>Ga0181612_182231_pt1 | contig 11032 bp, 4 predicted proteins | sample HoacroProtozoa21_FD_119630 | JGI IMG/M metagenome (GOLD analysis project Ga0181612, IMG submission 119630) | Hoatzin crop microbial communities from Cojedes, Venezuel. Combined Assembly of Gp0051906, Gp0051904, Gp0051908 | reverse complement strand
GTTGCCCAGAGAGGTTGTGGAGGCCTCATCCTTGGAAACATTCAAGGACAGGTTGGACAGGGCTCTGAGCAACCTGGTCTGGTTGAAGATGACCCTGCTCACTGCAGGGGGCTTGGGCTTCATGACATCTAAAGATCCCTTCCAACCCGAAGTATCCTATGATTCTACAGCTATGGCAGTAGTGGGGCAGAACAGCCAGAACAGAGGAAATATGAAATGTAGCATTGTAAATTAATTTCTTATCACATTTTCATTTCTGTATCCTACTCATTAACAACCAAATATAGCAGAGAAATAATGTGAAATATGTATATTTGATGAACAGAAGAAATGCATGTACTTCCCAGATGAAACAAAATCACTGTAGTAGTTGGAGCCAACAGGTAGATTGTGTGTACCCTCGGAAGAAATGAAAGAAAATTACAAGTGTTTACTGTCATGACATAATAAAGGAAATTAATAGCTTGACATGTAACCCTAGATTCAAACGTGCTGTGGATTGCCAGTACAAAAACTTATTGTCCTAGAGCTGGTAGACAACATTTTCTATTGTCTACAGTACGCTCAACTTTGTATTTTGAGACTCCAACATTCTATGTATTTGCAAAATGAATTGTATGAAATCTATAGTATATATTTGAGTTATTAGGTACATAAACCATTCAGAGACCTTAATTGCTATTCAGTAAATATTGTTGAATATATACTTTTTTTTGCTGTCAGAGAGACTCCTTAATTTTGGTACTATCACTATCATTTTACAGTACCATTAATAATAAGTCTGTCAGATGATTAGTGTGCAATGAATATGAATGCTGAAGATTAGAATAGGCTGTGGGAAATATAAATGTCTTTGTGAATTGGATTTAAAATCTGCTTCGGTGTGCATGCCTTAATTTAAAAAAAAAAAAAAAATGATTTGTTATGGGATCATAGACATCGTGTTGAGCAACCAATGCCATCTAACTCTTTGTAGTCGGAGAAATGCAGATCTTAGTCCCAGGAAAAGCTTTGGTGTGGTGAATTTACGGTTCTCTTTTTCTTGACAGGATTGGCATGAGACATGTTTGTTTGTAGGCTAGAGCTAGGGCTCCTTCTCAACAACTGATTGTTTTAAAAAAAATAAAATTGAAATCAAGCCACAAGAAAAATGGGACACTGAACTGGATAGCAACAGTCTGTTTTAGGAATTAACCTCTCTTATGTGTGTAGAGTTGAACTCATTGGCAAATTCAAATCTAGAAAAGAATGCTTCACTGTGGGGTACAACAACAGAGGAGTTTTTGCGAGGTTTTCATGTTATTGTGGAAAAATGAGTATAGATATTGAATGTACATATTCTACATAATCATAGTTTAAATTGCAGGAAAGTAGCTGCTATAGACGCCTATCAGTTTCAAGTTCTGATACCTGTCTTTGGCAGAGAGGAGCAGGGAGACCCAGTAAAGACATGGTCAGTTTGACATTATTCTTTTCAGAGGCATTTCTTTCCATTTACTTACTAATCAGTTGACTTTTTCGTGCTACAAATCAGTGTTATAATGTAAAATATGTAAACTATGTAACTTTATCCACTTATTAGGATGTGAGTGTATCTTATCTTTAAGAGATCCATCAGCAAACTTGGAGAAGAAAGCCTCCAAGCATTGTCAGTAGCTGTGAGTACATCTTGTCAATGCTTGTTCTAATACATCAGTATTCTCAGAAGACCTTCTTGTACAGCTCCTGCTTTATCTATACAGATGCTGGCATTTCCTTGTGCAAACTTAAATTCTGAATCTGTTTATCTACTCTTTGAAGATTCCAAGTCCTTCCGAAGTGTAAAAATCACAACATGAGAAGTCTGTGTTGAAGAGAACCGAGTTTTATTTTTGTTTAGGGTTTTTCTTTTTTTTTTTTCCACCCTTTTTTGTCTGGAGTATGTCAGAAAGTAAACTTTTTGTTCCACTGGAATTCCTAAATTTTTAAATACTTTTTGCATTACAAACTTTTGATTGTCCTTTGCTTAGTCAGTGACTTTCTGGTGGGAGTGACCTCTTTAAGCATTGATCACCTATGTCCTTCTTTCCTTGCTATCTTCATATTTCCCTCCCACTCTTTTAAAGACATTTCTCTATCCCAGTGTGGTTGTGTCTGTGTTCGTGCGCTTGTCTTTTCCAGTCTGATTTTTTTGAGCTGATTTAGCAAATATATTGTAGCCCTGTCCCACAAAGGCTTCTCTAATAAATATATGTTCCTTTTGAAAGTTGATAGACTCTTGAGCTTGAAGTACTGGAAATCACCTGCTTGTTTGGGTAAGTTAAGCCACAGGGCAGAGAATGACAACTGAAAGTGGGCAGTCCAGTTTCCAAGTGCAGAACCACCTCAATGTTCTCCTAGACAGATATCCTAAGCAATGTGATGCTTATGTGCATTGAAGTGAAATGGAGATATCTCACTTCCCCTAGACTTTGCTCCATATCAACCTTTTGTATTTATATCCTTTTATCTACCTTAAAATGAATCTAGATGCTAGTTGTTATGCGGAATTTGAAAAAACAGTGCTAGGAAAAATAAAACAATTTTTTTTCCAATAAATTAGTAAATTTGCATTAATAAAAAAGCAAGCCAGGAATGTAGAGGTACAGAAACAGTGTCTGTGCAGAAGTGCTCTTTGTATTTTAATCTGATTTTCAAGTCTTGCAGACAATATAGAATTAAAGAAATGCAATTTTTGTGATTATTGTTTGTGGGATGGAATGAAATAGATATAGCTTTTATGTTACTGAATGTTCAGAAATGTTTGTTAGAGTTTAACAACATAAGAGCTAATGGTACATCTCCATGTTTCACATCCCAAAGAAGATTTCTGTTTTCACTTTTGCGTTAGTGATAATCAAAGGCTTTCACTAGTCAGTGGTCACCCTTACTAATCCTATCTACAGTTTATATACTAAAACTTCAGTATGGCTGTGCAAGTAGTACCTCCAACTTCTGAAAATCAATGTGAGGAGAAGCTCACACAATTAATGAGTGTGTACATTGTCAAGCTGGATTGCTCCTTGTTTCACTGCAGGTTTCTCTTCTCTTTTGCTCATGCTACATGTGTGATAGATTGCTCTTAAGATCCTGCTTAGACTGTAAAAGCTGTCTCTCCCTAGATGAAACCTAGCTTAATAATTGAAATTAACATGGGGACTTCTCCAGTAGGCAGTATGGATGGTCTACAGCATGTCTTGCTTCCGGTTTGTTTCCCTGCAGGCTTCCTCCCTCACATCATACTGCAGAAACATGAATTAGATGGGCTTAAGGTATTTTTCTCATTGTCTAGAGTAGAGGATACCAGGGCCACGGAGGTGTTTCATATTGTGCTACACTAGGTCTAGAGCTGTTACTGCAGATCTACTTCCTGAAGTATATAACAAAACTTGTAGATCTTGCCAAAGATTACAGCAATGGTAAAACAGGGCTGGACTGATAGTCTTCCAGCCTTAGCAGTCACTGCTGGCTCTCTCCATCCTGTAGAGAGGGATTTGGGTGATTGGAAGCCACCACCTCCACTAGTACCATCTTGCTGTCAGTTGCCTGGCAGAGCCTTAGCGTGAGCGCTATGGTTCAGCCATGGCAGTGTTTCAGTTCTCTCAAATTCTGTACAGAATAATCCCTTGGAGGGAGGCAGAGCTCTCGGACTTTTCAATTTGGATTGCCAAAGAAGTGTAAAGGTAGAGTTGACCCCTTTTAATTTTTGTCCAACAAGATCAGGAATAGGGTTATTCTGAAACTTATACTGTGTTAGTATGGTAAGTTCTGAAACAGTGTCCTGCTTCACTGAAACATGCAGACTTTCAGTAATTGGCATGGAATAACTGGGATCCTGAGAGATTTCTGCTGCAGCCTGTTTTATTTCCAGAAGTAATCATTCTCTTCTTAAAATGCTAATACTGTTTGGAAATTGTTCAGTATTCACCAACTCTGCTTTCAAACCTTTACTCATGTTTTAACCCATGTTAACTAGTGTGAATATAAATTTTAATGCAAATAAATGCTTAATACAGCTGGCGTCAAACATGAACGTAGTTTGTATAACATATTCTGTAAGTGTCTGTTTAAAGTGGCAAAATCATAGTTCATACTTATTTACATCAAAAGGGCTTGCTGAAATACAGTTTAACCAGCTGCTGTTTATCTATTTAATGTAATTTGAATGGAAAGGCTAATTAACTGTGGTCCATAGTGTACTTTATTTCAAAACCTGATAGAATAATTATGTGACTCAGAAGGATTATGAGTGATGAAATGTAGCTAACATTTAACCTATATCTTGCACTAGAGTAATGTCTCTTCTGTGTAATGTGTTGCTGAAAACTTTTCTTAATAAAACTTTAGTTTTATGATAATAGAAGGCAAAACCATTCAAGGATGACTGTCTGATATTTGGAGTGCTTTTTGACATAGGTCCTTTTACAGTATCATTTATATTGAACCAAACCTAAGAAAAAAACAGATCCATGAGATTTTGTCAAACTCTAAATTAAATTTTCTTAAATTATGATTTTTTTCAAATTGTGTTTATTCAAACTTGAGTGGCTTCATTGCAGGTTTTGACATCTATTGATAAGATGTGAGTTCTTGTGTGTTTTACACGTCTATTTTTGCTTAACAAATGGAATTCTAGATTGACATCTTTAGTAAGTGTCAAAAAAGTAAGTTGATGTGCAAAAGTGCTGAGTATTAATATAGCTTAACTGAAATTTATAGAAATGTCATTTGTCTGTTTTTCTGGGGCAGGAATGAGATTACTGCCAAATTTAACAAATTTAACCTCCTTTTAATAAGTCTTTAAATGTGAACTATTTCTTGTGTTATACCAGAGACCTCCTGGAATCATCCAGTACTAAACAGATGATAATAGAACTGATGCAGCTGATGAATTTGCTGAGCTGCTCGTAAGCTGACTAACAAGCTGTGAGCAGTTTCCTGTTGAGTAATGAAACTATGTAATATTTTAGGCGGCACTGCACTGCCTAAAAAGAATGTGATATATGACCTCAACATCTATATGATCTTGTAGTTGGATAAATAATTAAATGTCTGAATGAAAGTCACATTGATGTTATAGAGCACGTTCCTTCAAACAACAGAAATGTTTGTACAATCAAGTGAAGGAACCTCTAAACCACGTACCACTCACAAAGCCTGAGTCAAGATCAGGTACTGTCTTTCTCGGTGCATTAGTACCTATGTATTAGTGCAATTTCTTCTGACTGAAGTGCCCTTGCATAATATATCTCTCTAAGGATATACAGAATTATACTTCGATCTCTCAGTTAAACAAAAGTAATCTGTGATGTTTCACATGGAAATTTTCTGACATATTGCGGAATAAGACTGAAAATGTATCATCACTATGGATCGTGAAATAGTCCACTTTTACTTCAATGCCTCAAGGTTATATTTGTACAGTATACTTTGCTGCTTATTCCCATATAATCAGAAAACTTAACAGAATGATGGTTTAATTTGATTAATAAAGCTGAGTTCTTCAGGTAAATACATAAATGGGAATACAAGCTCTACCAACAATCTGTTATCAGACAATCAGCTCACTTTCATAACCAATTAACTGTCTTGATAGCTAGTGGTCTGGAGATTTTCAGGGACTAAATTTCTTAAAATTAATTCTGGGATTTTTTTGTTTGTTTGTTTTAGCAAGTTGATTTATTAGGCTCTGTATGTAATTGTGAATTTAACTTCGAAAGAAAACAGGATGATTATAGGAAGCATTTATTATGTGCTTAAAGGACTTCCTATTGAGTGCCTTGGTAAGATGCTCTTAATTTTTCAGAGAAGTATGGATTTATCTCGCCTTTTCAGTAGAAATTTTTCATACTGTGTTTCAGTTCTATGTTGGTTTGTTGATAAGCCTAAGCAAAGTAGGTCTGGGGGATCTTAACACCTGATAAGAGTAGAATCCAGGACACGCTCATTGCAGGACTGAGCACAAAATGGCCCGTGTTAAGCAGTCCTATATGTACTCCTGATTGCTTCTGCTTTGACCAAACTGGGAGTAAGACAGCAGTGTGCACAGCAGAACTCATCTTAAAACTCTGTAATTTCTCATGAAACACAGAACTTTAGCTGTGTGGGACTCATTGCTGTGAAGTACATGGCATGAAGAATTAGCCAGAATTAATCAGGGCAACAGCTAATTATTTTAACACCGCTGAACAAAGAAGTTTTTCCTCTCTGTATCTGTACTAACCAAAATAGTGACTTTCAGATAAGAAGGGAACATAATTTAATCATCTGTTCTCAGGTCCTATAGACTACAGAATTGACCATAGGACCTTCATCACCTTATTCCTAGTCCAGTAACTGGTGCTGGATGTAGCATCTGGGAAAACATGCAGTCTTGTTTTAAAGATTTCCGGTAATGGCTAATTGCTGTCTCTGTTTAAATGAGGAAGTATAATGTGAATTCTCAAGCTCTGGCATGACATGGATGAAGATTTAATGTATTATTTTAGTTACATAAATTTTCCATAGCAACTACAGGAGGAATTAATGTTTTGGAAAATGTCTTTTTGTTTTTAGATACATTTAGTTTGACAGGTCATTTGACTTTTTCTAAAAAGACTTATTATGTGATCACTTTTCATTCTGTCTTCTGTTGTCACCAGTTGTTCTTCATAACTGGCAGCTATGAAGAAAATTAGCACCTCATGATCACTGTTACAAATTGCTAAAAATTCGGTGACCACTTAAAAAAATTTCTGCTGTAGGAAAATACGAGAAATCTGAAGTTTTGATCTTATGTAGAGTTTATATAGATAGTCTTCCATTTTTTTGCGTGAAGAGCACAAATAAAATTTCCTAAAACCTCTAAACCTGTTCCTAACAAATTTGGTGCTAGAGTGTACAAGCAGGGATAACACAAATATTAACACAACATTCATGCTTAATTTTTAAATGCAGTAGGTTTTAGTATAAAATCATTGTAGATGGTTGCATTTGTTATCAGTAACTGCACATGTGGTAACCTGCATATGTTATATGTGTTCTGGATGTACAGGTATATATGGAGCAAATGCTGTGTTAAATATTAACATCTGAAGACTGAGAAAAAATAAATTAAAAATGGCAGAGTTGCAGCTACCTGTATGATTTCCTTTGTGAGAGAGAGTATCTTAGACTACCATCTGTGCCCAGTGCATACAGATGGCTAGCTAATGGTATAATTTGCATCGTCCTCTTAAAAGGCAGTAAACTGAATAAAATGCAGTTGTGTTATCAATTTTTTTATCTATATCTCTATATGTTGTTGTGCAGGCTCTTGGTTATGTTAAAGTGACTTTCTGGCTTATAGGATGTTCCAAAATACAGAGCCCTCTCATTTGTGGCTCAGTTTAGTTTTCCATAACCTCTGGTGTACGTTAGGGCAAGAGTATTATTCTCTCCCAGTTTATTCTCTCTGTAGCTTTTTACCAGATGTGTTTGTAAACAAGCTTTAGGGATATGCTCCTCTTTCTGTTCCTGTATTTGTCCTGTCTTTGACTAAGCTTGTGTCCGCATTTGTAAATTTCTCTGAAACAACAGCCCCCATGAATATATAATAAATATACTCTTCACTCACTTCTGTGGATTTCAGTTTTCACTCATTGTTGCCTTTCTTGGTTTTATCTGTATGTGTCAGTGAGCTTGCTGAGATTTAGGACTACCTGGAAAAAAAAAAAAGAGGAAGCCAACACTTGATGTTTTTTGTTACTACTGCAAGAAGTACAACCTCAAAATTTCGAGCTTTTAGGGTGGCTGCCTGGCAAGGTGTGGACTTTTACAGACTAGCAACTAAATAGCAGCTTTTCTGGAGGTGAATTTAGAGCTGGGTGGTTTCCATTAATTTATATATTTGTATATACATACACAAATGGAAATTGAAAATTATGGCTATGCCACAAATGGAATATGAAATTATTCACCTACATGTTATTTGTGAAACACTGCTAGAGTCATTACCTCTGAGTATCTGCTTTTCACAATTTGCTATTTAAGGTTTAGGGTTGATTGAGTTCAATCATATGATGATTGTATTTGTATTCTGCTTCTGCAACAGATGATGCCCAAAATGACAATGATCTTGGAAGGCAGTCTCACAAAGAGGTGAAAATAAATAGCCCTATAAGTGTTGGTAATGCTTGTGGTATCTGTAGATATTTTGGGAAACAAAATAGCTTCTAAATTCATAGGAATCAAAAAATTGTGAGTAGCGTTGATGTGAATTTGCATTTTACTTGAATAAAGGGTCATATTTTTCATAGCATTCATTCAGCTGTCCAACTGTAGTCTATATATATATAGACTTGCCATTAAATACAAGCTATCTGTAAGTGCTTTAACCTGTATATCATAGTGGATATTTAATTGTTCCTGAGATTGACTCTTACATAATTTGTATGCATGAATAGAGAAATCTATGTCAAGAAACATGAACAAGACAAAGCTCATTGTAGGCCAAAAGCTCACACTTATTGGTGCCAAAAATGTTTGTCGGTGTCTATAAAACACATGACGTCTAGTATCTTAAGAAAGCAGTCGAGTGCAGCAGTATTTCACCTTTTCGCAAGAGGGGGAAAAAATAAGAGCTCTTTATTTAAATAGCTGAATGAACTCAAGACATAATGAAGCTTATTGTAAAACTGAATCCTTCTATGTTTAAAACAAAAAACAATAAGAGTTATTGTTTAATGAAGCAGCATCTAGTGAATCTACAGCAAATAGAAGGCCATAAAGCTAGGATTAGTTTGCATGTCCTTTTTAAGGAATTTGGTGAGCTCAACTATCTGTAGTTAACAGAATGAAACTTAGTAGGGGAGCACTGATTTTTTACAAAGCAGTGTCTCAAAAACCATAAACAATATGATTTCCTGATTTGCTAAGGTAATTAAGAGGTGTCACACACACGTATTAAACAACTATATTGAATTTAAGGCAGTCTAAAATGCTGTATATGTTTTTAAATTGTATTAAAGAAACCATTCCTAAGATGATGTGTGGCTCTGTTTTTGATACTTGAAAAAAGTTGAGAACAAATGTTAAAATATGTAGAAAAAAACATAAAGAGTATTCAAGAGCTAACAAAACTGCTGTGTGATATGAGGATAAAGGAGCTTAGGGTTTTTTGTTTTTATTTATGCAGAAGACATATAAAATACAGCTTGGCCACAGTTTCAAAGCAGGACATTTTTGCTAATAGAAAGTTATTTAATTTAGCACAGAAAGGCACAATGAGATCCAAAGACTTGAAACTGAAGCTAAATGTATGAAGTCTACATGTAGCGTGACATTCTTAGTAGTGATGATAAATAAATATTGAGCAATATACTTAGAAATCATGGATTCTCTGCTGTTTGAAATGTATACATGAAAGTAGAATATCTCATGAAAAGAGGAAAAAAACCTCTGTTTGAATCTCATTTGAAGTAGAAAACCTGGGACTGTGGCATTTATTTGTACCAGAATATCCACTTTCCTTAGTAGACAGAAAATTAATGTATGCAAGACTTACACAAATTCCATGAAGGAACTGTAAAACTACATATTCCAGGAACTGAAAGTAGCCATGTTCAAAACTGCAAATCTAGGTGATAAAGGTGATGTTTTCATAATTGTTATCTTTTGACAATATCTGTCCTGTGACACAGATACAACTGACTAACCTTCTGGTTGGTTTAGTTGGTTAGTTGTGTGGTTGAATCCTTTGACCATTCTGTTACATAATTATTCAGTTAAATACATTGGTGTTTTTCTAACTGATAAATCACTCAACTCAGTGGAATAGGTCTTCTGCAAGAAAAAGCTGTCCTATATTCAAATTACATGCTAAATCAATTTTGCAGTTGGTTTATATAATGGAGTAACACCAGCCCACAAGCATCTGCTCTTAGGGAGCTGCATATTCCTACTCAAACATGTACCATTCAGTGCAGATCAGATGACAAGACTGCTTCAAGCAGCAGTGCTACTTCTGCAGCACCCAACAATTCCCAAATATTTTAAAGGAGAGGCTGTAAGTGGGGGTTGCCCATTTCTATGTGAGTCATTTAATAAAAAGGTGGATGCAAGACCATGGTTTCTGCTTAATAATCATAACTTCATACTGTAGTATTCCTTTCTGTACATAGATTGCCTTTAGTCATGGAAGAAGTTAGTTAAGTAGTCAAAAAAAGTTGCTTATTTACATAGCTTGGTGTCATTTTCTTCTATGGAAGAGTTTTGGTTTTGAAAAAAGTGCCACATCTAAGTTAACAGTTTTCACTTCACAGGGGATATTTGTTAGCTGCTTGGCGTACCTTGACGGGAGGTCCTTTATGTACCATGTCTTCAGTTCCTCTGCCTTGCAAGGAGGAATGAATCAGATTGCAGTCTGTTATTGCAAAAATATTTAATCTGACACTAATAAAGAATCACCCATCTTAATGAAGAATAACATGCCTTACCTCTGAACTTTCTGGTCCTAAGAAGTTAAATACCTGCTGCAGGTAACACTGGTCTCAGCTCCAGAATCAGTTCTAAAATATCTGCTCTTTGGTTCTCAGTGAACACACAAGACTTTCAAGTCTTTGGATTCCATTAGTACTAACCTCTGAGAAGAGAGACATCAGTTCTGTATGTATCATATATTAAAAATGAGTCATGGAATAAGAAAGTTGTGTGATGCTGCGGAAAGTTCCGTCATAGACCATGCTTATGAGATGCTTTGCTCATTGATAACCTCTCGTATGTTCAACAAGGCCAAGCGCCAGGTCCTGCACTTGTGTCACAACAACTCCATGCAACACTAAAGGCTTGGGGAAGAGTGGCTGGAAAGCTGTGCGGCAGAAAAGGAGCTTGGGATGTTGGTTGCCAGCCAGCTGAACATGAGCCAGCAGTGTGCCTAGGTGGCCAAGAAGGCCAATGACATCCTGGCTTGTATCAGGAATAGGGTGGCCAGCAGGTGCAGGGAGGTGATCATCCCCCTGTACTCAGCACTGGTGAGGCCGCACCTCAAGTACTGTGT
>Ga0181612_180713_pt1 | contig 11032 bp, 11 predicted proteins | sample HoacroProtozoa21_FD_119630 | JGI IMG/M metagenome (GOLD analysis project Ga0181612, IMG submission 119630) | Hoatzin crop microbial communities from Cojedes, Venezuel. Combined Assembly of Gp0051906, Gp0051904, Gp0051908 | reverse complement strand
TACCAAACTGTATTTTATGAAAATACACACCAAAGGCAGTTGCCCATCACCATTTTGTAACTCCTTTCGAGTGCAAACTCTGCAGGTTCTCCAACCACCCCACTCACACGCACACAGGGCGACTCAGCTCCGTGTCAGCAGCATCAGGAACCTGGCCCAGGAAGGCCCTAGCACAGAAGATGCAGGTAATGCTTTCAGTTTCTACACCACCTTAGCTACACCAACGGCGGTTAAGCTATGTTTAAGTATGTCCAAAATGTACCTCTGTCTCTATGCTCTACCTCAAAACTGAACAGAAAGAAAAGAGAAATTTACTGTCAAGGAAAGCCCACGTGATTTACGCAGCTGATGGTACACTGCACACCACAATCTTCACACACGATGTTGAGGCAAGCATCCTCTTTGGCCAGAAGGCTGCACAGCTTGCAAATTAAAAAGACAACTGCAGTTCTACTGTCTCTCCTTGCTGCCACCAACATAAGAGAGAAAGAAAAGGTTCATTTGGGAGGGGTACAACATGCCCACAAGAGGAGTCTAGACCTCAGGGTCACCCCACAGGAGACCAGTGATGGATTGTAGAAACCTCTGTGGACTATTGACTGATGACAAAGTCTCCTTGAGCAGAGCAGCCCTGTGAGAAAAAAAGCATCCCTGAGCAAAAAGACAACAGGCAGATGTGAGACATGCAACAAGCCAACAACAAAGATAAAAACAGTCTGCCACTTACTACACTTTTTTTTTTTTTAGGGCTGGCTGAGAAGGGATGCGGTCCAAGCCAACCACACTGTCTTGGAAGAGATCTCCTCCCAGCCTAGGCAACAAAAGTTATAGGACAATTCTCAGTAACTCCCTACTTCTTTGGTGCATCCAAGGGGGGACTAACAGCAAAATGCTCTCTTTGTTTTGTCCTCTCTCCTTGCTTCCTCCACTGCTGGGACAGCAGGAAGACGGGACTGCTGCAGGGCTTTCTGTTCACAGCGGTCTGACTATTTTCCTATGCCTGCTTTAGAAATACTGCCCAAGGACAGGCAGGAATCATCATCAGGCCACGTCCAGACATACTATGTTTTGAATCATGTTTCCAAGGAGAAAGCTCAACAAGAGGATTTGGGAATTTGCTGCTGCACACCTTTGCAGCTCTAGACCTATGCTTTGACGGGTCTTCAAGGTCCTCGACACATGAACAAGTGCCTCAAGATATTCTCAAAACTCCTTGCTATATAACCACCTTCATAAGACGGACCCTGAGGAATCCAAGCATCATTAATATTGTTCTAATGCACAAGATCTTACGTCACTTTCAAATTATGTCCATTATTCTCGTGATAGGAAAACATTGTGCTGAATTTGCCAAGAAACAGAGCACACGGTAAAATCATGTTGAAGATAAGCTGGCGTTTAAGCCCAGTCCTGTCCCAGAAGGGACGAGCAGAACCCTCTGGGAGCTGCTGTCGCCAGCCATCTCCTTGCCGGCAAGACCACTGTCCCGTGCACCCGCCTCACTCAGCGCCACGAGAGGCGGCCCTCCTCCAGCCACAATAAGCTTAAGACACAGAAATAACTTCAAGCAAGATTGTAACAATTTTAGAAAAGCAGTTCCAAATCTGAAGGACCTCTCCCTTCAAAGCACACCTTTAGTCCCATACTCTTTCTATAATAACGAGTTCAAAGGGAATTAAAGCTCAAGTGACAAAATGGAAGAGATACTAGAGTACTTTAGACAGTGGAAAATGAAGAAAAATAGACACCACGTGAAAGAAACCACTGGGCTCTGTGTTGTGCTGGACTATAAGGCAAAGAAAAGAAATGCTGTCAAACTAGAAGGTAAAAGCACATCAGGCAGGTAATAGCACTATTTATAGAAAAACTCCATTTCTGGCAATGCTAGCACGAAAGAGGATAAGGTGCCTAAAACAAACAGTCCTTTATCGTTCTGATGGAAAGCACGGTCATGTCAATGTCAGGCTCCAACGGACTGGCAAAGGCTTTGTGTCAGGCCCTATTTAGCACCCCACCGTAGGAGCGACAAGGAAAGAGGCTGCTAGCCCACTTCAGCTGAAGTTGAGTGGAGTTTTCTCCCCGGTCACAGCAACACCAAGCTTTATCCAGTCTACAGACAAAATGTTCCCAAAATAATGTTAACTGAAAAACTAAAATATGCAAACACATAGCCCACAAGGCTTACAGGGAAAATACCTGGGTAATGCAACACATGAATAACAAATTTCCACACAAGTGAAGGAAGATGAACAGAAGAAGGTTCAGTTTCATATTTCCAGGAGTTTTTCATGTGTGTTTCAGAAAATGTTTAGAAAATGAAATGTAAATATTTTATGTACTGTTACAGAATTCTTAGAAAATCTAATGTACATCCCTCAAAAACAAAATCTATAGCCATTAAAAGGAAAATAAGACAGAAAGGGCAGTTGTGACAGGTGTTACAACTGCTTAGCTTCTTATCCTACAAAATTTCTGAAATATTACTTACCATCAAGTCACTGACCTACAGAAATATTAGAAGAAAGTACAGAAAGGCAATGTGTTCAACTACAATTCAGAATTTGGATGATGAAATTAGAAATAAGTGATATACCTTCTGAAAGTGAATTATACAGATTTATAACCATTTCATAAGCCTGTTTTTAAGAACTCTTCAATACTTTGTCCCATAGAATCACAGAATCACAGAATGGTAAGGGTTGGAAGGGACCATAAAGACCATCTAGTTCCAACCCCCGTGCCATGAGCAGGGACATCTTCCACTAGACCAGGTTGCTCAGAGCTCCATCCAACCTGGCCTTGAACACTTCCAGGGAGGTGCATCCACAGCTTCTCTGGGCAACCTGTTCCAGTGTTAATGTTGTATAGAAGTGGGAAGAGAAAGGATTAACTATGTGTTTTCACAGTATGAGAACAGTACCCTAACCCCCATGAATCTGGCACGTTTAAACTAAATGAAAAGAAATATACACTCATGCACTGTGGGACTACTTTGTGGAACTTGCTGCTACAAACTGATTTATAGCTAGAAAAATATATGGGATTCAAAGGACTGAAAAAAGGGTTTGAAAAATTCATGGAGATTGTTTCCATCCTTTCCATCAATCACCACTTCGGGGGAGCTCAAAAAAGTTCTAAACAGCTCTGGAGGAAGGTGTCCCTCCCCGCTTTCTTTATACCACTGCTCACTCATCTGCACCCATTTTTGGGTACTCTTTCCCAACACGTTTTCTGGCTACTGATGGCAGAATATGGGGAAAGAGGGACATTTATACAGACACTGATTAGTTAAAGTCAGGTCATGTTCTTTCCTGAGTATCCTCCAAAACGTGAACACTAACAGGCTCAGGTTAGACGTGGCTGGTTTTTGAAAATTAAATCGAGTACTGAAGAAATTCCTGACCATGAGTCTTAATGCTTTGCATTAAAAGCAACACAGAGATTAGGGGTGAAAGTCTACAGTGCAGCAGCTGATCTGTTGCTACAGATTTTTGCATAGGTTTCTTACTCCATGTCGTTGAATTAGGGACAGAAGCTGAAGACTGCATTTTTTGCTTCTAGGCTCTGGGTAGAAGAATGTGTCTTGAAAATATTTTCTTTTGATTTCAGAGGGTCATTAAAGATCTGAACACATTCTAATCCTCTTATATTTTCCTCATTAGATTTGGATTACTGCAGCCAAGCAAGGGGTGAAAGCTGGCACGTTCTTCTGGTCTGTGTAAGTGCCCTCTGTTTTCTGGAGATTTGTAACTAAAAATTGGGAATTACTTTAATGAAAGTGTTTATTAAGTCATTTTCCTTAATCTAAGCATTCAGTAGCTTGGAGACTGTACCTGTAACTCTCCCTTGTTTCATTTGTGCGAAGTTTCTGAAAACTAAAGCTTATGCTACTGTTTGCTACGTTAAGTTCATACATTGATTTTTAGCAGTTGTCTGGATGAAAGATGTGTGACTATGTAAAAAAAAAAATTACTTTTTTCATTTGACTGTGTGTTGTTTTACTTCCTTAGTATTGCTAGCGATGTTTCCTAGTCCTCTGAGTGTTTGTGGAAGACTCTTTTATTGTCCTCTGATGTCGTCTGACATCAACAGCCTAACTGACTCAAAAGCCTGACTCACTCATTTTACGATCCAGTCTGACCTTTGCTTAAGATATCCTCCTTCCCTTTCCTAAAAGAGCCTCGAGGATCTTTGCTGCTTATTCTTTTGTTTAATGGTTCCCAATTATTTTCCCTTGTCCCAACTAAGACATATCTTCCTAGCCGAAAATGAATAAATTTTGATCATTTCTGAGTTCTGAGGAATTCATCTGGATCAATCTCTCTATTTCATTTTAGTGGCAGAACTGCAGGAGCAAAATAAATAGGCAAACTGTCAAGACTGAAGTACTAAGGGAGTTTGCCTATATTTTTGTGATTCCTTTAGGAATAATGCTCTTTGTTACTCTAAATATCATATAGCATATGGAGGGAATAATAAAATGTACCACCTACACAGCTGATGACAATTCAGGCATGCTAGACATTTATCTGACAGAGCTCCAGTCTGGTACTCTACAAAACAAAGAAATTAATGTGATTACTGAGCTCTACAACTGCATAGTCACCATAAACACCCTGGCCAATGCATGCCTGGGGATGTAAAGTGTTGCGCAAGGTAACTAAAGATATGTCATATGAATGACAATGCTAAGAGACTGAGACAGCCACTTTATGTATGAATGAAATATATGTGCCCTAAAACTACATGATTTATTTTGGGACACAGAATGTCTTCTGGGAGAATTTTCAGGCAAATTCTTTTAGGAAAACAGTAGTCACAAATGACTTTATTGAAATAATGGATTTTTTTCATATTGCACAAATAATAAGAATTTCAAAACTGTGCAATACCCAAGATTATTATTCTGCTTTATGATATTGCCTTGTTTGCAAATTTTAGCATAAATTCTTATTTTTATAGTTGTTTTACAACCAAAAGTTTTCTTGTGTAGTTGGAGACAGAGGACCACTGTTCTTCTACAAAGTATTAAAAGCTAACTGATTTCAAAATGGTTGTCGGCATCTCTGTTTTTCTGTCAGAGGTTTCCATAGACTGCTGAATTCAGTTCAGTGTGGTGGATCCAAGATGGTTGTATGTGATTCCTGTCTTGGGATGCTGCTATTGATCCAATGGAATCTGGACTGGTTATGCTATTGTGTTAAAATAACTGCGTGGTCACTGACCTGCAGAGCTTTTCTGAGTTGAGATATTTGGAAGTTTAAGAGCTCTTTATAAGGTTAGTCGTTCTCATAGCATGAACTTGGCCTCAGCAGACGAGTGAGAAGTCTCAGGATACAAACAGTGGAATAGGATGAGTCTGTTCTGCAGAGTGAGAAGCTGTCAAAATTGTGCAAGTCACCGTGATGATGGCCTGGTGTTTCAGATGGCTCTGTTTTGAGTTACACCAGTCTAACCCTCAGTTTGGTTGCTTCTAAGTCAATGGGAACTTTCCCAGTGTCTTCAAGACTACCAGAGCAGGATGGTCATTTAAATCTGTACTGATGTGAGGAATTTAATGGTTGTTACTCATGTCAGCTATCCACTGGCAGCACCATTGTGTGTCAAAAAGGTTCATCTGGGTTAAAGCTACCAGAATGGATCTTTATTCACTGCTATTTAGAATAGTTAGATTTACTGCCTTGAGTTCTGACTCCAGTTACAAACTTTTGATCATCTTTCTTTTGGAGTATGTGGACATCCAGGAGATCTGAAATTATTCTGTGTGCAAAATAAGAATCAATATCCAGCAAGAAAGAAGATACAGCATCCTAAAAGCAAATGCGGTTGTTATGACTGATTTTTACTGTGTTAGAATCAGTTCATTGTAAGGCTTTGTTGATGCTTTTTGTATTCTATGATAACGAGGTATATTTTTTTATTTTGTGGTCCAGTGTCATCCCCCATGAGCGCAGAATATTAACAATACTGCAGTGGCTAACCCTTCCAGACAATGAAAGGTAATTCACTTGTTCTCATCTGCTGTAGGATAACTACGAGCTTGTCTTCTCCTTAAAAGTAGCTGGAAGAGCAAGGGGAAATTTAATTCTAAAAATGTATTTTGTGTGTTACATGCTGTCACTGATTTAAGGATTTGTTTAGGATTTGTTTTTTGTGGGTTGGGTTTCTTTATCTCGGCTGTTAACCATCAGCATTTTGATTCTTCACAATAAATGTATGGTATGAATTTATTTCTTATCAAGAAGCATTTAGTTACATGGATTAACTTGGGTTGTTCTTATCCTACTGAGTCTAGTAAGGTTTAACAACCTGCCAGGCAATGGCAATTGCAGGACTGGACCCTGAGGACTTGGAAAATGTTAAGATTTTAATGATGAATATTTTTTAGTACACAAGTTCCCACAAGCTGCTGGCTGCAAAGCTCAGGCGAGCTGCTGTTGCGATCTCTCCTACAAGACTTAGGAGGAATGTGTGTCCTCAGATGGTACCCCATGTGCCTCCCTGCATGTGTTCTTGGATTTAATAAAACTGTAGAACAACTAATTGCTTAATTGTACCATGGAAACATATGACTGAGAAACAGTCCTTTTTCCATAAAGTCAACTCGTGTTGGAAAGTTGTCTTGGTTTGACTTGACCTAACAGGTCTGGGGTTTTTTGTTGTTGTCAAAGGAAAGCTATCCTGAACAAGACCTTTCTTTCTTTCAGGCCGTATGTTTATGCTTTCTACTCTGAACAACCAGATGCTGCTGGCCACAGATATGGTCCTTTCAACTCAGAGGTTAGTACAGATTTTCTTCTGCAGAAATAGCAAGTGTCTCAAATACATTTTTTTAATAATTGCCACTGCTCACGAGTAACATTTTTAGCAACTTTTTTTCACCCATTTCTTCAGTATGCTATCCCCTCTGCCAGAGAAAGCAAAGTTATTGTCTAAAGGATTGATCATGGGAGATTCACTTCTGACAGAAGGAACTGCCCGTGCCTTTCAGGAGGCTATTTCTATGTGTGATATGATAATGCAAATGGATGATTTATTTGGCAAAGACAGGAGTCTATTTGAATGTAACAGCATCATTTAACTTTCCTCTGACAGTTTATCCTTCTTAAAAGTAATAAAAATATAAAGCAGAAAATATGGAGGAAAAATGCAGAGAAGAAAAAGTTGGTTTTTTTTAAAGCTGACAGTGTACAGTAGCCAAAGAAATAATTCCAGTCCATCATGAACTCTAAAAAGCTGCTATTTCTAGTTTTATATAGTCCTTACAGGGGTTCAGAAAGTTTGCCTGTACTGTTCCCTCAGGACCAGACTGCTGAGTTTGGAAAAAGTTTTGAAACACCATAAGGTACTTTAATGAAAAAATATGTGCAAAACACTACAGTAGTTTAACCCCTTGTTTGAGCTTTGGGTAGCTGGCAAGGACTGATGAGTACTGCTTCCCTGCCAATACTGTCCAGGTGACAGGAACTTGAAGACTATGCACTTGTCTGGGGTTTGTGGGGACGGAAAGTATATTCTGCACTTGAATATCCCACTACTTCGTGTGACTGGGAACTGGCATCTCCAATGATCTCTGACGTCTGGGAAAAGTCCCCTAGTTTCAGTGCAAATATATGACTGCAGATTGCCATCATAAGACTTTTGGAGGTTTTATACATGCGTTTTAAAGGATGAACAAATGTTTGCAAATCATTGAAAACTATGGAGTGTATCAGATATGTACCCTTTGGAAGATAATACAAATCTCTCTGAGAAGCCGGGTTACCCAGCAGTAGTTTCTTACTTGTTTGGTATACATCTGATAGCTATTATTCATGGGAGAAGACAGCATTAATCTTTTTTAATATGCTTAAGTTATTTGAGCTGTTTAAATAAGTTTGCAGTGGTTGTGAACTTGCTGTTGGTAGCATCCCTGATGGAGCAGTTTGAGCCATAGTCCCAGAGCAGCAGATGTGAGGAATTATTCCAAACCAGCAGTGAAACACCAAGCTGGATAGGAAGAAATAGGCCTTTTTATATATAAACAGTGGTTAAAATCTGCCAATGCTCTTGCTAAACTGACAGGCATTGATATGTCTCCATGTTGTCATTTGGCTCAGAACAAGAGAGATGTCTGTCTCAGTCAAGCGAGATATCAGTAATGAGAACTCTCTGATTCAAGGATATATTACCCAATAATGCTTTATAGTTCCTCTTACTTAAGTGTTACAAAATATTATATGTGGCTTATGACTGACAACTTTAATTTTATTTATCTGTAGACAACCACTTCCTTCCGAACAGAGTTGTGGGGCCCTTTCCATGGACTTAATGGAGAATATGAAGATGATGGCATTGAATTTGTTCTTTAAATTGTAGTCTTTAAACAGTCTAAACCAGTTTAGCATCCAGTGTGGTAATCTAGTTTCAGGTTAGTTGTAGGTATCTAGAAAGTGAAGCGTAATTTTATCATCATAGGAAAAGCCATTACAAGAGCAAAAAAAAAGATGTTTCAGGGTTCTACTGGATGGTTATCTGAAGGTTGACCGCTAGTTGCAAGGCAAAGCTTAGGCTCCTTAGAAGTGTGAATTAATTGCTTATGAAAGTTTTACAAATAAATAGATTTATGCCAGTCGTGTTAAACACAAGAAGAGCAAAAAACTGATTTTTAGCAAATAGAGAACAGATAAGTTAGCACATGAGCATACATGGGTTTGCAGTTCGAACAGTGGCCATAACTTTGTGAATGGAAATTTAATAAATGACTACAGCTGTGGAAGTATACATGTACTGAGACTTGCTAGGGGCCTGGATTCAGGATGGAAAAGCTAGGAAGTATTTTATATTGTTTCTCTTGATACTGTTTTCAATATAATTTTTAGGAGCTATGAAATTTACATAAATCAGCTGGGAAGAAAATCCTCAAAGGAATCACTTTCAGCTGGTTTGTTGATACCAAGAGCAGCAGGACCACCCGCTGAAATCATTCTTTTCTTGTACACAGCTGACAGCAGTGAGGCAGTTGGAGTAGTACTGACAGCTTCATTTTTCTTCACGCAAAGGCAGATCAGCCAAACAATAACGGTTGGAAACAAGCTCTTAAAAATTCTATGTTATATTTAAGATGGGCTTCTTAATCCTTCTTTTGAAGAGTGAAGATTTTATGCTGAGTTTTTCTTGCTGCACTTAGTAGCTTGAGGAATAGTTTCATACCTTGAAAGCTCCAAATCTTACAAATGTCCATTAAAGTGAATATTTACTAGAGATGATTATACCAAATAATGTTCTAAATGTATTTTAAATGTATAATCTTGAAGGTCTGATGACATCCTTTCATGATAATTTTCAGCTTCCAGTCTTCATCAGATGGCACTTAGAGCTTCAAAGGACATGCACAACAGCCTATGTGCAGGGCATCTTAAAAGCTAGAAATAAAGGGACTCAGATGCCCTGAAACTTTATTGGTGAATTGCCAGTGTTGTTGATATAAGTGGAATATGGATTATGGCCAGTGTACACTAGAGTAACTTTGCATGTCCTCTAACTGTGTGAATTTCAGTGTAAATGAGTTTGTTGTCTAGGTTTGGGGTGGTTTTTTTTTTGTCTTTGGATTTGGGGTTTTTTTTGTGAGACACGAACAAACTTGTTAGGAAGTATTTCAGTGGGTTCCATTATGTTTCCCGGAGTAGTTATGGGAGTTATCAAATATGTGCTTGCTTTTCATTTACTTCTGCATTTTTTTTTTTCTTTCCCTCTGTGCTTCTGCAGTTGAACTCTGGTAGGTTGGTCCGTCCGGGTCAAGAAGCAGAGCTTTGGCTGGCTAGTTACCCTTGTGATGTTACAGGTGCCTTCTGTAAGTGGGGAGGAATTCGTTTCCCTCCTCCATAACTCTGTTCTGACTCTTCTCAAGCAAGACTAAGATATGGCTGGTTAATAAGAACTTGGCTTTTTTTTTTTCTCCTAGCTAACTTTTTTTTTTGAAAATAAAATTTTCTAGAAATATACTACCATAAGAGCTCTAAAACACATCGAAATCTGGCACTGCTAAGCCGTTCCTGCTGCTCCTCTAACATGCTGTCTTGAGACGGCCATTTTCAGTGTTCAGACCTGGGTCTCCTGCACTCGCGTGTTTCTGGCATTGTGGAGCTCTGTCTGAGCCGATTCAGAGACAGTAAAACGAGAATCCTGCCTTTTCCTGCCGCTCCTCTCATCAGGACTGCACAAAGCTTGAAGCGTTTTAAAAACAGAAAACTCTGGTGCTGCTTTATTAAAATGCCTTTCTGGAGAGAGACGAATGAGACTGGACTAGAATCTCCTTTCCAGCTGCTTGCCTTGGAAGCACTGAAACAGCATGGCAGATGGTAACATCCCCTTCCTTCCCTTCCCTGTTTACATAGCTCGGTATCTGAACAAATGTGAGAAGCTGTCTAAGTACACAGGAGTTCAATAGTGTCATAAATCCCTGACTCTTCTCAAGCCCGCTCAGCGTGCTCCGTTATACACAGCGTATTGTAGTTACTACCTCCCGGTAGGCTTCATCTATCAGCACTTCTCACGCAATCCCAAGCAGTGCCAAGAGCCTGTGTATTAAAGTCAGTGAGAGTGGTACAATTTAAAATGACGAGCAAGTTGATTAATGAGATAGTAGTTTTTTTCCAGTTATATATTAATATTTTTTCCCTTCTACAAGTCCATCCAAGGCATTTATGTCTTTATGAACAATAACATTACCCAATAAGATGCCACACTGGAAGTGGTGGGAAATGACATTCTCAAATTGCCCATAAAGCTGGTGATAAGGCAGGTAGCAGCGCAGCTTTCTGCCACACTGCCGTAGTATGCCCTAACTAGCTGATTTGATGGATACAAGCTCCATGCAAACTGAGCCTCACCTTTGTAGCTTTGTCCTGCCGACCTCCAGAGCCCAAATGGTGGCTAGTGGGGTGCTGGGGATTTCAGGGGGGTGCATGGCCTGGCACACAGTGGTGGCACCTGCTGATGCTACTCATGAGGGTACTTGGTGCCACCGATTCAGCCAATAAGTGTGTGTGTG
>Ga0181612_102219_pt1 | contig 11032 bp, 8 predicted proteins | sample HoacroProtozoa21_FD_119630 | JGI IMG/M metagenome (GOLD analysis project Ga0181612, IMG submission 119630) | Hoatzin crop microbial communities from Cojedes, Venezuel. Combined Assembly of Gp0051906, Gp0051904, Gp0051908 | reverse complement strand
TCTGTAACCTTTTTCCTGATGTGTCCTCTTTCCCTTCTGTTCTTTTTCTTTAAAAATGCATCTGCAGCCAGCTGCTACGCTGGGGAAACGACAAGTAGTTTTTTGAGATACTTTGGGTGGAGGTTCCTCTGATTCTGATTTCTGCAAAGTAGGAACTTGAAACCAGGCAAAAAAGGATTCATGTTTCTGAATTGACACTAATGTGCTGTGTGGAAAACAATAATATCATGAACAGCAGTCAAGAACATAAGCCTTCTGACACTCCCTAAGTTGCAGATGCTACACAAGTTCTTTGGGACGAGGAGAAAAAGATGTTAGCAAATTGCTGTCAAAATAAATATGGAGGATGTGGTCAGTCTCCTCCAGAATTAAAATAAAGATCTTGACTAATGCTCTTATCTGATTCAGGATTTTCATTATATTCTATTTCTTTGTTTTCTAAGGAAGAGAAGCTTCTGAAAACCCTTTTGCGGCACGGGGTCCGCAGTGGAAAAACTGCCAGTCTGGAATTGGAAGTGGACGGGCTGCCCTTCTACAACACCCATTCGCTCATGATTGAAAAGCTGCTGCAAGAAGTGCAGCAATGACTGCCTCTCGTGATTTCGATATCAAGAGTTGCTCCCATGTTACTTCCTCATTCCCTAGGCTCTCACAAGCTATAAAAGATCAGAAGATGACTTTTCATCTCTGGCGTCTTGGCCACACACAACCTTTCATTGCTACCCTTACAACATCTCTGTGAAGCGATAAGTGGATATCGTCATCAGGATTTAGTTTTCTTTTCTTTTCTGTAATTCTATAAAGGATAATAAATGATACTGTACACTAAGAAGTGATCTGGCTTTTACAAAGAACGCTTGTCATGAAAATGAAATATTCTTGCATTGCTGTTCCTGTTTCACTAACCCCATAACTGCAACAGGAAGTAACTCTTGTAGCAACTTGGATTTAAAAATACCTTGTGGTGGGGAAAACAGCTGCAGTGGAGTGGGGAGGTTAAAAACAAAATCACCCAGTGAGTGTTACATTAGTGAAAGTTGTTCAATACAGCCCCCCTGCACACCTCCTGTAGGCCCACTAACACTGTCGTCGTACGATGGTGGATAGTTTGTGGAAGGGTGAGGAGACAAGCAGAGAGCTCATGGCAGCGCTGCAAACCTTCCCTGTACAGCGTAGGCCATGCCCTTTGCCTCTTTTGTAGTAGCAGTTTACCATTTATGTATTTTGTCCCTTTCTGAGTAACACAGAAAGGCTGTAGACATTTCCGGGTATCCTGTTGTTAAGGATAAATGAATTAAATACATAAATAACGACTAAAAATTAATTCTTAGAAATTAAAGGATGACTAGAAATTAGAAAACATTTGCATTCAGTATGAAATAAAATTATGTAAATGAATATTTAGATGAATTCCAGTTATAAAAACTCAGCTCCTGGTGAGACGGAGTGAACTAAATTTAAATTATATCTCAAAGACCTACAAACGCCAAACCAGTACCTTACAAAGGGTTGTGAATTGTGCCTGACTTCTGTCATTTAAAGCTGTGACTTCAGTTGAACTCCAGGTGAGTGTCAGGGCTGAAGTTCTGCTGGTAGTCAGCCCTCGCACAGAGAGGACAGGGTATATTTGATGCTGCACCTCTCAGGCACTGAGGCTGTAGCGGTCACACAATAATTATAACGGTGCAAAAGGCGAGCACCAAACCATTGCGCTGTAACAGGATGAGAACAGCAGTTCTGTTCAGCCATGCCTTTTTGCAAAGCACGGTGGACTTCCAGCAGCCAGCAACGCCTTGTATCTACTTTTCTTTCTGGCAGGTGAGTTTTCTTTTCCTTCTCTTAATGCAAGACTAACACATAACTTTTTGAGAATGAGAAAAATCAGCCTGTACCACAAACACCAGCGTACTTTGCACATTAATCTTCTGAAGTCCTTGAGGATACACAGCCTTTAAATACTTAAAACAGTTGAACACGTGTGAGAAGGAAATCTTCATGCCAGACTTGCTGCTAGACATTGAGGCTCACCAAAGCTCCCAACGTTTGTTTTATGGATCAATCATTTTTTTAGATTCATTTTATTTAAAGCCTTCTTGAAGGATGTTGCAGTAAAACTATCTCTGAAGTTTCACAATTAGAAAACAGCTCCTTTAGAAGTCTCCAAACTATAACTATTAAGTACAATGTTTTATACGAATGCTTGAGCTTTTTGCCAAAGCCAGTAACCCCACAGGATGGCACACCTTTGCTGTTGCACAGAACCCACAAAATTAACTTAGCATCATTTAAAAATGTCCATTTGGGAGAAGAGGGAGCTGATTTCCTTCGCTGTGTACTGTGTGCTCAGGAGCTTGCTGACATATTACACTAATCGGTGCAATGTATATTATTCTTTCCAAACACTAACTTTTGTCAAAAAAACCCCTTCGTTTAGTAAGCTTTTGCTCTTTTTTCCCCAAAATACAAGTTTTAACAGTCAGATTTCATTAAGAAATATAAAATGTAATAATTTATTTGTCTTTTTTCTCTAAAGTGTCTTTGTAAAAGCCTTTCTCCTGTGCAGTCCCAAGCACTGTAATTAATCCGATAGCAATGTGTAGCATATCTCTAGCAACAATAGTAGGACCCTTGACTGAGTATGTTCTGGCTGAGACGGAAAGAATATCTCTGAGTGAGAGCTGTGGTCCTCCCATATCGATTACAGTTCTGCAGCCTAAGCCTAGCAGTTACAGTATAGCAAGAACTGATAAAATATTGAATTCAGGGAAAAAAAAATAAAAAAAGAAGAAAAACCTCCCTCTTCTCTTGCAGGTTAGCAGGTTAAATATTGAGAACTGTAGCAGAATGCTGGACTCTTTTACACAAGCTTCCATCTGTTTTTAAACGGCAGCAGCTGACCAAAAGCTGACCACATCAAAGTACCAACTCAAATAAGCCTTAATCGCTCAGATGGTAATTTGATGTAATACAGCATGCCCTGCATTCCAGCTAATTTAAACAGCATGGGTAACTGTAACGATGGAAAGCATAACCAAGACAAAAAATCTTTCACCCTAGAACAAACCACATGTGTGTCTTACAGCCTGCCAGATCATGGGAGTCCAAGTAGTTGGCTCAGAGCTGAACAACCTACAAGCATGGCATTATGGCAGTCGGGAGTCCCTGCCTTACGACCCTGTTGATACAGACAGGAGATTAGAGGAAAGATTAGGAGAAAGTAAAGCTAAGCAGCACAAAAAGTCAGAAGAAAAAATGCAAGTAATTTATCCAGCTTGGTGAGTGGTCCAACTATAAAGAAATGTAAAATAATTAAACAAACCAAATGTTAACCTAAGCAAACCTAATCTCCTCCTGGGAGTGGGGACATGAATCCTTTCTGCAAGAGAAGGGAGGAGAGAATCTGTAGTCTTACAAATAGAAACTGTGGGCCAAAGCCATAAGATGGCTCAAACACAGAGTGAACAAATATAGGAAGAAATAATAAGGACATTCTTTACTAAATACATCCTGTAATTATTTCTAATATAGCACTCTCAAGGTGGTTTCCAGAAAACTGCTAGAACATATCGCCTTTTAGAAGCTGATAACAAGCAAGGCTGTGCTACAATGACACACTTCAGATACTAGTAGACCGTCTGTCTAGAGAATCTTTTGACATTTAAAAAAAAAAATCTGATGATACTGCTGGAAGTTATTAGCTGCAGGTTGCAGAGAGACAGGTGTTTCAAGAAAGGTTTGAAATCAGAGAAGTGAAAGGACAAGGCAATATTCATGGTGTAACAGTTACAGATACAAGAAGATGTGATGAGCAGATTACAAAGAAGGCTCATACAGGAATCATTAGTATAATAAAGAAAAAACCCAAACCCTGGAGAGGAGACAGCAGTAGAAACAACACTATAGAGCAAAACCGCCACATCTTTAACTGCCATTACCTCCTGTATTTTGTTTTCTATCTAAACCAAGAAACATACATCAATGAGACATATTTCTGCTACTGTATTTACTGAACAATGGCCAAACCCTAAGTTATAGTATCTGTGGGAGAAAACGGAGTTTAAACAGTATCCATTTAACGGTTTCCCTGACAAATGCATTGTTATTTAGTTGTCTGTATGGTCTACGCTGCACAAGACACACAAATTGTGAAGGGGACAGTCCAAACTTTAGCAAGGTTTACTAGACATTAGATGTAACTACATTTGTCTTTGAGCACAGTAACTCAGAAAAGTGCAGTCATTCAAAGCGCCTCTCATACTACAAACCTCCTGTTCTTTTTGAAGTTAACAGACCAAATTATTTATCCCCATTAGAGCCAAGAGATCTCATACCTCTGGAAGTCCATAGGAGCCTTATGATGAGGTTCAACAGTCTGAGATTCAACAGTCAATCAACAGATTGAAGGTCTCAGCAGATGCTGAGTTCCTTGTGCATGTTCTCCCAGAATGTCTCACGTTATTAGATGGGTTCTTTTAGGAGGTTTGTTCTGGCACAGTCTCTGCAGGCCTTGAAACTGCTTGGAGGACAAGTTATTTCAGAGAGTGACAGGAATGTTACAGCAATTTTTTTGCTTTTTAAAAGTACATGTGGGGACATTTAATTTGTTCTGCCTCCACCCTTTTCAACAGATGATGACAGCTTGTAGAGAATCATTTTCTCTAGATGCTACAGGGGCAAACAGAAAGCAGTTAAAGACTAATTTAACAGAACCACACACCACGAGTACTGAGTATTCCACTCGATGCAGTCATCAAGACAATAGGTTTTGAGCGATACCATAATGACAACAGACACATGATTCTAACTGAACTGACTTCGCATGTGCTTTCCTCACTACTGCCAAGGTCCAAGCACCTCCAGAAATGGCGTCACTGTACTGCATTGCTGGTAAGCTTTTGGGAGGTAACACTGTTGTAATACACACATAAATCAGGTGGATACACAAACAGGGCCACAGCTCCAGATTTTAGATTAATGTCCTTTTTTGATGAATGCTATAGTCTGCCCAAGGTAGTTCTGGAGTCATCCTTCTTTTCAGTATCACCATTTGATATCTGTAATAACCTTGGTTGTTGCTCGTGCTGTGGCCTGTTGGGAGTTTCTGGAGCATTCAGCGGATAGGATTCCTTTGTCTCAGTCCTCAGACACCCTAAACATGTTAAACAAGAGTCTCGCATCTTGGAAAAGTTCTGGTAAGTGCTTTCACTGGTAAAACAGTACAATACTGGATCAGCAACACAGTTAAAAGTAGTCAACAGGAGAGAAAAATGGTAAATATTAAATATTTTCTCAGCAAATGAGCAGTTGTTCTCCAACAAGCTGCGAACCACAAGTAGGATGTGGTATGGTCCAAAGCAAACTAAAAAAATTAAAACAGTGCTTGAAACCAGCCGTTCAATTTGGATTTTCTTCTTCTTTTGAGTGCCGTGACTCTTGTGGACAACCCGTAAAATCCCACAGTAAGAAAAGGCCAGCAGAAAGAAGGGGAAAAGGAAGCCAGCAGAGAAGCGGTAGTAATTCACATTGTGCTCCCATTCTTTGATGGGGTAATGCTCGAAGCACACCACATGGCTCTCGGCATCCATACTGACCTCGCCGTGCATAAAGACAAAGCAGCATGTCATTATTTCTTTGGTCCAGATAACGATGCTCACAATCACAGCAGCCTTCATTGTCCGAAACTGTTGAAACCGAAAGGGGTGCACCACTGCGAGGTAGCGGTCAATGGAGATGCAGCAGAGGAAGCCCACACTGATGTAGATATTCTCATACAAGAGGATCCCACAAATTTTGCACAGCAGCTCATCGTAGGTCCAATTGTCATGCTGTAAAACATACTGAAGCCAAAAAGGCAAAGAAAATATGTAGAGCAGGTCTGCTACAGTCAAATTGCAAAGGTAGATACCCAATTCATTTTTTGCCTTGATCTGTAAATACCCATAGTACAGTGACAGGCAGTTAGCTGGCAAGCCTACTATAAATACAAATATGTATACCACAGGGGATAATATCTGGTGGATCTCATGATTAATAGTGCAGTTCTCAGTTGCATTCTCTCCGAAATTCACCATCTTCTACTCTCCCCATTTATCACTCATCAGGGTCCCGAATGAATAGGTGTAAAAATTAATTTAATCCTGTTTCATGTATTGCTTATTTCTTCCACAAACCTTTAGGCTGAAGTGATGACTTGCTGCAGGATGTTCTTAACCTGAAGGTAAAAACACATGAAAATCTTCAGAAAGGATACAACTGTCAAATATATAGCACAGTTTTCAGTAAGCTGCCTTTTCTGAGCCCTAAATTTTCATGTAGTCTTTGATAGAAGATAAAGCCTGTCTGGGAAATCATGATTTGTATGAGTAAGTCCTAGTACCCAGAAAAGTACCAGAAAATTTTGCATCCAAGAATCCCAAAGCAAACTACAAACATTTGTCGCTTGAGCTTTGCAAGTATCTAAAAGGTGAAGAAATATCATCTTGGTTTTGCAGAGAAGGCACAAAACCAGTAATCTGCTTTGTCCATGATGGAAAAATGTCTCTGGCAAACCAGCAGTCCACTCTGACTTCCTTAGAGGCTGCAGGGTGCACAAAACAGTTGATTTTTAATTTCCATTTCACAGATTTCCCTTTAGATACAAGATACCATGGAATACACAGTTCAAGCCAGCAGGATGAAAAAAACGGGATGTTTAGCAGTCTTTCTTACAGTTATGTGTAAACACAATCCTGAAAGCAAGCTGTCTTTCTCTGTCAGAAGGACACTGTAAGAATCTGGTATAATCTATTCCCATGGTCTCAGTCCTATGGGACGTGCTATTACAGATTCCTTATTTGTCATTAACTATCAAAAACAGTGATTTACTGTTACTATCTATACATTTGTATCTTTCCTTTTAATCTTCATTGAATATGAATATAATTGCTTGCACATGAATAATCTTCTGTAATTCAAACTCATACCCATAAAAACCATTCCTATACTACATTATTACTATTTAAGACACTTCTAAAAATAACTTCTGACAATGGGTTAGCACTTGGTTCAACTAGGACAAGCATTCAGCCCTGAGTCAGCTCACAGTTCTTAAACCCTAGACTAAACAAAGCACCACATTCAGCGTTTTATCACCTCGTGATATACGCACATTGGCACAAATGCTCAGGACTGGAAGACAGCAGGGCAAACTGTGCCCAGTCTGAAGGGGATGTGCATTTTACCTGATGACGCAGGACAGCGAGACTGTGCTTCTTTCAATCTCTTCCCAGAAAATGCATGGTTATAGCGTATACTTTTGTGTACTCTTCCTACAGCTTCAGTTAACGTGGTTCAAAAGGAGACAGCACTATCCAGGGACAAAGATAAGGTCTTGTTGCTTTTTCCTGTTTACTATCCTAATTTGTATTTTTGTCATCATCTTCTGTCTTGCCTAGGAACATACAATTTTTTCCAAGGCAACTGTTATGAAAACATGGCCACACTACTGTAAAAGTACGGTTAGCTGCAGCATTTGAGGATGTTACTGTCAGGTTTTTTTGTTTTTTATGAAAGGTTTTCTAAATCGTGGTGGGCTTTGCTCCTATAGAAATTGAAAAGAAAATCACTTCCTTTGGGCCACAAAAAAATTGCCTAGCTGAAATAAGTGACCAAAGCTGCAGAGACTTTCAATGTTTAGCTTCAACCACTGTAGCACAGTCTCACAGAAATCACAGCAAACTTAAGGACACATGTAAATATTTAAGAATTAGCATGTGATTTTCATTCTTTTGCTTTTCCTCTTTTTGTTACCAACACAAAGAACATCAGCCTCAGTTTTGGTGGAAGCATTCTCGGAGATCTCGGATACCTTCAGTCATGAAACAACGGGCCAACATATGCTCATCTCTCTCAAAACTTCTAACTTTGTTGTCCAGCACAACCTGTGTGAAAGACTGGTCAAGTCCAGCACAGCACAAGCTCTGCTCTCCTCTCCCCCTGTCACTCTTGCACAGCTCCTTTGGGCTGGAGACTCACCCCCTCCGCTGAGGGTGGCACAATAGCTACTACGGATAAATCAAGCACAGCAGGTGAAATGCTGCTTAAGGGACCCAGCCACAGGTACCTATGGTTCATTTTGCTCCAAGAGGCTGCCATAACCTTCCCGCAGAAGAATGATGATAATGTTAGCAGCGCAGACGTGTACTGAAGAAATTAATTGCTAAAGTTATGTACTAATTTCCCAAAGGACTGTTGCATATGGGCCATTAGCCCTCCTGTAACACCGTCCAGTGTGCTATGCATTTCTCAATGGCTTTGTAACTATCACGCAGCTTTTCTGTCTACGGGAGACCTGGCTCTACACACACAACGACAGCGCACAGAATCTTTGCTGAGGCAGCTTTGGTAACCTGCTTACCCCGCTCCACCTCTTCCAGTTCAGAGCTCCAGGCAAAGTACAATGGTGTTTGAGTTTGTATTTGATACCATTTCACTTCTGTAAAATAATTTGATGAATTTTACATGTAAGAGTTTGCCTGCATTTGCACACCTAGTTATAGTCTAAAATGCCTAAAAATTTGGGATCTATCATCTAATCAACCAATTAAAAGCATCCAGCTCCTGCTGATGAGGAAATCAGTAATTTGAAAGCTGTCGACAATTTTGAAAAGTCAGAACTTTTTATGTCTAATAAACAGTGCTAAGTTTTGTTTGGTGTTCCCCAGTGAGCCAATGTGGATCACTGTATGAGACAAAGCAGATATGCTCTACAGTTGCACTACTTTTTGAAAATGTGTCTTTTCTTTTAGGAACAAAAAATGTTTTTATTAAGTTATGTTTATGTCAGAGAACATGATTGTAAAAATAGTTTCTGTTTAGCTTAGAAGTGTTGCCAGAATGCAGAATGTGGAGACAGCAAAAGTCTTATTGATACGACATCATGCTAACATAAATCCTCACTTACGATTACAGTAACATTTCCTGCTCCCAGAGAAATTACAAATTTTTTTGCCTTGTGCTAACAAACCCTGCCCAGTTTCAAAGATGGGGATGAAAAACAAAGGTCCAGACTGTTGCTGGTGCAATAGCTGTCTTGTACTGCTCTTCTGCTCAGCGGCAGCAGCAGGCCAGGAAATCCTGCCCTTGGTTCAGCCTCCTCGGCACGTGGGCACTGGAACACCTTTGTGCCCTCTGACCCCTCGTGCCTGGCTAGTGGCAGGCTCTGTAGCCCAGTGGGAAATACAAAGGTAGGTCACCTTTCCCCCAGCACCGGGTATACTAAACATAGCCCTGCACTAGCCAGGGAGTGAAACTATTCTTTTCCGACAAACCTGGTATCAAAGTACTTCAATGGCAGTGTTAAACAGACGGGTGCAGAAGAGGCCCACCCTGTTATTAAGAATAAAATACACAGTACCTTACACGCTGTCCGGAAAAGTGGAAACTGAAGGCAGGATGATGCAGGGTATGGGAGAGAAAAGACGAACAGCTCCCCTGTTACTTACCGACCTCAGCTGGACAGGAGGAGGAGAAAAAAAGAAAAAAAGAAAAAAGTTACTGTATAAAAAACATCTGCAGTGCAGATGATAATCATAAAGCTGAAAACAGTTACAAGTGGGAACACACAGGCATTCCTTTTTGACAGCTTTAATATGGAAATAGTGCAGCTGTGCGATTGTTTTCTACAACACCTTCAGTATCATGAGTTTGCAGACATTTCCAGGCAAGATTTGTCTCTCATATGTGCCCACATCTTTTAGATGATACCCATCTAAGCCCAGGTCTTGGAAACAAATGAGAAGACACTCACCATCTACATGAACTCTAAACAATTCTCTTGCTCTTGGGTGAAAAATTAAACCAAGAATCCCTGGGCTTCAGAAAGCTTTACTTTTCTTGGTTTAAATGAACCGAGTTTCATTACTCACTGGACAGTTCAACAACAGGTTCTTTTCTTTCCAAACTCCTTTGTGCCTTAACTGTTGACAAAAACATGAGGTCCCCCCTGCACTGTGACCACAGAGCAGCTGGCTCGTGAAGCGCTGTCTGCTGGTTTTGGCACAGGAAACAGCTCAGAGCCACCTACACCGACAGCTGCTTCAGCTCGGACCGACTACTGCCACAGAGTCTAGGTGCATGTTTTGGTTTTAACGAATGTTGCTACAATTTTCCTCATAAGAAATCTGTCTGCAGTTAGACCTACACATTTTTAGCAGAGACAAATGGAATGATGCCAAAGGGCTTCCTTGTAGGCATCAGCAAAAGTTGTGTGCACAGCTAGTCTCATCCACAAAGCTCTCATTTCTGTGAACAGGGAGCATAAAGTGGTTGTGTGCCTTTATGTGACAGTAGTTGCCTTGCTGTTTAATCTGTCCCTGCAGCTGTCATACACCGCAGACAGGCCTGAGTCCTTTGGACTGTGCTGCAAATCTTGGAAATCGAAACTTGAAGTTGTTTCAGTTTAAGATTTGGTTCATATCATTACCTACACAAACATCAGCCCTTAAATTCACACAGTAAATTTCTCCCAACACTGGAGGGTTTATCAGCTTGGTTTGATCCTGGTTCCCAAAGCCTGGAAGAGTAAGGTTGGACAAAGAGGCCTGGGAAGCAATGACCAGCAGAAGAGACTAGGGACCAGTTGTACAATATAAAAAGGGCAGAAACTTCCTGGTATCCTTAGAGCAAGTTTCAGAAAAAAAAAAAGACGTAGAAGAAAGTGGAAATCAGAGTGCATGACTGAGTGTGAGGAAATGACATAATGATGTTCAGATTCAATGGGAAGGGTTGTGATGCCAAAGAAGGACCTGTTGCAACAGGTCCAGGGGAGGACCATAAAAATGGAACACCTCTCCTATGAGGAAAGGCTGAGAGAGTTGGGGCTGTTGAGCCTGGAGAAGAGAAGGCTCCAGGGAGATCTTATTGTGATCTCTCAGTACTTAAAGGGAACTTATAAGAAAGATGGGGATGAACTTCTTAGCAGGGCGTCTTGCAATAGAGAAGGGGTAATGGTTTTAAACTAAAAGAGGGTAGATTTAAACTAGATACAAGGAAG
>Ga0181612_182729_pt1 | contig 11033 bp, 4 predicted proteins | sample HoacroProtozoa21_FD_119630 | JGI IMG/M metagenome (GOLD analysis project Ga0181612, IMG submission 119630) | Hoatzin crop microbial communities from Cojedes, Venezuel. Combined Assembly of Gp0051906, Gp0051904, Gp0051908 | reverse complement strand
TGAGGGAGCTGGGCTTGTTCAGCCTGAAGAAGAGAAGGCTGTGAGGGGACCTTAGAAATGCCTACAAATATCTCAAGGGTGGATGTCAAGAGGATGGGGCCAAGCTCTTTTCAGTGGTGCCCAGTGACAGGACAAGGGGCAATGGGCACAAACTGAAGCATAGGAAGTTCCGTCTCAACATGAGGAAGAACTTCTTCCCTCTGAGGGTGACGGAGCACTGGAACAGATTGCCCAGGGAGGTTGTGGAGTCTCCTTCTCTGGAGATATTCAAGACCCGCCTGGACACGGTCCTGTACAGCCTGCTGTGGGTGACCCTGCTTCGGTAGGAGGGTTGGACTAAATAACCCACAGAGGTCCCTTCCAACCCCGACCATTCTGTAATACATTTATTCACAGTTGCTACTTTCAATACAAATGAAAGTACCCAATACCCATCTTTTCTTTTCTTTTTTTTTTTTTTTCTTTTCTCACCAATTGCTTTAAAGTTTAACTGATTGAGGCTAAAGTGCTTGCTAGCAACAGGGGGCTAATATAGTTTCATATTGACTTCTGAAAGTCTATGAGGCCATTAAACCATCCACCTGCCTACACACTTTCTCCTGCATCTGAGAGATGACCACATTTTAAAAGCCATAGAGGATTAAAAGCACAGGATGATGGATATTCCTCTCCTTCCTTCCCCCCCCAGCGTTTAATATTACTCTGTCCTCTAGGACTAGTCCAACATGATTAAGCATTAGGGAACTAGGGAAGAATAGTACTATAAAAAATGTCCAAAATAGTAGATATTCTGCAGTGTGATGGTTAATGTATATCTGTAAGTTAGTAAGAAGAAGATAATACCAAGAACAAATAATGTGGAAAAAAAAAAAATCTAAAACCAACCATTAAAAAATCCAGAGGAAAGTCTTGGTCAAAAGTAGTAACACTAACAAGTATTTCAGGGTTTTTGGCATTTCTGGCATTTAAGTTACTGCATTACTAAATAAGAAGGAAGGAAAAAACCATATGTTATGTAACATAAACACATATTGAAGAATGGATGAATGAATAATCATTGTCAGAAGTGAGAAACAAATATCCAGTAAATCTTCTAAATTGTCTTCATTTTTAGATATAATTCTTGCCTGTGCAGAAATCTGATATCGAAAAAAGATTCCAGGAGCAGATCAGGGGTGACTTCACTGAAGTCAAGGGAATGAGAACAAATCTCACTCACCATTCAGTAGCCACACATATTCACAATCCTTTTCCTGATAGGCAACAAGAACATTAAGCAGTAAACATGCAGATTAAGTTTAAAAGGCAAAATTCAGAATCCATGTTGTAGTTTTCTAATGCCTTACACCTTATGTCACAATTTAAATCTTTCTGAAGGTCTCTATAAATCACATATATCACAGTCTAAGAACACATTGCTACCTGTGTGACAATTTAAATCAACAGATGAGATCTGTAAACAGGTGAGAGTCAGCTGTCTCGTCCTGCAGACTACTTTAGATCACAAAAATGACCGAAACAATAAGAGAAATACACTCCTGTGAAGCGAGAGTTACAATTTCTACCTTAAAACTCAATTTTACTGGTAAGGACAATTGCATCTCCCAAAATAGTGTTCATCTGCTCATGAACCACCATGCCAGAAGACATACATTAGCCCTATCCAACTTGGAGAGAAGAGGAAGTACTTTATGTAGCACAAGGCTTTTGTAGAACACCTTCAACGCAGACCTAAGTGCTATGCAATTTCAGCTATGAAGTTCAGAATAAATAACACAGAAGATTTAGGAGTGGGAGTGACTGGCTAGAAAATACAAAACTTTAACATAAATAATAAAGCTTGTGTCACATAAGTCTTTCTAACTGCTACTGTGCTACCAGTTGCTTAGCAATGTCCTCTGACAAAAAATTAATTTTTTTTTATATTTATCACAAGTTCACTTACCAAAGATAGTGATAATTGCACTCAGAATTTAAAGACACTTAGCAGGACAGGTAAGCTAATCTTAAGAGCTCACTGCACTCCAAAGTGTCTGCCTTACCACTTGTCTCTTTCTGACTTGCTCCATGCCTGGCTACACAGTCCTGTCTCCTTCCACACTGCCTGCACAAACTCTTGCTTGACTGCACCATATACAGTTTCAGCTCAGTGAGAGAGCAGAAAACTACTCCCACTTTTTACTGTGTTAGCTTCCTGCAGGCTTAGCGAGCTGAAGCAATTCCTTGAGGGGCTGGATGAACAGAACTGGAGCCATACACAGGTTCACACACAAGCGTGCACGGAGCGAGATCACACCTTTTAGTTATCACAAGCTGTTAGATCAGTTTAAGACCATCTCATCTAACTTCATCCATAAGGAAGAGTGACTGGAGATTCAACTTGACTTCCTATTTAAAGAAAAAAGTGTTTTGTTGTTATGAGGACATAGGAGAAAGACAATATTGCCAGGCTACCAGTGTCTAAGAGCTCTTCACAGGAAATTCACTCCTCAGAAGAACATTCTCGCTCTTCAGAACAAGTGATCTCTAGCAGGCTGACGATGCTGCATGCAGAGAGGTGGAAGAGTTCAGGCAGAGCCATAGAAACCCACTGAGCATTTTTTTTTTCCAGTTTGGAGGAATAATTTTAACAAAAGAAACTTCATTTCATATGCTCCCTGGCATATCAGTGTTCTGCCCGTGACTGCACAAATAAATTTATATTGCGTTTCTGAAGCATTAAATTTCTCTCCAATGTGCTCCATTTGAATGCAATTTAGGGAACACTGGGCTAAAACAGGATGAAAAACCAAAGTTACAACAGCAGGACCAAAAATAGAGACCTAGTTTAAAAATATCCAGAAAAAGCTTCCTTCAGAGGATTCATCATTCATATAGCGAGACATAATCTGATGGTTCAAATTCCCATTTGTAATTTTTGTTTTTAAGAAAATGCAAAGCATAATACTTATTGAAATCATATTAATTCCCTTCTTCTTCCTAGAATGTGGAAACAATATTTCTACCTTTGAAACTCAGCTGAACAAATAGAAAAATACACCCATCTTAAACTCCATCTTTGTCACAGGTTTGGGTTTTTTCCCCCAGAACCCCACTTAAGTACCTGATACAATTGCATTCTGTGTAACAGTAGTTCTGCATTACAGATGCCAAGATTTGAAACTAGCTGGTTATCATTAGAGATATCGTCTTCTGGTTTCATCACTTGTCCGTTAGTCAAAAAAATCAGTTATATGTTTAATTAACCATGCTATTTTTAAAAAAATGAGCAAAAAAAAATAGATGATTATGCTACTGTTACTATTTTATTGCTATTCTGAGTTTAAACTTAACATCCTTTGGAAATATAGTTCTTTATTCTGTGGAGAATGACGATGAAACTAGCTTAGCCAAGCTGACTCCAAACCAGAGTTTCTCTGGGAAAGCTCATACGCCTAACCCATCCACGTACTTTGAAGAATTATAATCAGCTTCAGGTAAGATAGTCTTCAAGGCTCTCTCAGGGCTTTAAATACTTTGAAATCCTCAGAAATTTGCTGAAAGCAGTAGAGTGTTTTGTTGTATAGGATTTTGTATGTTGGCTTATTGATATCTACGACAGTGAAAACATTTTGCAAAACAGCAGATTTCTAAATTAACTTTCTACACTTTAAAATCAGTTTAAAAGCACTGAAGTGCTGGTAAAACAACAGCAAATTATCAGACCTGGATTTTACATACGAAGTTTCAACTGCACCTGGAATCGATTGAAGAGAAGTCTCTTAGTTTAAAAACAGAATGAAAAAAAGCTAGCATACTTTCCTTGGTGAAAGACTGTTGACCTCTAGAATAAGTTCTTCATGCTCTTCCTCCTCTGCGGGTTTGTCTTTGTGCAAGATCTGCTCTATGGAGTTGCACCGTGCCCTCACAGTGAGAGATGCGAAAGACCCTCTCCAGGACAACATATCAAGGATGGAACCCCTACACACCCAGCAAAAGGACAGGAGAAACTGAAAGAGTGGTTTTGTACGAAGTCATGCATCGAGCTGACTCTAATCTTGAAATAGTTTGAATTGATTTAAAGGAGGGGGGGGGAGAAAAAAGTTTTCTGCACACGGATTTACATTATAAGAAGAACTTTAAACAGAGCAATTTACCTTTGAAAAGACGTTTCAAATATAATCTTTTCTCTCAGACTGTAATTTACAAACTACAAGGTTTGTTCATGACAGACAAAAACATTTGTGGTGATGAATCACACTAAAGGCATATTGACCAAATAAGGTTTTCCAGATGCTTCCAGAGATGAAGTCATGAGGAAAGCATCACCACACTACAGAAGACTTTATTTTCACTGTTTTTATTTTCCTGTTTTTCTTTGTACATGTGTTTCTCTGCGTAAGCCCAAGGGAGAAGGTGCCCCACAACTAGTTATACAAAATGCTGCTGCAAATTTAAAGGAGTTTTCAGTCAATCCAGGATTAAGAAGCTGCTCAAATCACTATGAATAAATATGCAGTGCTGGATTTTGACTGCATAACAGTGGCTTTGCCCAGACTAGTGCATCACTTTCAAATCACTGAGTGCTAATGCAGGTATCTCTAAATAATTTCTTTGCACTAACCAAAAAACCCTTAATTTTTTCCCATAAAATAATTCTGTTTTGGCAACCTTCTTGGAAAATCTGAAGTGTCAAATCTAGATGAAATGCATGAGAGTGCAGGGGCAAAGCTGCGTGGGCCAGTACCTTGAAGCCTGTGGAACTCAGCTGTTGATGGAGACACAAGAACCACAAAATCTACTACTACATCAGAACTATTTCAAAACTGCAGTACCATGAAGACGAAACAATAAGCTGGAAGAAAAAAAAAATAATAAATGCTACAACTCTTTCTGGAAACAATATAAAGTAAACTAGGAGGAAATACATGCTTTCCCATTTTGACATAATTACTTCCAAAGTAACTATCTCTTCACACTTTTGTACTTTGAAGAATTTCCAAAAGCACAAACAGAATTACTCCGGCTCTAATTGCTCTTCAAAATACAGGTTATTTTCTCCTCAGATGTTATATTTCTAGTGTATTTTAGAACTTTAAATGCAGTATACAGCTGTGCTATCTTACACAAAAAGAGATGATCCACTATATCTGTCCCTAAGCAACTTCTGCATTTGTAGAAGTCCTTCATCTGTTCTTTCTTCGATTTAGTTACTACCACCATTACAGAATATTGTCATTTTTCTTCCTTCCTATTTTGAAATTAAATCCTGCATGTTTTAAGACTATTTAAACTCTTTTTTTCTTATTAATTAGCCAATTTATTAATAATGCCGACAACCACAACAGACATAGGACCTGTGCCTTGTAGCTCCCTGTAACTGTTCTAGCAGAAAGAAAAAAAAAAAAAGAAATCACTTCTCACAGCTCTTTTTAGTCTTACAGAATACTTTTCAAGATGCAACTTGTATAGATTTTGGGTGTTTTGATAGTATACCATCATACAATACAGAGCCTTCTGCTGAACACCCCGCTCCAACTAAGAGAAGTGCATGTCAGTTGTGCCTCATAGTACACATACTGGAGGTTCTGTATAGTTATACAATTCTTAAATTTATATGTATATATATAAAGGAATATTCTCTCTCAAGTGAATACTCTCTACACTTTTAAAATCATAAGTAGGGGCAATTAACTGGAAGATATAAGTCTTCCACTACTGAAAAAAATAGTAATACATCTTCTAACTAATGGATTGCAAATGCTATAAAAAAACCACAGGCTTATATAAGCATTCTCCTCACCAACCCTCTAGTGCTTTCCAGATAAATATCTAATGATTTGAAACCATAATTTCAATACATGACTAATCTCAATAGATTGCTATAAGTGGATATTGATGTATTCCTACAAAAATGTCTTCAGCGGCTGTACAACCCATTTAGACTTTTTACACTTTTTTGTATTATAAGAAGTGCATTTTTAAAGTCTACGCTCAAAGATCAACACAATTTTTGAAATATAATTTAAAATTGACAGTTTAAATCAATTAGAAAAGACGCTGGAATTGACATGAGACCAGTAGAAGCTATGGGCACCTGTTCTAGGTACAAGAAACAAAATCATAAATCTCATCTAAAAACTTAATAAAACACTTCCAGATTAAGCAGTATTTTAACGATTCTATTAATAAGAGATCATACTTGTAAAAACAGTTTATACGTGGTAATACCATTCAAAAAATATCAAGCCATTAAAGAAGAGGTAACAGTGTAAAAAGATTCTGAACCAAAGGATTAGTTATTAACTTCCATATTATCCATCCTCCCAGCTTTTGCTTATTACTCATCCCTGAATAAGCAAGAGACATTGCTGATCCCATTGAGGTCTTACAGTTTTGGAAAAAAAGAAAAAAAAGCTAAGCCTAAGAAATAAATTGCATTCCAAGTCTGTTGACTTATTGAACCTATAGTGCCCAAAAGTTCATAGTAAGGTTTTTCGTTAAAAATTAAAAAAAAAAAAAAAAATCAATATACGCTTTTTTGTAAGGTAGACCATCCTGGATTGTTAGAGTGTGCTTTGCTCAACAATGAGCTAACCAATGAAAGCTTGATCTGAATGTATTTAGGCAAATATCTAACAACAAAAGCATTGCAAACAATAGGGGTTTTCTATTGCTACACGAAACTTTGAAATATTTATATGTTTACAGATAATCAGTATACAAAATAACGTGCCTCAAGAGTGCTTAGAGGGAAGGAGTGATTTCCTAGTTTGTCCCTGCCTCCCTGCTGACAGTACAAGGCTTCTATTATAATCAGAAAGTGACAAGCTTCTGCTAAAGTGAACCCGTGGTTTTCGCTAAAAATTTTATGGCAACATGTCAGAAGAAAATTCAGCAAAAGACAGAGAAAATTGGGCACTCTTGTCTTAGTCTAATCTGACTGATGCTCAAAAATGATCCATTTTTATATGCAGTGCATCGTGAACTGCAAAAATCCGCATTTGGTTGACTGCATCCTTTGATGATGGAATTGTGCACCATCTCTCCAGACTGTGACTCTTAAGACCTTTCACAGGATCCAATATGAAGCACCTCTGAATTAATTTTATTAACAAAGGATGCTGTTGGGCTGAATGCAGTGAAGAGAGACAAAATGAAATATTCATGGCAGAAAGTAGTTCTAAGATGTGAACTTAGCAGATTTAAAACTAACCCCAACATCCCAAACTTGAAGTAACAAACTGGTGGCAATACGGAGATTAATTGCTGGATGAAAGCAGAATTAAGTGCTGCTCAGTATGCAATTGAACACCGTGATACAAGAAATACTTAGTTATAAGGATGGGCTGCTTAGTCCCCGGAATAGTTTTGCAAGAGGTTTATCATCCTGAAAACATGGCTAGAACTCAGTACGTCTTCCCTTTCCATATACAAAGATTTAGCTTTCAACGTGAAAGTTAAGTTTCAACGAGCAGTTAAGTTCACATGTTAGAAAAAGAATAAAAATATTGTTGGCACAAACACAAAAGATCACATCCTGTATTTACAGATGCAGCTTGGTAAGAGGTATTTTGCTGAAGTGCTTGATTAATGAGATCATTAATGAGAAATAATATTACACTAGTTCATGCTTTGACTTCTTAGAAGAGACTGGCCAGCTATCCAGGCATTCTTCAAATGGAGGGAAAGAGGGAACAGTAATTTTGTAAGGCTGACTTCGCATTGATTCCCTCTCAAAAGCGTTTAAAACAGTTTTTCATCTCAGGATACTTAAATATATTTGTAAGTAAATGTTTTGCATACACAGTGAAGTGAGCTTACAATCCTAGCTTCTTTTGCTTTCGCAAGGAAACTTGATCAGCATCATAAGAAAACAGGAATATTTTACCAGTTACAACTTCTATGAAGTCTGGCTGCTGGACTCTGTGCTATAGATACTACGCTCTTTCCAAACTAATTAGAAACATGTTATGACACTCATGAGAAATGTAACTGGTGGTTCCTTCAGTTCTAATAATCAATCATGTCATTTTATTCAGTGCTTTCTTTCCCTATTGTGTGCTTTTTGTGACATGTATCACATCCATTATTCTTTTTAAGAAGACTACATCTGTTAAACATCAAAACAAAGCAAGAAAAGTTTACTTAATTTACTTAATGTATTCGTCATTGGAAGATACCTTATTTTATAATAAAACCATTTTTATTGCATTCCAACCTGTAAGATCAACTGTTACTTGCTGTATACCTACACTTTAATGAATTTCAAATAGGACACTTTCAAAAATTAATATTCAAATCTGTCATGCAACTCTTGAGATAGTCAAAGCTCCTAACTAGCTAATAAATTTACAAACAAGGACATGCTTGCTTTTCTTGACCAATACTAGAAAAGGAGATTGTTCATCTGACTGAAGTGAAGCTTTCTATAGATTTCTTTCATTCTCATTCAACCTAATCACATAATTTGTTTTCTCTATAGATAGCTCAGTTTAAAAAAAAAAATAAAACCTGGGCACAAGAAATCTGATGCAGAAGACAATAGAAGAAAAAGGATTAATTGAACAGCTTCAAGAGCACATGGAAAAATGCCTTCAAAAAAGACATAATCTCCATCTGCACAGAAACAGAATATCTTGGCACCAAATGCTGGAAGATAGGGGCTATTCCATTTCAACCCTGGGTCAAAAGGAGGAGCTGGTGAACACATACTCAAAAGGACTCCAAGTTCTCTGCCTTACTTTACACCACTCTTTCCATGGAGCCTAATACTCTGTCACATAGCATGAGGGATCACATTTATTTACTACTCCAAGTTGAACTTCGTGTCAATAATGACAGAGTATTCACATTACATACAGTCATATTCTGATTCTGACACGCATTTAGTTTAGGTTTTTCTGTTTCGGTTCTTTTTTAGTGTTTGTCGTTTTGTTTGGGTGGTGCGGAATATACCCTATTATTTAATGTTGCAGATGAGAGAATGAGTCTGGAGTTCCTCCAAAAGGGTGGCAGAATGCCGAGAAGAGGATTCTGCAGATTTGGGGCTGGTGAGATAGGCTGGATTGCATACCACACATTGCTCACTATATTCCCAAAAAAAGAGAAAAAACAAATTGATCTTGTGATGTCCCAGGGACAGAAAAAAATAGTGTGAAACATAAAATAGAGGAAGGACTCAGCTTCTTCAGAGGGCAACGTGCACGTATTCTTGTGTGCTCCACAGAAGCTGCAGAAAGGCCCCTTATTTTCTCATGAATCAATTCCTCGTTCTCCCAGGTTAAGGGAAAAGACTCTGGGTTTAAGGATTAAGGAACCCTGGTAACATATAACAGTGGGAGATTGCCTCTGAAAGATAGGTCGCAAGCTCTACCACCTGTTACACGCTAGAACAGACTAACAGCCTCAGAAACCTGCTGTCCCCTTTAGCTATGTAGAAGCACACGGACTCAAAGGATGGCATGTCCTTTACATTTCTGCAGCAAGATCTCCCTCTGCAATGAAAAGTATGAAAGGGCTGCTCACCATACTGCCACACAAGAGAAGCTCCAGTGTTAGGAGGGAACATTGCTTCATGCTTCTGCTGCTGAAATATCGGTGCTGGAAAAGCACATTTGTGAGGATGAATGACTGAAGAAGTCTAATGGCATGGAGTTGTTCCCATGCCAACACTGGAATGCAGCCAGTACCGTCCTTGAAGTCTGCAAATGGTTCCAGGAATAATGTCAAAAGCCAGCTGATGCTGCTCAGCCACACAGAAAACCAACCCTGCAGTGTTTGCTGACAGCAGTCCACAGCCAGAGATGACTGCTTTGGCAAGAAGAGCATCACTTAACCAACAAGATGCCCTGGTGACTCCAGAAACTCTGAGATCTTAACCACAATCATAGGAAAGCTCAGATACAGCACCATTGCAAGATGACAAAAAGGACAGTGCTCTCCTTTCCTGACTCAAAAGATTTGCATTAGAAGTTTCTGGGGCTGCCAGGGATGAGACTGAATAGCCGAAACTGAACACATCACATCCTTGAAGGGACAGTTCTGAAGTCTGAGCTCTACACATACTTTATCCAAGAATTGAATGGCTCGCACACATATCATTTCTTTCTTGGCCAGGGCATTACAGACTGTGCGAATGAATACGACAAAGTGCAACCACCACAAGCAGCACCCAACAAAGAAGAAGCCTTGGGTCAAGGTACAGAACATTTGCTGCTCAACTGGAAAAGAATTTCAGAAGCAGAGTGCTCCATTTCAGATGGTTAGGAGAAAGGAACTGAAATCTCATCCTCTCTATCTTACATGCATATGCACCAGGCAGAAAGAAAGAGAGAGGAAAAAAAGAAAAAGAGGAAAAAAACTTTCTAGTCTGAAGTAACTAGGCACAAATATACTCATCATTAGAATGAACACGTGCAGACAAAGAAAAATTGTACTCCTTAAAACAGCATGCAGGACCTCTAAAATGAATTCACCACTCCAGGAGAATATTGCTATAGCCCCCTGGTTAAATGTGGACTACTGCTGAGATGTGTCGTTTAGCTGTCTTTTTGAGCTGTGTTACCTTGGGTGGTTAATTGGATAGTGCCATGGCATAATTGCATACAACTGTTCAGTGTAAAATCCTCGATTACTGGAATGAAAAAGTTTTAGAAAAATAAAGAATAACTTTGATAATCATTCTAAAGTATGTTGACAAGATGTTTTTGCTTCCACTCCTCTGAGCAGACTTCTGCCTTTCTTGTCTGCTGCAAACTTACACTACCCAGCATGTCAGTTTTGTGCATGTGACAGCCAGTCTTTTCATTAATAGAAGACCACCTTAGCAATGCAAGGGACGATATTAGATTCTAGTTGCTGAAGTTTCAAAGAATTTCTTTGTTGAGACCCAGTAACCCTTTCCCATATTTATTTTAATAATCCACAATTGCGTACACAGTTTCAGATTTTGAACTTTAAATCAGTCTAGTACCTGCTACATGCTTTTGAGGGATGGTTTCACTTGTCCTGGATTTGGCCAGGACTGGGTTAATTTTCACCGGACTCCAGGA
>Ga0181612_154193_pt1 | contig 11033 bp, 9 predicted proteins | sample HoacroProtozoa21_FD_119630 | JGI IMG/M metagenome (GOLD analysis project Ga0181612, IMG submission 119630) | Hoatzin crop microbial communities from Cojedes, Venezuel. Combined Assembly of Gp0051906, Gp0051904, Gp0051908 | reverse complement strand
GCTTTGACAGTTCCCTCCCACCCCAAAGAATACAATCAATAAATTGTTCTCGAAACCTCTTGCCCATTTTACCACGAGGCAATCTCTGTTAAGCAGAGAAAAGCAGAAAATCAACCTGATCTGAAGTTTATACGCGTTCCCTTGAGATGAGCTTTTTCATATTTTTAGTTATTGTTCCTTACCTTTTCATTCTCCAGGTCTAACATCTTCTGTGTCAGTGCAGCTTCTGTCCCCTCTATCTGTTTTAACCACTACAGGAAAATGGCAATGTGAAGACAAAAAAATAAAAAATGAAAAAAAACCCAAGCTTTTGAAAAATTTGCACCAAACATTTTGCAAGTTTGTTGCCAACACTCCCAGGAATATGTTTCCCCCTTACTAGCTATTCACTTTGAAGTTACACATGAAAAAACAGGTTGTGAAACCACAGGCAGAATGGAGGACTGTGGAAACACACCAAAGACTAACAAATGGTGGTTGTTTTGCTACAATAAATGAAAGGGTTTTCCCCCCTGTAAAGTTCAAGATACAAAATAAATTGGGTGAAGGATGCAAAATTAACCTGATTGTTTCTGACTTGATATACCAAATGCTTCTTGGCCTGATTTGTAAAACTGTCATATGATTTCAGGGCACCAGTCCTGCATTTTTCCAGATGGCAATTTAAACAAAAGACAAGGTGGCAAATTTGATCCTTCATTTTATACAGTTTGCTGCACCTTTCGTGGGAAAAGACTCACTTCTAAAGCATTGGTAATGTAGAGGGAACAATAAAATGAACAGACAGATGGAAGTTCACATGGTTGCTACCATGAATCCCTTACCATTCTGGTGATAAACAAAACAATGAGAATGAATAAGAAAGGCCATTGCATTCTAAAGGTAAAATGACATATTGTAATAGCTAAATGCTTGGATAGAAGGTTCTTAATTACCAACCATCTCCAGGATTATATTAATATTCAGCATTTAAGTTTATTGGAATGGATGGGAATGCTCAGTTCTGAATTATTTTATTTCATTTTGTTATTGCTCTACAATAAGGATCAATGACTAGCTTACAGAGAGTACAGTTTAAAACAATTCTTTCTGTAGTGCCAGCTCCCATTAAGACCAGCTGTAGCTTTGCCACTGATAATTACCACTTTCCTCAAATACTTTCCTTACTAATACTAGATTACTCCTATTTACATTAATTCTTTTGGTAAACATTACACATCAACTTTTTAAATTGAGGGCTTTAGTGAATTCATTGGGGCTCAGACTCAAAGGAATTAATGACACACCCATTTTTTTTCCCAAAAGATTTAGATAGGAAATCTGACATAAGCTTACAAATAAGCCAAATTTGAAATCATTACTTCATCCTTTTGGACCTTTCACTATTTAAAAGACTGGTGCATAAAAATGGAAATTTGTTTATCTACTTAGTAGGCTTAGCTTTGTACAGAGCTGAAAAAGTGAACAGGAACACCTTATTCCCCAGTGATCCTATTTTCATCATCTTTGTTTTCTTCTTTTTGAAGGTGACAGACTGAAGATATTCCTAAGGAAAGCCTCACTGCTGATAAAGGATTTGGCAAGACAGTGAGCATTCTGAACCTTTGAAATCAGTAGAAATGGGAAGTCCTCTGCATCTCTCACAGCTACCCTCAGTATTTGCAAATGAAGAGTTATTTGCAAAAATTAGAGGTCTAATTTTTTTGAAGGTATGAATGATATGCCAAACCAAATGTTTGTTCTGAGCTCCCTGTGCCTGTAAACCTTTCTGGAACCAAGGGGCGCAGAGGAGAGAAGCATGTATTTAGGACTTGAAATCAGTCATAGCATTCCAAATAAGCTTCTGGAATTGTGCCAGCAGACCCCAGAAACTTTCCTTGCCTGGCAGCTTGATTTCTAAATGCTCACTTCTAGTGGCTGAATATAATAGATTTGATCTAAATAAACCATGAGTGTGATTAATTAGCACATATGAATATAACTAGCACAACATCTATGTCTGTAGTACCATTTGCCTACCAAAAGATCCCATTAAGAGACGATTATCTATGATAGCTTCTCGTAATTAAGAAACTATAGGAATGTACATGGGAAGCTGTCTGGCCCTTATTTAGAGGGACATCTGAGATGGTTGCATTACACTGGAGAAGGCAGTGGATTTGCTTTAAATTTCCTGTAATCTAAATTCAGTATATGCACCCAATATGTTAAAACAATCATCTGGTCTTAGCAGATTTTTGTCTGATTTTGCCTGTGTTGTAAAACACAGTATTATGAAATGTGGTATCGTGTTTGTTTTGTTAAGGACAGCAGAATACTATTCTCTGTTATTCTTTGTCTTTGTAAGCTTTGGACATGGATAGTGCCTTCTGTTATGGAGAAAATCAGAGTTACTTGATTAACTTGTACTTCATATGTGCACCATAAAAAAGAGGAAAAGATTTCATGCTTCTCAGAGTACCCTCTTGATTCAATTATCTATCAGCTTGTACTTATTAGGCTACTGTGAAGCACTTCATTAAAATGACATAAAATGGATAGGGTCCATAGATAACATCAACTATTTTTATCTCATTCTTTAAATGCAGTCTATTTTCCTATAGAAGATAAACCTATAATCTCCATCTTTCTGATGGATTGTTCAGTTTCTTTAATAACCAGATTATATGATAAGACTACAAAAAAAAAAAAAATCCATAAAGGCAAACTAGGAACTGGCAGAAATTTTGTCAAAAAAAAAAAAAAGTGAGTTGAAATTATAGACCAAATTTAGTATAAATAAATAAATAAAGTCTCCATTGTAATTGCATGTTTCTATTCATTTAAGGAATTATTTCAGTTGACAAAGCTTCCAATCCCTTATTGCTGTGTTCTGTTGCTAATCAAAATAATTTACAGATAACGAAGTGTATTTCTATTCTGCACCAGTCTGACACATATTAAACAAGCTCACTAATTCCAATGGCATTTTTTGCACAAGCACTAATTTACTTCAGCAATAATAACCCAGTCCAGTCCCTAAAGTCTGGCCAGTTTTGCTCTCTATCTTAGCCTTGCATACTGGGGTTCTTCCACTTTCCTTATTGAACGTAGAAGGCTATTATCATCATTTCCTTTTTTTTATGCTATTATGCCATGAAAAGCATCGGGGTTATAGTCCTTTTCCTCATTTTATTTTGCATATAGCAATTACTCAATTAAATCAATTATTATTATTTTGTTTAGATTATCTACATTGAGAGATTTTGATAAGTCAATTATCAAAATTATACCAATTGAAACAATTATTACAAAATGCTCATATTTTAATTTTAAAGTTCTGATTTGGAATTTCAAAAATGCATCTAGGAAAGTTTAGTAGAAGCCTATGAAATTGATGGACAAAGCTTCTCCAGAGAAAAAGGCAAGTCTTTCCCAGTTCTAAATGTCAACATTCTTCATATACAGATTTTATTCTCTCTGTAACTGGAAGAATAAGGAACTAGTCATGTAGAACTGAGTGACCTGACTGATTATCTATCTTGTACAAACTACTTTTTTGCTATCTATGTCCAGTAATTTATGGAGGAAAGGACCACAGGCCACTCAGAGCTTATTCACTCATAAACAAACGGGCCCAAAATGGAGTATGGCGGTACGACTTACAGAGTACTTCACAGCACCCTGTTCCCAGAGAGCTGAGGACATTGGCACTACTGAGAATGAAGACTCTTTTGTTAAGTAGCTTTTTACTACTTTATTCCAAAGTAATATCTACAAAAAATTTGTTTTATTTTTAAATTTGGCTTATTTTGCAAGTTTGATTTTACGTCAAGACATCACAATCCCAATAAATTCATATAAGGATGATCACATGCTCCAATCCAGATGATTTTAACAGAAAAGCCATGCTTCCCTAGCAAAGTTATGTGATATCTTAGAAAACATTGTCAGTCTTTAGTCGGAGAAAAATCTTTGCTCAGTTCTACCTTTTCACAGAGGGAAAGCACAGTCCCAGCTTGGATTATTGCAACCTGTTCTTCATTTCTCAAATTCTAAAACACAGAAAGATGCACTTCAAATTGGAGTGGAAATCCATCCTTCAACACAAGCAATAAATTTTGACTGTACTTTAAAGAATAAATCTGCTATAATATTTAGCGTTTTATAAACATGCCCAGAAAGGATCCCATGCTTGAAAGTATTAAAAGCTAAACCAAGGGCACTTAGTCTCCACTCTGTTTCAGTACATTATTCCCACAACATTTTCACAACAGTTCATTATTCAACAAATATTAAGTGGTTTCTGTCAGGGATTTTGAATGTTTTTTTTTTTCCCTAGCCAGAAAAATGTCAGTTCACTGGATTATAGCCCTGCGGCAAGCGAATCTCCCCCTCGTGCACTTCAGAGTTAGACTTTGCATTAATAAAAACAATGCAAAGAGGAAGCAAGTACCATAGGAACCTCCACAGAACTTTCAACACAAAAAGTAAATGTAGAGCTTAAAGCTAGAATTATAAAGACCTTGGACTGTCAAAGCTACTTTTAAAGTGGACTCAGCTCCACGGATATTTGTGCTCAAACCTCATGACCAAGATTTTATACTATATTTGGCAACCCAGGGGAAGAAAGGGAACCAGTTATCCTTGCCCTTTCTCCTAGCAACTCCACTCCTGGCAGAGGCATCCTTCACAGCAGCAGGTGCTACTATTACTGCTCAAGCAAGAAAATTCAGGAATAACTTGGTCTGGCTTTGACTTCATTATTTTTCTCACCTAGCCTGTTTTATATCTTTTCCCTCTGCCCACTGCAGTGCCTTTTTTTCCATACCATTCAGCTAAGACAAATCCTATCTTGAGAAAATACACTTTTAACTAGCATCAGTTTAACTGAAAGATTTTCTTCTAAGTTTGTAAAAGTGCTATCTAACCATTCACATTGTTCATACAGATATAGGCATATAAAAATCACTCTGTTCATTTTCTTCAATGTTATTTTCTGCTATGGGAAAAAAATGTTTTAAAATAACCATAAAACTAGAGGTATATTTGAATTAAAAATTTTTTACCCCATTATCTCCAAGAATATCTAGCTTCTTCATAAGTTCAGATATATTCACGTCCTGAAAAAGATGTTCAACACTTATTTTTTATGTAGTAGGTGAGAAACAGTTTTTATACCCTACATTTTATGTACCCTTTATTCACTTCTGCAGGCAAAAAAACTTGAAATGTAAATAAGTGAAACATTAGTTTTGCATCACAATTACAAAAGTGTTATTGATACTTTCATAGTCAAAACCAAATGTCACTAGATTATAGCAAGCAATCTGGACGTCTGTATCTGAGGGCAGAATGTTTCTCTGCGATTCACATTTACCATCCTGCTGATGTATGCAGACGAAAGATCAAAACTGATAAACAGGCTTAAAGGACTGGTTTTTTCTGTTTGTTTGGAGTGGAGCATCAAGCACGTCAAGCTACAGAAGTTAAAACGACAGAGAGCGCAAACAAAATATTTGCGAAGAAGGTTTGTAGGGTGGTTTGGTTTTTATTTTCTTAAACTAAAGAGGGGAGTTTCAAATCAGCCTTGCAGTGGAAGGAGGGAATATGCACGGTGGGCTGAACACGCTCCTCCAAATGCTATCACCTCACAGCCTTTGGGAGCAGAAAGCCACATTTCTCTGCCAGACAGCCCCTAGACCCACAAAAAGCAGCGAACAGCCCATCCTTATTAAGGCCCAGCCACCGAATTCAAGAAAAACACTCCTCTGATACAAAAAAGAGAGGAATAAATTCACACAATGTCTGTATTTTACACAGTGCCAGGGACCATTCCTAGGCCCCAGAAATCTATTTTCTACTTTTAAAAGTTGTTGGAAAGGCTCATGGAACTGTTTAACCTGCTCTAATCACATTCTCCTGAACTATTCCAAGTATGGTCCACAAGTTAACGTGGACCAGGGATCATTCCCATCGACAGCTTGTACACAGCCATGCTATCTGAAGCCAGGAAGGCTTGAGAGCATGGGCGAAGACCCGTTCCTGTTAGTCCAAAATGCTTAATAAGCATGCATAAAGCAAGACAGCCTGGTTAAATGCTGGCACCCTGAACTTCTACTCATGCTCAGCACTCCTGAAGAGGAGGCCAACATTTCACAGGGCTGTGTCTTGGCTTACCAGTTTCATTACTTACAGTACATAATGCGCTGGTTTGCATCCAAGTGTTGTACAACTCTGATGTGGGTAGTCAGGATGATCAATCTTTAAAATTTTTTAAAGCTAAATTAGCTAGGCTTGCAGATTACATAACTACACTAGAATATATTTGCTCATGATTCTGTACCTAACAGACTCCAGTGAGGAAGGCTTAAGCAGAAATGAAAGATATCCTGACCATCAGACACAGATGTGGGAGAGAATCTACAAATTAGTCCCTCCTGGCTCCAAAAATGGAATAATGTGTTGTGTTCAAGCCGCTCTATCCTGAGAAGTCTCCTCCCTCTCTTCTCTCTCTCCCCAAACACTTCAGCAGTGTCTCCAAATGTTACATTAGCTATTAAACAGTGCACATCAATAATTTTAGAATGGTGCAGAGCTTAATACACACTTGTGTTTGGATCAATGTTAAAACCAAAACTACTGATTATGATCAGCACTGACAATGTTGAATGGAAACTTCTTTAGCTGATCAGTTACACTAGTGAAGAACGGAATTCAGTAAGACAGGCAAGTTCTTGCACCTATTGAGCCAGAAATACTCGTTCTAATCCATTTATTTCCACGATGAAGAATATAGGAGGATTTAGAAATCAGATTTCATGTCATTCTAGAATCTAATTCACTACAGATGGCTAACAAATTCAAAAGACACTGAAAACATATAAAAAGACACTGAAAACTTTTAAAAAGTCAACAATTTCAATATGCCCATATTAGGTGACTGCCCCTGCTTCCAAGTAAGTGAACTGAAACTGAAACCTAAACCACCTCTGTTTAGGAATGCAACAGAAGACAATGTAAAAAATATTAATTCTAGATCCTCTACAGCCAACATGCAAACTGGAATAACAGACAACCTAAAAAGCAGGTCTGGCATCCCATGGAGGCTCTATTCACAAGGTAATATGCTAACTGAGGACTCTTGGTGTGGTTTGCGAAATGAATACCCAACCAAATCTGTATGCAAGAATCAGGTTTTAACTTTTTTCTGTTAGACTACTTAGCTCCCTAACAATATGCAGCCTACAGTTTCAGTTTATTTCTACTACAGATAGTGTTGTGCTTATTAAGGCATATTACAGAAACAAGCCTTCTACAAGAAGACTTGTAAACACACTTGTAAACACAATTACAAATACAAGCACAAATTACTGATGAGTGCCACGGAGATAACACACTTTAGTTACTCATAGAAAACTTACCCTGGCTTGTTGTGCAACATTACCAACAAAGCAAGTCTGAATTCAGGCTTAAGTGAACCAGCATGCAAATCAATTTGCACAGCTAGCCTATTCAAGGGAGAACAGAAATGAAAAGAGTAATTCTTGCTTCCTCATAGCAGAAGCTAACCAAGCGAGATCCTGATCTTTATCTTGTGCTTGACCAAAAATGATGATAGAGTCTCACCTATTTGAATGAGTTTTGGATCAGGCACCTCACGCTTCAAGGCCCTGGCCTAGGCAAATAACTCAAGCATACTAATTCAACAAAAAAATGCATAGGTGCTTCACTAAATTGGGTATAAAACAATAGATGAATGTCATATTTCTGACCTTAGATGAGAACGTTTAAAACCAAGAACAAAGTACTGTAGCAAGCCTGACAATGAATCACATCATCATCCATATTCTTCCCTGCAATGTTTTTACAGCAGTACCCTAGTCTAAATGTAAATTATCTTGAATGATCAGCCTTCATTTTAATTGATAAACTCCTGACAAACTACCAGATCATATTCTTATGAAACTCTTTCCCCAGTTAAAAATATCTTTTCTTACTGTATTTACTTTTTCAGATTTTGTTCCCTACAGCAAGATGGCAAGCCATTTGTTTGGATATCGGGTTGGTCATTCCGAAAAAGTTCCTGGCAATCCAATGGTTACTAATGCTCTGCATATACCTTTATTCCTTCCTGTTGACAGAACAGTTGAAGTGCACTTCCATTGTTTTCAGGGAAGGTGGTTATATGAAGATTAAATGCCGGCGACCTTCGTTCTCTCTCCTGAGGAAAGATTTTGTTTAAAAACAACACGTGTGATTATATGCAAACATTTATTTCCCATCTTTATAAAACATACTTGTACATTAAAAAGGCAGATTCCTATTCACATTCCAAATATACGGTATTTCCTCCTACTTTCACCATATTTGAAGGATTCTGGCTTTAGCTACACACAAAAATAGCATTAGCTTCCAACTGATTCCATGCACACACAGTTTCTGCAAAGTTAACCAACACTCCTCAGATGCAGGAACCCTTTCACACTGGCCAAATAGCTGATCGGAGCCCCCAGAAACTGCAGTTTTTTATGTTGGTATTAATCTTGTTTAACTACTGCTTTATTTCATGGAACAAAGAACAATTTAGGAAGAAAAAGCTGAAGAAAAATATTTAAACTCCATCATGAAATAGTATTATCATTGAAGATATTCTCAATAAAATTAAAGCAGTATATCTGCTCCCTGTTTATTCTACTGTTAACCTTTCTATTAGAGCATATAAAATCCCCAGTCCTATTCACTGCACAACCCAGGATGTCAGCATATGTTGAAAGGCAGCACTACTCTACACTTATGATGTTTTTTGTGCCAAAACTAAAAATTATAAATTCCCATTTATATAAAACTATAGTATTTCTAAAACTTATACAGCCCATCTACTGGACTTTCATGCTTTTCTTCAGAATACTGAGCTATTATTTCTTCAGAAGGCACACATACGGTAAAACAATCAACAAGCAATTTGACATAAATTAAATTTTAATGTGCTTGTGAAAATGACTGGATTGAAGGCTCTGGGCAACCAAGGCATTGGTTCTTAGTCTGCATTCTCTATGGCCATGGGAACAAGAGTAAGGAAAATCAGATTTCCTCTCCATATTACAAGAGGAGGCACTGGCAACAAGGGCTTCAGTTTCTGACAGTATAATGAAAGACAGAGCTAGTGCAAATATTTTAGTTCCTATGACCATCCATGCATTGCCCAGTTTCCTACATCACAAAATGAGGTGCTTTAATTGCTATGGCAAGAAGACTGCATCCATTCACTTAAGCAAATTACAAAGTATGGCAACTTTTGTTCATTAACTAGCTTAAACCTAATTTGAAACTACAACATAGAGGGAAAAATCTCTGTACTCTATATGTTTTTCCCCCTCCTAGACTCTTTTTTGAATAATTTTTCCATTAACAGTCTAATTTTTGAAATGGGCTTAAATGACCTAGCTGTTGTAATCCAAAACTAGAAGCTTAATTCTTGTCGAAATTCAGTTACCATTACAGATTATTTAAAAAAATATTTTATTGCATTAAACTCACTCAGATTTGCTTGCATTAGATAGACAGATGGTTGTGTTTTCTACCCTAGCCTAATTTTCATCCAAAATAATATAATTGCTCTCAAAAAAATACTGTCATGATTACCAGAGGCATTCATGATCTTACTACAGCATTTACATTGTCAGTCACATTTGTGTCTACATGCTTGCCTTCTAATGGAAAAAAAAAATCTTTTCTTGAAATACTTCCATTGTTATTCTGTGAAACAGGTCCTTAAAGATTTGGCACATGACGAAACTCAACACATCACACTGAGCTATTTTTCAAGTAATTCTTCCACGTGAAAAAGACATTCGTGAAGGATTTAGTGAAGCACTTTTTCTCTTTCCCTAAGAATTTTTTTTGGATTGTTTGACTTCTAAGAAAAATTACAATTTAGGAAGCAGTTTCTAGTGTAACTGCTGATTCAAATGCTAAATTGTTCAGAATTTTACTTTACAGTTGCTTAATAAAATATAAAGATACATATATTAGACAGCATTTTTATTTTCCTGAACATCTACTGAAATTCTAATTCAGAATTTTGAATATAATGGGCTATGGCATCAAAATATATGGTTGACAAAGTAACAGATTATAAAAAAAGATTAAGAAATGTGAAAGACAAAAAGCAGAACATCACATATGAGGAAAACATGACGTTTTCATCTTTATCAGAGAAGTTACACATGCCGAGATTTCTGGTGAAACGTGCTGGGTGATGAAAGTTACAGAGGAGTGACAATGACAGGCTTCTTGGAGAGTTTATTCTAAATGGTGTTAAGAATGCTGATGATCTTTGAAACCGAACAGTGCGTTATCAGGCAATACAACTGTGTGACAACTGTGCACCACACACCAGTAGTTCGTGTTACAAAACTCAACATGGGCCCCATTTACGGGGCGATGAGAACCATTGCTTTCTCGGGTAATCACAGGCTACATGTTCAAATTGTTATTGACAGATAACTTCACTGTTATTTCATTTATGCAAAGTATAGAATTTGTTTGCTACTGGCAACATACTACTTTCACGTACAGAAGTTTTACTTGTGCTTCAACAGTTTAATTTGACGTTCTCAGAGGGGTTTTTTTTATCCTTTTCCATTGACTAATGCTAATTATTTCCAGGCCATGACCATTTTATACCATCAGAAAATGGATTTCAGGTAAGAGAAATTCTTTCAAAGCTGCTATCAAAATGTGTTCTTTTAAGATCATTTTAATTCACATGAATGTTGTCAATCTTAAATCAATGTAATTAAAAGCAATTATACATTGATGTGATGGATGTGTCAGATCTTTAGTCAGATCACTGCATGCAAGATGTGAGAAGATGTGTTAATTTAAGTGATGTCAACCAATGCCGTAGTATACATACCAAGTGATTTTACATGCAGGAAAGGAGCAGTTATGGAAATGAAACAAATCAAAAAGGCAAAATATTGCAAAACAAAATATTTTATTAGATGAAAAACAAACTATATGCAATATATATTAGCTATATTACATCT
>Ga0181612_115442_pt1 | contig 11033 bp, 7 predicted proteins | sample HoacroProtozoa21_FD_119630 | JGI IMG/M metagenome (GOLD analysis project Ga0181612, IMG submission 119630) | Hoatzin crop microbial communities from Cojedes, Venezuel. Combined Assembly of Gp0051906, Gp0051904, Gp0051908 | reverse complement strand
TGGTGTTAATTTAATAGTCTCCTCAGTACCACAACTTGAAAGGGGAATAGAAGGTCCCTGGCAGTTCTAACTTGATGAGCCATTGGTGACTCTGTAGCAATGATTATTGCCATAAGACACCAGCTGAATGAATAGGATAGTTCTGAGATCTGGTGAGGGTGCTTTTGCTTGCCTGACTTGTTTTGCTGGATTTTCTTATTTTTTGCTCTCATTTTTTTTTGATGTGATATGGACAGGATCCCCAGCTGAAGATTCATGTGTGTGATGAATGTTCCTCATGATGGCCATAAAGGGACTGAAATTCATCAAAACTGGTTTATTCCTGCTGATTATGGCTTGTTTCTGCCAGTGTTACATGGCAAAAAGCATGAAGTGTTGCTTTATTCTTTTATGTTGTAATTTTCAGTGTTGAAATAATAGTACATTGAAAAAATATGGCAATAGTTGAATGTATGAGTAATGGGCATATCAATGACTGATAAAATATGGAAAGTAATGTAAAATACATTATTTTAAATGTTGAAATAGTAACATATTGTATACAGATAGGAAAGAGCAATTATTTGTAGTGAACACTGGCTTTTCTCCCTGCCCTCTCACTGGTGGTTTATACTTTATATAAATGGATTATGTGTTTCCATTGTGCAGTCTTCGGTGTTTGGGAAGAGTTCTGTATTTCCCAAAAGTTCTGGTAACTCTTGGGAGAGGGAGAATATTGTGCACTGTACATAGCAGGATTAATGCTGTTAAAGCAAAGCACTACCTTTATGGAGAACTGAAAGTTCGGACTCGTGGCAAAGTATTCCTACTGGAGAGGTGAAGCAGGTATTTCCCTCCTCCTCCTCCTCCTCCCCCCCAAGTGTTTTCCCTGTTCCTCCAATAGAAACTGCTGCTTTTGCAGGGGTGTAGCTGACAGCTGATGAAGCACTTCCTGAACTACCACCTATTCATCCTGCAGTAGTCAGGGCTCTGCGCATTAAGCGAGTTTGTTTTTAGTATAAACTAATTAAGTGAATATAGTTTTAGTATGAAGTAGTGTTGTGGGCTGAAATCTGATGGTGCACAAGCTGTGTTGTACTTGCTGTGGGGACAGTGCATTCTGTGTGCAGCTGGAGCATGCGTTTTAGCATGTTTGCATCGGCAAGAAAACCTAAATCTGGAAAAGCGGATTTCTTGCTCTCTCTTTTTTTTTTTCTCTTTTCCTGCAACAGTCCATTTCTTGCAGTATTTTTTTTTAATCTCACACTTTTTAGCTAGATTCTGCCACCACTTACACCTTTAATCTTCGTGATACCGGATTATACTTCCTTGCTATAGCTAAAAGAAGTACTTAAGCTACTTCTCTATCATAAATAAAATGATGTGAACTTTTTTTTAAGTAGATTTGGGCAGGGATTCTGTTGCCTAAGGACAGGGGTCTGGAGCTGTCATAGATGCTGCAGTTTATTAGAGACGTCTATGTAGAGCAAGCATTCAGTGCTGGGAGGCCAGTACTCTTCTGGAGGAGCAGGTGGAGGCCAGTGGGGCTGGTTATGGTATAGACTAGATCTGGAGTTTCAGAATTAATGGACTTTCTTGTGGGGCGCTACTGTGTTAATCATTCTCCAAAATGGCAAAACATTGGCTAAAGAAAGTGTGTTTTTGTATTTTAACCCTGCTAGTGTGCACATTGCACAACACTTCTGACTATAACATCACTAGAGTTTCAGGTCTTTCATTTTTTATTTTTATGGCCTAAACTTGGGGCTTTGTATGATTGTTAGGGCTGCCTGACAGCAGTTAGTAATAAACTTGTAGACAAGGCTCTGCTGACTGACTGGCGCTGTGGATGTATTGCATTGGCACAGTTGGTTTTGATAGCTGTTGCTTTCAGCTAATGAGTCTGGTTTCTTGTGAATTTGAGAGCTGAAAAGCCTCCTTTATGCTCCAGTAATGTTCCAGCAGTAGTGCCTTTTAAAGTATGCTGCATGACAGAAATGCCCTGTCGTGTGTGTACTTGTGTAGTAGAGATGGTTGAGTTGGAACTGAAAAGGAGATAGCTAGCAAAAAATGTCATTGGCACCTCTTCTATATTTTCCACAGGTTGGCAACTGTTAAGTTCTGCTTAACTATGTCTGCAACACGTTGCTCTCCCACATACAGATCTTTAGCAAAGCCTGGGCCTTGTGACCCTCCAGCTCGTGATCCGTGACTGAATCTTTACTCAATTTTTTTCTTTTTTTTAGACACAGGTTTGAAGTAAGAGTGGCTGAAGAGCAGAGTTTTTTGCTGCTGCTCCAACTAGCAATCTCTGGACTGCTGGGTGGTGAAAGTCACAGGCTCTGTGTTACTTCTAGTGTGTAGGCTTGAACTGGCGCTTTATGCTTGTAGGCATTGCTTTACAAGGAGGAATGATACTTACTGGATACTGAAATACAAGTTGTAAAGACTGTAGTTCGTACTTTCAGGGTGCTGCAAAGCAGGGAATATGTCTGAAAGAAGCATTTTGGGGAAGAGGGTACTTCCTGGTAGTGAACATAAGCATTTCAAATATGACCGTCATGTTGCTGGTTAGTAGATGGCAAGTCCCTGTGATCACGGAGGGCAGTGTTCAGTTGGTGCAAACCAGTTCATTTCTATGCTGCCAATTGCTGTTTAGCGCAAACGAGGCCTTAAAACTGGTCTTTGTACTGATCTAGGTGGGATGTGGTTCTTTACTGCCTCGCTCCTGTTCCTTGTCAGCTATGAGCTGCTCAGAACTGGCTTGCTTAAGCTGATGGGACCTGTGACGTCTGCTGGTGGATCTGTTCTCTTGATAAACTAGAGGCTCCGCTTTTGCTGCAGGGAAGGATTTTTACCTGCGTTAGGTAAAATGGCAGCAAAACCCCTGGCAATGTCAGCAGGCTCTGGCGTTGCCTCTCTTACTGTCACTGGAACGTGTGGCTTGTGGGCCATGAATGTGGCACTGTCTGCTGTTCAGTTCTGTGCGGCTGCTCCTAGTTGTACAAATGGCCCTCTTGCTGAAGAAAAAAAGACTTATTTCTGTATTGTCACCGTTCAGAAACGTGTCGCATAATACAAAATAGAGTGTCAATGTATCCTGTGACCCTCAAACTTGATGACTGCTATACCTAATATGTGATTGCTCTAGGTATAAAATGACTATTCCTGATCCATCTTGGACAATGTGACTTAGTTTTTTAATTGGTCTAATTATTTCTGATTGAATTTGTTAAGGGAAGAATACTGTGCTGGATCCGACAGCTTGAGGTTGCTGCAGCTCCATGCCCCCAGGTATAACCAGTAGCAAGGCTGCAAATGTATTCCTGGTGGGCACAAGCACATAGAGCACACCTATACATGACACACTTGTGTACACATCTGGCCATGCAGATCAGGCAGACACACAGATGCTCACAGGAACACAGCCAGCAGCGACAGCCTTGTCCTGCTCCCCTCCCCGTCTGAGCAGGACAGAGGTCTGCTAGTGAGAGTGTGTCTATATATATATTTTTTTATATACGCACTCATTTATGTGTGTATGTACAAGGTAGATTTGCTCCAGCAGCTGGGCTTAGACACTCAGTCTGCCCAGCAGCTAGTTCCTGGATCCCAGTCTCCCCAGTTTCTGGCTTCTGGATGCTTAAGCCCCGAGGCCACAGCCGTGCTGCAGGTGCTGGTATGTTCTTGCTTGCTCTCTCTTGGCTGGCTGGGACTACCCTGGCTCCCTGGTGTCCAACCCCTCTCTGCCCCACGGCCTTGCCGTTTAGAGAGAGATGTGCATACACACGCAGAGCTGGTGGCACTTCTCCGGTCCCCCAGGTCCCTTGTTGAGCTGTGCGCACACACACACAGCGGTTATAGCTAAACTGGAATGCTGTCTTCATTCCTTTCTTCCCGTTGCTTCCCATTTGCTGTATGAAATGTGAAAACACTTGTCTGTTAGCCTCGGCTTTTTCTTGTGCAAAGATATTTTAGAAACTTCCGAAAGAGAAACATCATGTGAAGCTGTTTCTAGAGAAAGGCTGAACGTGACCCTTGACAAAAAGAATACCATCTCTTTGTGATTTTTTTGTACCTCTTTCCTTCTAATTCCTCTGAACCTTTTTTCTCTCCAACTCTGTTGTTGCCAGCATTTGGGGTGTTTTTCTTCCACTGCGCCAACCTCATCTAGTATATGGATGTTGTGGTTTAGCCCCAGCTGGCACCTAAGCACCGCACAGCCCCTTGCTCGCTCCTTCCAGTGGGATGGGGGAGAGAATTGAAAGGGCAAAAGCAAGAAAACTCATGGGTTGAGACAGTGATGGTTTAATAGGTAAAGCAAAAGCCATGCACGCAAGCAAAGCAAATTCGTTCACCACTTCCCGCTGGCAGGTGGATGTTCAGCCATCCCCAGGAGAGCAGGGCTCCATCGCACATAATGGTTACTTGGGAAGACAGATGCCATCACTTCGAATGTCGTCCTCCTGCTGAGCGTGACATCGTATGGCATGGAGCATCCCTTGGGTCAGCTGTCCTGGCTGCGTCCCCTCCCCACTGCGTGTGCCCCCCAGCCTCCTCGCTGCTGGGGTGGGGTGAGAAGCAGAAAAGTCCTTGCCTCTGTGTAAGCACTGCTCCAGGGTAACAAAAACATCCTTGTGTTATCAACACTGTTTTCAGCACAAACCCAAAACAGACCCATGCTCGCTACTGTGAAGAAAGTTAACTCTATTCCAGCCAAAAGCAGCACAACAAATAATGTTGTTTTTCACAATGAATATTTTTAGAACACCATTTTTAAATATAAATTATTTTACTTTTTTATTAGAAAAAAAAATAAAGCAATAAATAACTTGCTTTAGAGTCAAACCACTCCTTGTCTGCAAGAGCCTCAACTGTGAATCTTGTAGGAAAGGAGCAAATAAATTCAGATGCTTGAAGCTGCATTGCACAGAACTTAATGCCTGATTATATTCCCCTCTAGCAGTGCTCTCACCACCGGGAACCAGACTTGTTCCTAAAGCAGTATAGTTGGCAGCAATCCAGTCAGGGTTTCCCTTGTATCTCTTCAGAATCTTCTGATGAGCAGGTCTGGTGTTCACGGTGACTTTCAGCACCTTTGTCAGTGTTATGGCCTGATTTAAGAGGGAAGGTCTGAAAAATGTATCTTTTTTTAGAGAAGTAGTTAGAGGTACATTCTAAACTGTACATCTGGAGTGGTGCAGGATCTAAAATCTCAACAGAAAGGTGACTCTTCTCTATTCTCCAAAAGTATTTGCCTCCCAGTCATCTTGACTGGCCAGTCAGCACAGGGGGGACAATGTTTGGCTTTCCCCCTTTGTGCCTGCTGGAGTCCATGAGCCCTTGGGACTTACCCAAGCATGGCACTTCGGTGGAGCTGGGTAACCTCGGATAATATATTTGTTCTAACTGTTGCTTTCTCACCTCACAGGAGGCGCAGTGCAAACAAAATGTAGGATTATGGTGAGGCGAGCAATGAAGCATGTGGCAGAAGCAACTCAAACCATTATCCACTCCTTATATTCCTGGGTGACTTTGGTTTTAGATCATGGAGGGGTCTGTAACTGCTACTATATTAAGTATGAGACTTGCCCCATTTTTTTGAAAATCTGTTGCCTAGTCACATTGAAAATTAACTTGTGACCATATTAATTGTAGCAAGTTTCAGAAACTAATTATGAGTATACATTTAGGGGATGTCAGTCTATCAGGAGCTAACTTGAAAATCTCTCAAATGCATTTAGTTCCTATCAGCTGCATCTACAAATGTACACAGGCTGGCAGGCTACTCTTGGATCCAAAGCTGGCTTACAGCTTCTCATGACATAGAAAAGGACAGGGAAAAAATAATCATACTGCAGCCACCAATCTGTGCAGCCATTGCTGCCAGCAGCATAGCCAAGAGAAAGGGAAAAGGAGACTGGGAAAAATGGATGCAATGGGATTTGAGTCATGAGGGTTGTGAGAAGAGCTCCCAGTGCAGGGAGTGTGACACAGAGGTGGTCTACCCCAGAGGGAGGATGCAGTGATATATCGGACATCAGCTGGAGACACTGATGAGACCATGGTGACAGGAGGAGGCAGAAGAAAAAGCTGTCTGTGTCTCTCCTTGACGGCAGACGGTACACAAAGCCAGGACTACTGTTCAGTACATCTGGCAGCTCTTGCATGGCTGACTATTCCATAAATGGGGCAGCTTTGGCACAGGGAGAGATCCAAAGTGAGAAGACCAAGCAAGAACAGCAACACCTTTTTTTTTTTTTTTAAGTAGCTTGTGATTTTTATGCAGAGTGATTCACAGTTCTGGATCTTACTGTCACCACCACCGTATTTGGAGTCCCCACAGTTCTGCTATCCCCCAACACTGGATTGCGTATGCTGCCCTGGCAACCCTGTAGTTCACGTGGATTTTTTTTTACTTTCAGATCCCTCCAAAGCTATAAGCTTCAGCAAAGATACTTTAATTTTCTGGCACCATCAGCCAGCCTAGGAAAACTCTGAAGAACTGATACTGACTGACTTTCATGGTTGTCTTTCTGATCAGCGCTGTAGTGTTAACACTCCCCTCCAGTTTCTTGCTGTTAGATGTGAATGGCTTTCTATTATTTCCTCTTTCACACAGGATCGCATACTCTTCCTACAGTGGTTACAGAAAACGGATGGCTAATTCATTCATCACAAGCACTAGTCAGTAACGGCAGGCTGTCTATCTATGCAGAAAAATCTCTGTAACTATTCACAACGAACTTTCAGGTTTGGCATTTGCCTGTAGAAAAACATAAGTAGCTCATTGCCTGGAACCACTGGCTGCGGCAATGCTGTTTAGCTGTTGTGGGTCGCAACACAAAAAACTGCAGAGGACATGTGTGCGCATGTGTGCACATGTAATAACAGTTTTAGGAAGCAGTGTCATACAAGAACAGTATAAGTTGTGATGTACCAATGCTAATAAAATGAGAAGAACGGGTTGGTATCACCTGGAAAATAGAAAAAATGGACATTACCTTACAAAGGATCTTGTAACATTCCCCTGTAGGCATCTTTTAATGCTCAACCCAATTCGCTGCATTTCCATTTCTGTGAGCTTGAGAATACTTCCTAACATGCCCCCCACCCAAGAGCTGCTGCGCAGTGGCACAGGAATTCTTCAGAGCTCTGCAATGTGTTTCAGGGTTAATCAAAACAATGGCGACTTGCTATATGCTGTGAAAAGCTTTCACAGCTTGTGAAGATGGGCATGGAAGTTTGGGCTGAGCTCAGAAAATGGATCTGCGGGAGAAAATTGCAAGATCTTTAGTACTTGCATTGAGTTGGCTGTGTTTTTTAGCGATAGCTGTCATGTGTCAATGCATGCAGAAAACTCTAGTCTACCGCATTTCCTGCTGTGTGAGCGCCTGCCCATTGCCCGGAGCACAGCGGGGATGGTACCACCTTGTTTATTCCCCAGGTGAACCCCAAGGCTCATTCCACTGGGCAGCATTGTAAGTTCACTGATAGAAGGGCTTACTGTCATTTCATTCTTGATATTGTAATGTAATAAAAGTTGATGAAGGCTCTGGACCTTGTCCCAGTAAGCCCGCAAGAACTGCAAGGCCGTTGTAAACTTTATGATGAAGATGATGACTGTCTCCTCGTGGCCTGAGAGAGAGATTTCCTGTTCTATCTTGCCTACAAGTGTACTGTCCAGAACAAAGGCTCTAAGCTGAGCCGGCCTCCCTCCTGCCTTTGCCTGGAGAAGAACCCCCAGTGGAACTTCTTTCCTTTGGGTGCTAACTCTGGGTGATGTTTTCCCGGGAGGAAATTGGGGGCTTGCAGTTGGGAGCAGGGGCAGAGGCGGTGTGGCGCAGCATGGCTCAGGGGTTGGGCCCTGGGGTGGATTGGAAGTGGTAGCGTGTGCCATAGTTCATCTTCTGATTTATTATTATATGCCTGTGATATAACCTTTGCTCTGTTTCATTTCTATTTACCTTAATAAACTGTAGTGAATTAAGATGTCAACCTATTTGTTCATCCTTCTCAATGACATCTGTTTAAAAAAAAATAGATGTGGAGCTGTGCCATCAAATCATAACATAGGCCACACACTATTAGACAACAATAAATACAAAGCCATTCGGCTCTGCTTTCATACATCAATATAAAGTTGTCTCACAGGACTTTTAAAGAATTGAAAGCATTAGCAAGTACTAATGAGTGCTCCGCTTTGGAGAAAAGATGGGGCTAAGCAGGGAAAGGAACACAAACAAAAAGATTTGCAAAGCCAAGCTTGCAGCTTTCCTACAAGTTTATCTGTCAGCAGTGAGGAAATAAGAGCGAACTTGCCCGTTCTCGTGGATATCCACATGCACATCCTTTCAGGACATGTATGCACAAACCTGACACCACACTTTCTTCGTGAAGGTGTAACAAACAGATCTGACAGTTGATCAGTGTATGTCAGCAATAGAGACCATGTCACCAGTCGTTCCTTGAAGCAGGTGTTTCCTCCACTTAAAAGTGATGACTCCGCCCAAAAGCAGTCCTAATTTTTCATACAGTTTTGAATGTGAGTCCTAACAGGTAAACCGTGATTAGTGGTTTCTTGTTCAGAGAAATTCCCAAAGCAGGAGAGCTGCGAACAGCAAAAAAGGTGTCCACAAAAGAACAGTGTGAGCAATGAAACTGATTGTTTCCTGCTCCACAGAGGCATCCTCTGACCACTGAGAAGAAGAGGAAACACCACCTGCGCACATTGTTGAGCATCAACCAAACTGCAGCTCTCACAGCACACAGCTAGAAGGCGATTCTGTTTCTGCATTCCGTTAATATGTCAAAAGCTTTAAGTTCGACAGTCTCTAGTTTTCTTGGCTTGTCTGTATAAAAGGAAACAAGAAGACAAGGCAACAAGAAAAAGGAAAAGACACAAGTGCTCTGTGATTGCAGTGTAGGCCTGACATGATTTTTTCATGTCACAAAATTCTTATGCCAGGTCATGCTTTAGTATAAAACAAAAGGTTATTAAATTATATAACTTGCATAAATTAATGTAAACCAAATAAAATCAAAACTGGCAGAGAATTTACCCGATAGCAGTGTCTGAAATTGCAGGAAGTCATCTTGGAAATTTTGACTGGGTATTGAATGTACACAGGTGTGCAGTTACAATGCTGCTTCTAGTAAGAATTAGTTTTAAAGAACAAGCTGAAGTGATCATAAATCTCAGTCGGTATACTAAGATTAAAATTCAGATGAATCAGCAGATCAAAAATGAGTGATGAATCACAGGATCAGGTCTGTGAAAACGAGCCAGCTCAACACCGTTTCAGCACTGTCCATGTGCACATCCCTGTTGTTCACAATGACTAGAACACTTGCTTTGTACCTCCAGGATACTTCTTATAGCATCTTCTGGAGATGCACCAAAGCTTAGCAGGATGAAAGGGCTTTCTCAAGAAGTCCTATCATCCCACCCTGCAGAGACATTGTTAACAAGATTATACATATTTGTGGTGTCCCACCAAAGGTACAACAGGTCAGCCACTACTGGACCCCAGAGCAGAACTTGGCGTGAGTACCCAAAGCCAGGTAAGCATACTCAAGTTTATATTTCTATGATTTAGCAGAAGTATGGGGAAAGCTTTTTACTTACTAATCTATGACTAATATCCCAACTCACACCTCACTTGATTGCATTGTCCCCCCTTTCTTCCCAGATCCCTTCTTCAGTATTCACCTGTACGACATGTATGGACTCCTGCTGAATTCCCACGGTTAGGGGCCACCAGACAGGTGCTGCAGATGCTGACTTACTCAGGCACAGGCTGTTGCCAGGTGTGTGTTTTTGGATGTATTGCAGCTATTGTAAGAAGGCTTTTTGTGTGAGAAAGTTGTTCAAGCACCTGCTACAAGAGTGAGATATTACTACCAAGGTGAGATGTGAATATAAAGTGAACGATGTTTTGCAGGCATTTTTCCCCCTAAAAATAAACTTATCTTCCATTCAGATAGTTTTAGTGGGTAAGGCAGAAAGCTAATTTTGGGACCATCGACACCAGGTCTGAGAGACCCTTGTTATTATGAACCAGAAGAGACAGGAAACCCTCTCTCATGAGGGGCCATCATTCTCTGCAGGGTTAAATTATGTTTACTCCCGGAGATTTGTTAAGACTTGTCCCAGGGGTGCCTACATATTAAAGGAGCCCCTTGAGACTTCTAGCTTTTGATAAGCATGGAAAAGGAGAGTGATGAAGTTGGGAGAGAATCCACCTGACACCTGAACATTAAAAAATTGATTCTGGGTCCATCCTGTTCCAGAAAGACAGCACAGGTGAGACACAAAAAATAGGGAAAAAATCAATCCAATTAATATAAACAAATTATTATCCTGAATATTTTTGGTATTCAGTAACTGAATGGTACCTTTTTTGGTCTTTGTTTTTTAGGTTCCTATCTGGAAGGCTGAAATGATGGGTTTGACTTTTTTCTTGTCTTGCTGCACAGCAACTACTGCTACAGGTAGAGCCCTTCGGGGTTTGTAATTTTAAATAAAGGGTCACAGTGATGCTTTTATTTGTAGCAATATTTTTTGTTGCTGTGCAAAGCCAGACACCCACTTAGCTGTATACCATGGCAAAATTTGGATTTGTTCCCCAAGTTCCTGTTCCCATAATGTACATGTCGCAGGTCTCTCAGGAGTACCCTCTCTCACTGCTGGCAGCTGACTGGGCGCTGTGTGTTAGGCATTTGTTACAGCCTCTGCCAAGGCTTTTCATTCCACTCAGGTTTTGGGGTTTTGTTTGCATCTGAAACAGATTTGGCCTCCATATTCTGCAAACTGCAGGTTTAAGAGTTGATGAGAATGTAGTCTCTCTAAAATTGTAATAATATGAACAAATAATAGCTCTGAAATAGCTGGTTCACCCACTTATTTTGTATGTAAATATTTTATAAATCCTTATGTGAACTTAAGTCTTGCAGCCTTAGTAACGACCATGCATTGCAATTTCTGTTTGCTTTGCTTTATTTTTTCCTAATTGTTGTGGTTTAACCCCAGCTGGCAACTAAGCACCACACAG
>Ga0181612_101181_pt1 | contig 11033 bp, 5 predicted proteins | sample HoacroProtozoa21_FD_119630 | JGI IMG/M metagenome (GOLD analysis project Ga0181612, IMG submission 119630) | Hoatzin crop microbial communities from Cojedes, Venezuel. Combined Assembly of Gp0051906, Gp0051904, Gp0051908 | reverse complement strand
TCTTTGTACAGAGGACTAGAAGGAACTACCGGGCCAGACATTTTGAAAGAAATGTAGATTTCTCTGTCAAACATTCCCCAAAAATTGAGACACTTGTATAAAACTGCTGTGATTTTTGGACCATATCTAATGCTTCATAATAGGTGTTGGCATCAAAACCAAGCATGCTGTCCTTAGTGCTAGAAAGTGGGAATGAAAATGAAAAATGTGCAAGATGGAGGTGCACCTTGAAGTACATTGGACTATGCTGATACATGCCAGGACAATTTCAAAACTATTCTTCGCTTTCTGGATTCATATAAAGAAAAAAACAAAACTACTCCTGAAATCCCAATGTATCTGTTTTACCTATGTTGCAAATAAAAATTTGCAAGATTCTGCCAAGGCAATTTGAGATTTCAGGTAGAATGAAATTCATGAACGCAGCCCAGCAGCAAGAAGTGTAAAAGAAAACACTTCTGGCAGCCAGATTTATTTTTCATAGAGCATATATACCTTCTGCCCTCACCCTGTGTAGCACACACACCTCCTTCGGTTCAACGGAGGCATCCCCCACTTTCCTGTTCCCCCACTTAAGAAATAGTACACAATAAATTTGTTTATGGCCTCCATTTTATTAATAGTGGCAATCAGAGGAGCTTTTATGGATATGCTCTGTTCGCTTCAACTCTTGCTTTGTCTTCTGAGTTGGTGGGAACCCCCGCAGGACACTCATAAATGGACAAATTTACAATCTAGCCTGTGTAAAGTGCCCACAGCAGCATCTACATCCAAGTTGCCTTTGTGCTCGTGCACCAGCTGTGATGCCAGAGGGCGCGGGGTCAGAGCAGAGGGCTTCCTCTGGCTTTCTACAAACTGGGATCAGCCAACCTTCATTTATCTACGGTTAAGGACTTGTTTTGGTTTCTCAGATCATGACTCCACAGAGCTGTTTGGATATTTTTAATTGAAAGACAAAGCACTTCCTCTTCCAAACTTGGTGCCTGTAAGGAGCATAACAAACTAATCATTCAGAATAATTAATTCTGTCAGAAAAATCTCTACAATTCTTACTAACGCTGAGTGCTTTGTAATCCTAATGAAAGGAAAAACCTGTCACTGTGATAATTTTTGATTGACCCATTTTCTTCAGTGGTTGGGGAGAGGGCAGTGTTGCTTGTTTTTATCTCTAAGGACCATAAGCATGAAAATGATATCCATAAATCTTGCGTTTCAGCCTTGTATTCCCAACTCAGCCTTCAAAGGAAACATTTAGCTAGTCAAAAGAGCCCAATAAGATTGTCAAATGGATCATTCTTATATATGTAGCAGAGTGTCTTTCAGTTACCTGTGACTCTAGTTTCAAAATATTCCCAGGATAGCGAAACATTACTTTTCCCCATTTGTAAATGGGAATCTGAGATGGAGAAAATGTAAGCAGCTTGCCAAGGCCATGGAGGTAGTCCTTGCAAAGCCGAGGACTGGAATCCAAATCCTGAGTTCTCTAGTCTAGCATTTGAAAGCACACCCTCCCTGTGGGTTTTAATGTAATATGAGAAGTTTAGGATTGAGAAACCATTTCTAAAGCAAGTTTTAATGAGAAAGTGTGGCAAACAAAATGTTAGTTTCCAACATTTGCCTAATATTGTAAACTCCTAATTACCATCCTCAGTGAGAAAACTGTAAAACAAATGCAAACAAAACAAAAAAGCACTTAACAGGAAAAATTTTTAGAGATTTTTTTGTATTGTCATGCTTTGAGGTCATCTATTTATTCTATATTTGACGGCTGAAAGTTAAATGTGGCAGACAGTTGCATTTCTCATTACTGAAGACAGAATGGTGTAGGAAATTTGTTCTTCAATATGCAGCCTTTTATTTCTAGGTCACTAATTTGAATCGATCCCTGATCAATGGTGACTGAAAGGCATTCATATCCGGCAGCTGTTCTGTGGTCTGTGCTAAATGAGGGAGCATCTTAGTTATTTCCCAGCAGTAGCCCCTTTCTAGCACTACCAGAACAAGCTAGCAGTTTTCACAGAGAAGCTATGGACTGATTGCACATGGCACTTGTAGATATCTGAAGAGTAATTAACCTATTTTCGTTCTGTTTTTTAAGGAGGGTATTCGATTTTTTCAAAGAATCCATATCTTTTCATGCAGGCTTTTTCCATACTAAATGGGATCATCTTACTGCTTTTGTATATATGCATTCTGCTGCATTCAATGTCATGACTGCAGTTGTGATGCTACCAGCAGTGTGATCAGAGGTTGGTTCTTTACACCTACAGTGGGGAGTTCCAAAACAGCAAATGTAGCTAGTTTCTGTGCGTGGGATTCATATCCTTTAACTTCAACCATCTACAAGTCCTCTGTCTAATGTCAGCTGTTTGGTCTAAATGAATCACCCAGTCTGTCATTGTACCCCAAATCTCTCGATTAAAAGATGCATCCACAGATTCTTTGTCTGTACCAAGGATAGGCATTAGTTGGTTGCAGAAGAGTTCCACTCTAAGTCCAACACTTATTACATTCTCTGCTGTAATAGCTGCGGAAATCCTCTATCACTGTACAGAATATACTGGCTTTGTTTATAAGTATGCATCTAAGACATTATTGTTGAGAAATGCAACTTTACTTGCTAGATTCATATTTTCCAGGCACCAGATTCCTGGTGAGTAGGTGAATATGATGAAATACAGTGGGTTTTGTGTTTTCTTTTTTCTAAATTTCTCTGACGTGACCTCCCAAAAGGTTGGCATAGCATACACAATGCACAATACTTCTACTCCCAAAATATCTCTGCTTTGAACAATGCCTTCCACAAACTACTTACTGTCTCTGGCAATGTGCTGAAGACTAATCATTCATCCACCCACAAAAAAATTCTAGACTTTATTACCATCCTTTTTTCCCTTTTTCCAAACATGTTAATACCTGCTGAACAGAAACAACATTAAAATCATAATAACTGTCTAGTGCCACTACTTTCCCCAACATAATGAGTTGTTGAGTTTTTCTGTTAGCATTTTGAATAACAATACCACGTAGCCAAATTGTCTGGTAACATTAAAAAATTGTCAGAGGAAGTGTATGACTTGGCTGTAAAAATTCACTGAAACTTGGCATAGAGGATCTTAGACCAGAAGCAAGTTTTCTTTACAAAATATAAAAACCTTCTTTCAGATTCTTTCCATGACCTTAAAAGCAGCTTTCATTATTTTCAGAGACATGTTGCAAGCCAGTAAACTACGACATGTCTAAATATGCTTGTGAAAAGACAACAGAGAGAATGAGAAAAGAAACTTAAAGTGCCTTCAAGTTTTTTGGTAGAAACAAGTTAATTTTTCAATAAAATTTTAAGGAATTTCATAGGCATTTAACTCACTGCCTCATAATTCATTCATAATATTGCACATGGAATACACTTCATTATACACTTTGGGTTTTGTATTTTTCTTATAGCCATATTTCCTACAGTCTTGGGAGGTGTAAGGGGAGATACATGACAAATACCTAGTCTCTGTAGCTGAACAGAAAACCTAAAATAAGGAGAAAACTTTGTTATCCACTATACCCATATAAATGTGAGTTATTCACACTTAGAGTTAATGTAGTTGTTCTGCTTTGTGTGACTGAGAAGTTCATCACTAATAATTGCTATTTGTATTACCCAAGAAAACCGGAAACCTTAGTCAGGGATGAGGACCCCATTGCTTTAGGCATTGTACTAATGAGAATGAAAAAGGAATATTTCAGAGGTCTCAGTGCTTACACTAGATGGAATCTGACAGCCTAATGGCAGAGCTGAAGGAAACTGTGATAGCACCAGTCAATGGAATAGACTTCTTGAGGTCAGAAAATGAAGCAGATTTGCTTGCATTTATGGGGATTTCCTCCCACATCTGGGTGGAGAGAAAGATGAAAAATTGGAAATGCATGTCTGAAAATCGAAAAGGAGATGATAGAAACTGATATCACAGTCCAAACGGAGGTAACAGCTGGCCTTTTGGTACTGATCACAGTACCATTTAAGCGGGAATAGCAAAAAGTAGGGCATTTTTTACAGTGGAGAAGGAGGAGGCTGTGCGAAGAGAGTAAATAGAGTTATTACAAATTCAAGGCAACAGATGGGGATAACGATCTTGACAGCAGAAGTCCAAATAGATATGAAGAAAGCATGGCTGCACTCATCAGGAACAAAAACACAGGATACTGCAGCAACTGAGATACGTGACTGCAACACCCAAAATGAGTCTGGGTAACAGTTTTAGCTGTATGGATGAGAAAAAAAGGCCTGCACTTGTGACACAACACAAAAAGAAATAGCAAGATGTAGATATATTCTGGAAATGAGGACCCTTGGAGACATGATCTGTAGAGCACATCACTCTCTGGAGCTATGTGGCAGGCCAGATGGTTTAGTTGTTCACAGTGATCAAAAAGGAGAGGCTGTGGGGCACATTGAGGACATAGATGTAATTGGGCAGCCGTGCAGGTCTTGGGCTGACTGACTGAAAGAGGAGGGAGAGAGAAGGAGGACACTGCAAAGGAAGCGGGAAGAGTAACGGAGATGCAGGAGCCACAGCTGGAGGCCAGCTTCTGATGCCCTTCTCATACCAAGAAGTGTTTCAGCCTCCTGCTTCTCAAGTACCATTTGTGCACACATCAAGTACAGTACCACTCATGACACTCAGCACTTTTATGCGCTTGCAGGAGGCAAAATCTTCTCCTTAGTGCTCTGAAAGAGAGATCATCAAGTATTTAATTCACTAAAGCTCTGCCTTTAACACATTTTTTATCTAGGTGTTTCTGGGAGTATCTATATATCGGGAAAATGACTAGTCGGTCCAGCTTTGGACTTTGTTAGATTTCCTGTGCTGTAGATCCACTGATTTCTATCTCACTAGTGAGACAGCTCAGAATTAGCACTGGATTATAACTCTCTGGATCTGATTAAGAATATGCCACTGTACTAAAAACACAGCATTTTAAAACATCTGATTTTAACCAGTCATATCTTTATTGATGGACCACATTCCGTCAAGAAATGCAAAACACCAACACATATTCAGCATACCAAATGTGCTGAGATTTCAGGTTACATTTAGCTGAACCCATTTGGAGTCTCTAATTCCAGCCAGAGCCCTACCTTTTATGCCCTTTTTCTCCCTACCTATCCAGAGATGTTTCCGCTCCTCAGACTGATTTTAAAAATCTGGGGTTTGCATTTGCATATAAATGCAGATTGATTATGCACATAAAGCTATGATTTTGGCACTCAGCTATGTGTCAAACCAAAATACTTTTAAGCTAGATGCTCATATAGATGCACATTTTTCCTGACTCAGACAGGAAAAATATTCTTTTAATGTGCCTCACTGGTGTCCTTAATATACACTGATATATACACTGGTGTTCTTAATATACACTTGTTCCTAAAGAATGAAAATTCTTTCTCTGCTCCATTTATATAAAAGGGCTTTTATTGATTAAAGTCACATTTATGCTAATGTTTTAGGGATTTGAGAGTTTTATTCTTTCACTGTTTTTTTAGTTATACCCTTCGTGAAATCCTACACACACACCCCCCCCCAGCTTTTTTTTTCTTTGCATGTGATAAATCAAGTTACTTTTTCACTCTGGACTCCATTATGGGATCACAGTGGCTATACAAACCACACGGAGTTAAGCAAACAAAGGAATTTTTTCATTTTCTCTTTCATTCAATAAAGTTCCATTTTCTGTCACCCTGCAACCTTTTGACCTGCGTCCTAATGGCACTGGTCACTCAAGGGCAAAAGTTCAGCTGTAGGTTAAGTCTGTGTGTGTTTGCACCGGGCAGGGCGACGGCCAGTTCTTGCTTCCTGCCGTCTCCCCCCTTGAGCCCCGCCACCGCTCTCCGAAACGCCGACCTCGCCCCTGCTGTGAGCTCCCCCCGGTCCAGCCCTCCCTCTGCGAAGGAGGGCTTGGAGGAAGCTTTCCCCCAGCCTTTTGTTTTTCTTGCTGCTGTCAACAAAAAGCGCTGTCTTATTTTCTTGCTCTGGGGGTAGAAGAAGCAAGGGAGAAATACCTAGCCAGAATAGAACAGCTCTCAGCGCTGGCTCCCTACTTCCAGCCATCACGGTCGCTGTCGCGTTTTCCTTCACTCAGCATCTGTGAGTTGCCTGTATTTCTGAGGGAGACTATGGACCCCTTCCTCGCTCTGGAGGGCGCTTGCACAAATCGTCTCGGGCTGTTAGCTCCTGGTGTGAGTGGTGAACTCCCTCTTTCTGCTCCACAGTTTTCAGAATGATTTTTCAAGGTGCTCCGAATGCAAATGATACCTCAGGCTCACCAGCCTCTCCTCACACCCTCCAGTGGACTTTTCTGGGTGGCCTGGGAGTGACCTACTGATAATTTCTGCAGGCCACTAGTATCATGCACGTCCCTGGAGGCTCGTGCTGCTGGACGTAGTATCCCCCTCCAAGTCAGCGGCTCTGGCATGACTTGCTCCTCTCTCTTTCATCAGAATATGGCACTGTCCAGTCCAATAGCTCCTCCCAGGCTCCTCTTGGCTGCCAAACCCCTAGCTCTTCAGGCAGCCTGTCCTTCCTCACCAGACAGCAGGCCACCAGTTGTCCAGTGAAGTCACCCGTACCCAATACACCTGCTTGAATAGGTGAATTACCTAAGAGGTGCAGTGTAGGAGTAGCTCGTACACTGTCAAAGGAGCTTCCTCCCTGTCTGCCCAAGGGTGCTGGTGAACAGAGTGTTGCCTGAGTCCAATTCTGGCTCTCTAGACCTGCAGGCTCTGAGCAGACTGTGTGCAGGGAGGAGAAGACAATCCTTCTAGGGCAAGAGAGACAGATCAGGTATTGGGTGTGCTTGGCATTGAATAAAACCGCAGCCTGTCCTTAAACAAACCTTTGGCTTAAGGATCTGACAGGCTGTTGTAGCATGGCCTCTTGGCTTAAAGGACCAAATTATCCTTACCCAGTAACAGTCTATTTGTGAACTTGCGATGACACAAGGCATGATCTTGCCCCACAATGAGGGCTGGTAGCAGTGCAGATGATGCTGTCTCCTGCCATCTCTGCTGTGGATGACCAGGCTTCACCATTTCCAGGACATCCAGCAGCTGCTGAAAGCAGCAAAGAGGGCCCAGGTTGTAGAGCAGCTTTGTTGGAAGGAGAGTGATCAGGCAGCTCACAGCTTTGCCATGAGCCAATAGCTCCATGACCCCATGATAACCACAGACTATTAGAATTACTCATGTTTTCTGATGAGTGAAACCAGAGGTAGGAGAAAAGTGGACCAGCAGTTTAAAATCATGGACTGGACTATCAGCTGCGGAGGGAATGCCATAGTCTCCCCTCACCCAGCTGTTCCATCTCAGCCAGAGTCATACTTTACTTCCTCTAAATATGTTAGAGATGGCTACACTGGCTGAACACCCACTGATTTTGTAGGCTTCCACAGCCTCAACATTAGAGACCTGAATTAGGAAACCACACCTGCAAGGTTCAAGCCATAAAGGGCACCTGGGTAGACAGCAATAAAGATGGTGATCACCTGTGTCTTGAGGTAGATGGCCCAAGGGTGGCAGATGAGAAGGGAATCCTGGGCAAGTAGCCCTGCATAAGAGCATGGCAGAATACTTGAGTGTGATCTCTTTGGAGATTTATCCTTTCTTTTCCCTAATTTTATCTCATCTATAATAGAATTACCTGAGCTGGCTGAAAAGTAAACTAGTAGTCCCCAAGTTTGTTAACTGGGCTTCTGCATAAATGTGTTGGTGCTACAGGAGACCTTGTTTCTAAGGGCCAAGCTAGAACATTGCCCATATTTCAGTTCCCTGCCTTTTCCTCAGTAACCTGCTGAAGGCCATTAACCCAGCAACAGCCTCCAGGTGCATTTAACCTGAGAGGACCAAGAGAGGCCCCATAAATAGGGGAGCTGGGCTTCTGTTGCAAGACTGTGCCAAATCTGAGCTGACCTCAGAAAACAAGCGGATCTGTATCAAAACACTTCTGAGTCGCTATTTCTGCACACTAAAAAGTGGACTTGGAGGAAAATGGGTCTATAAGTAAATGTTTACATGATGATTTTACGTCTCCCAGTAAGAATGGGTATTGGAACTGTCCTAAACAAACAAGCTGGAGTGTCAGCACAGCCAATATAGTTATAAATATAGGCTGAGCTTTAAGCATAGCTGCAGTCCTACTAGCTCCGGTAGAACCCGTCATGTACTGAAGCTAAGCCCAGGCATAAATGTTTGCTGCCTAGGGTAAACCAAGCAGGGCTCTGTCTTTTAGCGCACAGAAAAATGTGCCCTAAGCCTTAAAACTTTTCTGTACAGTGAAGATGGGGTTCAAACTGCTCTGTTTTACTCTATTTTAAAGTGATTTGTAAAGATCTATACACAAATTGTTGCAATACACTGAAAAGTTCAGGCAGTTGTCTGGGTATAAAATTAATTGGAACAAGCCTGAGCTGCTGGGATTAACTACACAAACATACCAAGCATTACTTAGCCAGTGGGATTTTCAGTGGTCCCCAATAGCATTAAAACATCTAGGTACTCTAATCCCCAGGGATTTAAAACAAACAGTTAAAATCAGCTCAGATCTGATTGTCACGCAAATCATTAATGACCTGGTAAATGGAGATCCGGCTTGGCTGCTGGGGAAAATCGGCATAATGAAAAATAATGTACTAATTAGATTTGCATAAAACACAGAAGCCTCATTCTCCAAAGTCCACTGTACTATTTAGAGACTGGCACTGGTCCCAAGGATGCCTGGCCTTAGGATCCCAGGGCTAGGGACACCTAGAGCAGGTTGACCATGTCCACACTATATAGCAGTTGGTCCAGCATCTTCTTCAGTACCATGAGTTCCTGAGATGTTCTTATTACTCATTTCATGTTTTGTTCTGGTTGAAAGTGTCTAAAATAACATGAGGACTGTGTCACAGCTGCCAGGGAGGACTGAGGTTATTTATTGCCTTCCTTAGTGGGTGCTGTGAAGGCCTATGTGGGGGTTTGAGGGTTGGGATGTTGTCAGATGATTGTTTAGGACAGATTGAGGCCAGATGGGTATAGTCATGTCCTCTAAAATGAACCCTACTAAGCCACTCCCGAGCTTTCTCACGGCAGTAGCTAATTGGGGCAGTCCAAAATGGAGTCGGGGAATGAAATGGTAGGTAAGTGATATGTAAAATAAAGGATCCAGTGCTCAAGGGGATCGTGGCCTCTCTTTTGTTTAGCAGTGTAGTCAGAGAATGCCTCGGAAATAAGGGAGGATGTGCCGTTACCCAAACATCGAGATGCTGTTTCAGCACCTGCAGTATGCTAGTTAAAGTTCAGGTGACCACAAAAGTCAAACGGATTTAGGTGATACGTTCGTACAAGCTGGCAGATAGGATTTTTAATGACAGCTGAGGTTCCTTCTCAATCACCTTACTCTGACAATGGAAGCTTTTAGAAAAAAGCGAAAAGACATTTGTCACAAGACTTAGAAACTTTAATGTTGTAAAATAATCACCTTCTATGGAAATCGTTTTCTGGCAGGCATTGGTATAGGTTCTTCTGGGAAAAGGAGGGGTGTTTATGTGTCTTGTGTAGCTATATTTTCTTTTATATATGCATATGTATTATCAGGTATACACAAAAATGTCCTGCTAAACTCAGGTTAAATCACATCTTTACACATTGCAGTCAGTTTATTCTTGATCTGTTTAGTAGGTGCACGAAAGAACACTAAAAAATTATTGAGTAATTACAGATTTATAATAAATTACCATAAAATTTAACTATATAATTTATATTTTATGTTTCATATTATTGAAACAACAATAGCAAAAAAAAATAATCAATACCACAAAGTCATAGCTATTTTAAAAAACATTTATTTCATATGAGGTCTTTAGTAGTGCAGTATTTCTGTATTAACATCTAATTCTGCATTTTATGAAGAATTCACAATTTGATAGTAAAATGGATTAAAAATGGAAAGTCATTATTTATAAATGTTCTTTAAAATATGTATTTTCAACCCTGAACATTGATCTAGTTGCAACTTCTCTTATAATCATATAACCTTGCATTACAGCATTTTTTTTTAAAAGTTGGGTTTGTGTAGCAGCACATCAAGAAGGAAAACAGCTCATTGAGCCCCTTGGCAGCGTTTAAAAGTAGGTTGGATGCAGTAGTTACCAGTAATTAATTGCACGAATGTCACTCTCAAGACTTGAGTAAATCACAGCTCACGTGCTGCAAATTCCACACTGACACTCTTTTCATCTTACAGAGGAAAAGCAAGGTAAAACATCAATGTACTCTTCAGCACTGAGGAACATGACACTACTTGCCTTACAGCCACAGGAAATATTGAAATCACTGCAAAGGGCAGCTGTGAAGTGTATGGTCAGCTACAACTTCACTCAAGGCCCTGTGTGGTTCATTAGCTTGACTGGATCCGACTAGCAGCATAAAATTCTGTTTGAGTGTTCCTTTCGGGTTTTGCTGCAGCTACATCGCTGAATTTTGTCCAAGCTCTGACATTAAAAGCTACCTTGCATATATGGGGTTTGCAGTTTAGGTAGGCATGCTAATTGCAGTGTAAACCTACCCTGGAACTGACCTAGAATACCAGACATTGACTTGAGGTCTTGGAGACCTGGCTTTCATCACCAAGGAAAATGCATCTTTAAATGACGGGAAGATTTTATTAATCAGCTATTAGCTCTCAACTAATATGCTTTTTGGAGGGCTGTCTGACTGTACCATTGTCTCTTCCCTTTTCATTGTTAATCTGCCAGACCCAGCTGTAGGGAGACGTCTCCCGAACAGGTTGATTTATACCAGGGAGACTTTCTGGACTGCTGAAATCAGGGAAGCAATTTGGCACTCAGCTCCTACTATTTGCAAAGAAAAATGTTAAGGAGCGGGACAGGAGGGAGGAGGACGTGCCTGAAGAAAGCTAAGAATTGCTACTAATGTTTTGGCAGGATCATTAATAGCTTTTCTTCTATTCTGATATTCCATGCTGATAGCCCAGTGGCTTGTTAAT
>Ga0181612_179635_pt1 | contig 11034 bp, 7 predicted proteins | sample HoacroProtozoa21_FD_119630 | JGI IMG/M metagenome (GOLD analysis project Ga0181612, IMG submission 119630) | Hoatzin crop microbial communities from Cojedes, Venezuel. Combined Assembly of Gp0051906, Gp0051904, Gp0051908 | reverse complement strand
CATCGTGCAGATTCCTGCTCAACACAGAGGCTTCCTTGCCCTGAGAACATGCTTATCACAGCAAGGGAGCCTGTTCACTTTTTTCTTCCCCTACCTTTTTCCATTCCCCAACCAAATCAAGCCTGATGCATGGAGGGCATGTGTCTGCCCTCCATATGTATGTAGTCTTCATTTCGCCTGTGGATGGAGAGCAAAGGCGGGATGGAGACACCTGAGCTACCTGAGAAGCAGAGTAAGCTGTCCTAGAATTTGCCATGCTACCTGGATGCCGATCAAATCGCCATCTAGATCAGCTGCTGCACTGCAGCGTATTTTGTAGCTAAACCTTGGAGGTTAGCTTTCAATGTCCATCTGATGGAGCCTTAGCTTTGCACCATCGCTCTCATCCTTTCTGACAGCTCTGGTTTTCCCAAGAAGAAAACGCAATGCTTAGGCTGGAAGGGAGCTGTGGAGTGCTCCAGCTAAGCCCATGATTTGGACCACCAACAGACAGGGCCATGGGGCACAGTGCAGAGTAAAGCTGCTCTGCAGTATTGGCAAGCTTTACACTGTCAACATTTCATACAAGCCTATGGTCTAAGGCTTTTTCAGGAGGACTACTTCCACATCAGATGAGAAACAACAGGAACCAAAAGGAGAGGGTTCACCCTCAGCACTGGTTCCATCGTTATGTTCCTCACGAGTCTGAAATATATCTCAACACATGCTTATGCTTAGTAACTTCTGTACACTCTTCTCTGTCTGAGTAGTCCTCAGCATCCCTTCTTTCACACCTCCTGTACAGATACAGTAAGTACACTGCGTTTTCCAGGACAACAGGAAAATTATAAAACCATTAGATATAGTATCCAGCAGAAGTATCTCTCCACCCTTGGTGTTTTACGTATGGAGCATGTACCTAAGAATTACAGATGGATTCTGTCTCTCTCTTACCACAAGGGAGTCTTGTCCTGAACACACAAGTCCATCAGCTTCCCTATTCCTTCTCAAGATTAGGAAAATCATTTTTCTTTCAGCATTTGCTGGGTAGTTTTTATTCACTTTTATTCACTCACACAAAGAGTGCAGCAAACTGAAAGCCTTCTCCTCCCACATCAGAGACACATTTGCAGAGCTGAGATATTTTTAGAATAGTACACACACAGAGTTATATTGTTTGTTGTCTTGCTCAGGAAAAAAAAAAGAAACAGGCAATTTTCTATACTAAAATTATTTGTGCTTTATTGCTGGGCAGCAGAGAACTAGTCGTCTTGCTGAAGCCATTTAAAATCTTTTCTGTACTCCAGAGATGACAAACAAAATGACCTGGTACATATCAGAGCAGTCGTTAATTCTGTCCGACAAGGCAAACTGTTTCTGTCAGTGTTAAGAGCCAATTCATCTCTAATGGATACAAACACGGTTCTTTTGGCTTTAGAAGACTTGCCCATTTCTTACGCTGTTGCTGAATTTGGCTCTGAATTACAGTTCCTTAAAAGTCTTCCTGGAACATCATGCTGCTCATGAAAACACACTGAAAAAACCCCATCTGACTGTTTGTGTTGCACAATAACGAGCTCTTCATAGGCTGCATTTACAAACAGCAGTCACTGTGGCCAGACTAGAAATGTGTCTCCTGGGACACCATGCAATGAAAGGGGGCAAGACAGTATGAAACCTGCACATACCATAGTCATTTCCCAAGCTGCCTGGGGTTGGGTTGCTTTGTCATTCTTACTGCAAAAATCAGGATGCTGCTGCGGCATGGCTGGTGGAAGCCAAGGCCCATGAAAGAGGAATATGGAGCCCAGTTCCTCCTCCACAAAGCTCATACACAACAGTGTTCCATTTTCTTCCTCAGCCCCTTCTGCAATGCCACCTCCCACGCCAGCCCTCAAGAATATTAATAGGCAGCTGAAGGGAATGCCCTTCTCTACTGGGCTACTGGGATCAACCATTTGAAAATGCTGCACAAAGCCGGCGTAGATGGTTGAGTAGCTGTTGAGTTCCTCTGCAAAAGAGTTTCTTCTGCTGATGGGTGAAACAATTCCTATCTAACCTCTTTTCCCATGGGATGAAAATCACAATATAAATGAGAGATATAATCAGTGAGGCACAATTTACGGTGCTTCTAATTACTCCTATAATCCAGCACTAAGTGATTTTATTTAAGGTCCTATAATAATTATTAACTGTTATTCTTGCACTGTTGCATTAAGATTTTGCCCTCTTTCATGAGGAGCAGATAATTTCCTGAAGTATCATTGAGGTGACTTTATTTAGCATCAGAGTTGGTCTTCAAAGACTTATTCTGGTGTGACACAGAACTAGTATCAGTGCTCAGCTATTGCAGAAAAAATTGCAAGGACTTTGCCGGAGTTAATCCAGGGTGTTGCTAGTTCACTTGACCTATATGCTGCTGATCTTTTAAGAACAGAGAAGGGCCTCTTTTCTGCTCTCCACATATGACTTCAGATACCACCAATGGTAGCTAAGGTTTCACACTCACTGGAAGAGGAGAGCAGCCAAGAACAATCTCCCTACTGTTTTAATTTAGCTTTAAAAACATATCTACAATTTTCTTCGCTTGTTTTAGTAGCATAAAATCAAAAAAAAGGGTGCAAACTTAAATTTTTTCCCAGATGAAAACAACGATGAAAGTCTGTTTGCATTAACTTTCTGATCCAAGTTCCAGCTTTCAAACAGCTGGGGCACCAATTCAAAATGTCAAGTTTTTCGATGAAAAAGCCAGCACTGGAGTGGAACTTCACACTCCCCTTCCCCTTCCCTGCCCATTTATTCCAAAGCACGGCTGGCATGTGGGTTGGCTCTCCAACACGCACATGCTATTAAGTCCTAAATGACAGCTTGTTTAACTAGAAAACATTTCCATTTTTTCCTTAACAAAGGCCATTCATTTCTTGCTCTTCTATTTGCTTAAAGACGGTTTCATTTGCCCTGTCTGAGAGTTTGCACAACCCGCCTGATTGTTCTCCTCCAAATAGCGCTGCAAGTTAATGACCCACCTCTTGATCTCTGAGCAGGGAGCCTTGCCCCGCGCACTGCAGCATCATCAAGCGAGCTAGTTACATTGCAAAATCCATACGTGTGCCTTGAATATTTTTATGCTTGAGAAAACAATTGAATCAATTCATCTCAGGAAAGACAGTCCTAATTCTTCCCTGCTAACAGTAGATTAGGCATCAAGAAGAAAAGATTAAAGCTGGGTCATGTATCAACTCCCTCCATGCTGTTGACGAATGTCTTGGGGGACAGGCACAACTTCCTTTCAAGCTGTCTTCAAAAGTTCCCCCCCATGCAGACCACCCATTGGGAACCCACAGCAATAACAAAAAAAAAAAAAAAAGAATTTAGAAGAGCCTTTTTTCACCCAGTGTATTTACATGTTAAAATAAACACGAGCTCCCATATAGAGCAAGGGTTCCCGGTGGGTTCTGTTTAGTCTGTGAGATTCTTGGCACCAGAGTACAGTATTTCCCTATTCCAAAGCAATCTTGGCACAGATTATTTTGGTTATACAATTTTTTTAGCGACTGGCAAATGAATAATAATCATGCTTCTAAAAAAGTGGGAATCATGTTCTAAGGCACCAGCAAGGTGTTTTACCAATTAATCTGCCAGAAGAGCATTTGCAAACCAGAGCTCCCAAACTCCTGCATTCAGGGTCAGTTCTCCCCACGGGTTGCACTTCCAGTTCCCAATCAACCTGTCCGAAGGGAGCTTTCCCACAGAGTTAGAGAGATTTTTGCTTTTTGCTTTGCTCCTTCCCATTGCCACATGGCAGTGCCACCCTCATTAGAGTGGATTTGTCCCCATTCTTGACAAGGCATGATGAAATGCCACTCTTGCAGCGCTGACAGCTTTTTATACCCACTTTGCACCAGCTCAGTGGTTGAGCAGCAGGTGGATTATTTGAAATAAGGGTAGGCTTTTTTTGTTTGTTTTTTTTAACAGGGTACATCCACACAGAGCTATAGTTCACTGAAACCCTGAAAGGCCCGACCAGGAGCAACGCAATTAAGAAAAAAAGCCTTCTGATTAAGCAGGTCTGGCAGGGAGCATTACTGGGTGCCAGGCCAGAGTCCCACGGCTGCCAGCTGGCTCTTGGCTGGGTGGTATTCAGACGGTGCATGGGAAAAGTAGCATGGCAGAAAATAGCTCTACTAAATCCGTCTTGCAGCAAAAGCTGTCGTCCCTTCTTGGTAGAGATTGATTTCAGTGTTATTGTTTCAGCTGTTTTTTCGCACTTGATACCCTTTCCTCTGTAATCCTCCTCCCTGCAACGCTGAAATCCTCACTACATATATATTTACCAAACAAGTCAGGACCAAACAGGCAGGTTATTGCTTTCTGTGCTCTGTTACTCATTTCAGGCTGTGGCTGGTTGACAGTAGACAATGAATACTAGCTGGCAGGTCGGTGCTTCAGTACACAACGCACAGGTACAAGCATTGAGCTGTCGAAGGTTACAGACCTGTACGTTGCTTCTGGGCTGTGCAAGCTACTCTGCTATCGGTCAGCAAGGGAGTATTTGCAGCTCAGAGAAAGCTCTCTTCAAAATCTGGGCAGAATAGGCGCAAGGTTCATGAAAAGGCATGGGACTGCAGTCAAAATAACAGGTCGTATCAGGCAGTGTCAGCTCCGAACAGCCCCCAGCCTCCACTCCCTCCCCCCAGTGCCCCACCGAACTGCGCACGAGCCTGGCACCGCTGCGGATCAGGCTGCTTACTTCTCACATCAGCCGAGCTGCCAGGGTCTCCCAGCACGCTTTGTCGTTGATAAACTCAGAACCAGAAAAGGAATGCAGTGTGGAGAACGTCAATTTTAAGCAATCGCAGTTGAGAGCACTAGTCTTTGTATGATCTACAATTCAGCACTTTTTTTTTTTTTAATTTCTGAATCTAAAAAAGGATTCTTCAATTGGAGAGTACTGCCAAGCCCAGAATAAATCTCAGCGTTAGAGATGCTGTGGGTATAACAGCCTTCCCCATGCATTGAATCTGCAGATGGTATAGTCAGAGAAATTAACCCCCGAGTGCCACATGACGGGCTCTGTGGCACCAGTTTTAATGCGGTAGGAAATCTCACCTCCTGGTTAAAACAGGTTGTTCCCACTCATGGGGCAATACTGACAGAGGGTGGAGTAAAGCACAGGCTTAGCTGGTACAGAATAACTTTTCTGCGTTGTTTGTGAAGTGGCCAAGTTTCCAGGGGCAATCCTGAATACAAATTCAGCCAAAGGACACGTAACTACCAAACTAGTCAACCAGCATGTAATTATCTGACCTATGGTTGTTCGTTTTCCACCCACAACCACATTCCTTAGCAGCTCCAAAGACAACTGCTTAGCATTTGGACACAAGAAGAAGCTATACAGTTGCAATTTAGCCTTTGTTATTTTTCTGCCTCATCCCTTTAAGTATTGGTAAGATACGTTATTCTAAGCTGCTCTCTTCACTGGCTGACTCTTCCTCAGCCTGTGAAGAGCGATTCACAGCAACTGTTTTGCATTCTTTTGGAGCTCAGGGCTTTTCGTCTACAGTCTCTCTGGAAGTGGGTTGCTAGCACGTTTGGATTTTGCCACAAGTAACCTGAGATGCAGTGAGGTGTTTTTCCTGAGATCCACAATGGATCTGTGGCAGAGCTGAGTGTGGTTTCCAAACACCTTCTTGCACAGTCTAGTACTGCAACGCATAAAGAGCCACATCCTCTGATCTGAATCGTACACAACTGATCGTATGATTAATGGGAAGGATGACCTGCAAAACATATCCGTGGCTACTGAAATTGCTGCTCTATGGAAACATAACAGACTGTAGGCTAGACCTAAAGCTATGTGAAATCCAGGGAAGTCTTCAGAATACCGAGCAAAAAAACTTTTCTAGTTCAGATCACTAAAATTTGGCCACAGCTGGCACAGACCAAGATACACTGTCATCTGAGGACTGGCTGTTGCTTACAGAAATGGGTTGATGAGTTCTCATCTGATGTCTTTTAGTGCATTATGAAACCGAAACATCTCCACTACATCCGGCTCCCAGACCGCCAGACTGCACAGAAGGCTTCTCAGTGGGCTCCACACACCCTCAGATAAGACTTCTTCCATCCAGCCTTAGGTTTAGTGAGAACTTTTGCAATCCTCATTTTGTTTTTATAAAGAAGGAAGATGCTCAAGGCTGAAAGAAATGTTACTGTGATGCTGAAAAATCTCTTCTGGGTTGGAGAGTGAACCAGAGACTACACAGATGCTCTGCTCTACTTTACTAACAGGCTCAGAAATCAAGAGACTCATACTGCCAGAGGCTTTCAATTATGAAGATTAATTTTTTAAGATTTTGAGATAATTTTCCTAAACCATCAGCCATGATTCTCATAGTTCCCCTTTGTCAGCTAAAATGAAACTTTCTTCTCACTTCCACGATGAAGTTAGTGACATTTAGCTACCACCTTCAGAGGGTGCAAGTATGTATTCTGTGTATAGAGATGTAGAGCTCAAGAGAGTAAGAAATAAAGCTGCAAACCACCTAAGAATCACAATATAAACATGGTTTAAATTAAAGGCATTCTGAAATTAAAGAGCAGCTGCAGTGCTGAGCTGGGAGTGCACACATCGGCACCGTCCCTGATGCAGCAAGAAGCGAAGGTGAGGGCATCTGGCATACACGAGATTGACCCGATGCCTCAACACGGGGAGGAGAGGCAGAACAGGAAAAGTCCAAGGGTTACTTGGTAGACAAATGAGAGACGTCAGTTAACATTAATGCTCTGCCAGGCTCTGCAGACAAGGTGTGAGACCAAAAGAGAAATGCTCTTAACCAACATGTTATAACTAATAGATGGAGAAGAGAAAAACACTGGCACTGGAATATATAGCCCAGAAGTGAGCAGAAATACACTGGAACAAAAAGTGAGAAGTTTCTAAGAGTCAGAGGAGCAAGAGCCTGGGAGAGCCTGCTCAGCTACAACAGTGGTTGCTAGCAACAAAACTTGGTTAAAAACTGAGCTTTGACCATTCATGGAAAAGACACCCGGAAGCTATTTGCAGGAACAAAAGACCAGATAACCCAGGGAGGGTCTTCCTGTCTGTGCTTCTAGCAAGAGTATGTTTCAATAGATAAACATATGTCCTGTTTCACATTCCAAACGTATGTGCAACAGGAGGAACATGATTAACTGAACAAAACAAACACTGTAACCAAATATGCTTCTCTGCAACACTCAGACTGACTGAAGAGAGAAGAATCTGAGTACGTGAATCGAAAAAGCACACATTTTCCCTTCGTTCATTGTCTGGTTTGCTACTGAGGCTTGTTGCTGCAATATTCAATGTCTTGTTTGCAGTCACTGCTAGAGAACATTTATGGTTTTTAACAGTCTCTGCATCTTTGGTAATAAGAAAGATGTCTATTCATTTTAGGACTTGTGAGACAGTCCCTTAAATGGCTCCTGGTCTGTAACAAATAGAGCTACTCCCAGGAAAATCAACAGGGCTACTTATCCATGGAGGAAATGAACCCATTTGAATCAGGCACACAAGCTCTGTAACAACACGCCACACTTTATGAATCAGCAAATAAAGACTCAAACAATGAACCGTAGAACTACAAAGTATAAAAAGCCGTATACAGGCTGCTTCTGCATCTTTGTTTTGGCAAGCGTAACTCCGGCCCCAACCCTCAACCTGATCTAAGAGGGTGGACCATTAAGGGGCATCCACCAAAGACTGCGAGCTGTGGGGGGCTGATACCTCACTTGCAGGGAACCTGTTGTTGGCTTAGACCCTCTAACAGCTCATGATGCTTTACAAGGCACTAATAAACGCAGTGCAGTGGGTTTGCCTGGGGCAGGCCCAGGGAATCTGTTAATAGCAACATTTGGTGAAAAACAGGATGAGACTGCCAGTTTTGATCAAAGCACACAAATGCATGGAGCTTAAGTGAGCCTTCCCATGACTTCAGACCGCTCCTTATGTTGTGAGGAAAATCAATTCTCTCATTTGAAGTTTTGGAAAGTTTTGCTTGCTTTAGTGAATAATTTCCCCTGATACCACAGCTGTTCAGTTCAGCAAGAGCAATTTTATTCAGTGGTTTCCAGTGCAGGTAGGGCACAAAGTGCATTAAAAATGAAGATGAAATGGCAGTTTTAGGCCATTTATTGACTGGTTACATATTTTACTTCTCTTTGTAAAGCTGCTTGTCCTTTGCCTTTGTTAGGTGCAAATAAGAGCTCTCTTTGAATACCGCACTTCTTAATAAGGCTTTTCCTCCAGGTTAGTGATGAACTGACCTGAGATGGACTGCGCTCCTTTAACTCATTATCTATCTAAAAAGGTATTGAAGGAAACCAGACTATGTTTCAATCCAACAGGAGTTACAGATACAAAATATATTTTCTCCTGTACTTTTCAAATGGTGTTCAGTAACTTGGAACAGTCATTTGTAACTCAATAGGATGACAAACTCCACATCTGTATGAAGATACATTTATAGGTGAGGAATCATCAGTAATTATCTTCTGAAACAACCTCCTCCAAATTAGACACACCTGACAAATAAACAATAGGAAAGCTAGTCACATTAATGAAATGCTGTTGCTATGGAAAAATTGTCCCTGTAAAAGTGAAAATAAATACACGCTTCCTTTTCCTCATTGTGCAAAGACATTAAAAAGCATCTCCCTGAAGATGAAGCTGTTCCTAATTGTAGATACCATTAAAATCTGTCTGCTTTTTAGGGTCATTTCTTCACCCACTTCAATACCTTCTCTGCTTTAATTTTGGAAACAACATCCCAAACTCTAGCAGCTAGGATGCTCTTCAGTTCATGAAGAATAATTGAAGCTGGAAGGGACATATGGAGATTATCTAGTCCAAGCCCCTACTCAAAGTGTTTCCCATTCAGTCAGGTTGTTCAGGGCCTTGCTGAGTTGAGCTTTAAATATCTAGAGTTCTAGATATTTCCCCACCTCTCTGGGTCCTGCTCCAGCACTTGACTGCCCTCATGGTGAAAACATTTTTCCTTGTATCTAATTGAGATTTCTCATGCTGTGACTTGTGTCATTTCCCTCTCATCCCATCACCGTACACCTCCAAGAGGAGTCTGGCTCTGCTGTCTCCACATTGTCCCACTGGGGACTTGCAGCCAGCAAAAAGATCCCATCTTAGCAGTCTCTTCCAAGGCTAAATAAACCCAGTTTTATCAGCCTCTCCTTGTACATCTTGTTCTCCAGTACCCTAATTGTTTTGACAGCACTCCTCTGGCCTTGCTCCAGTATGTCAATGTTTCCCTTTTACTGGGGAGCAAATTGGACCCAGTGCCTCAGATGTGGTCTCAAAAAAGCTGAATGGAAGAGAATAATCACTTCCCTTGAGTTGCTGGCTATAATCTTTCCAATACAGCTCAGTATGTGGTGGCCTTCTTCACCACAAGGTCACACTGTTGACCCATGTTCAACTTGTCTGCAAGGATACCCAGGTCCTTTTTGGCAAAGCTGCTTTCTATTCATTCAGTGCCCAGTCTTTAATGCTGAAGGGGGTTACTCGACCCCAGATGTAGAGTTTCACAAGCACCTTTGTTAAAACTTCATAAGGTCCCTTCCAGTCTATTTCTTCAGCCCGTCAAGGTTCCTGTGAATAGCAGCCTTCCAGCATATGCTCACTTTCCACAATTTGGTACCCCTGTAAAGTTGCTGAAAGTGCTTTCCATGCCATCATCCACACCATTAATGAAAAAGGTCCTAGATGGTATATGCAACATCTACTTATTTTTTTTCCATTAGAGAATACAGATTCCTCTGACACTTCTTGAGGCCAAAGTCCTTGCTGACATGAACTAATGTCCTGCCATAGATGTCAGTAAAAGAAATGACCCTTGCAACAAAGTTTAAAGCAAGTCTGATGTCTGCCCAGTAGCCCCAGATAATAGACATAGCTAGCAACGTGAAATGATCTCTCAGCCTTAGCTTTTTAATAACCATCTGGTCCTCGTCCTTCCACCCTCAACCATCTTGCATGCAGATGTACTCCTACAACTAGCAAAGCTGGTTATGGGAGAGCAAGTAAGCTGTTGAAAACATTACACGAGGTTGCCAACCCTCCTTCACTAATAGAAAATGCAGTTGCAAGTTACACGCCCAAATCTGCTTTCTGATGCGGTGACAGAGTCATTTCGGATTTACCTGAGCAGCTGTAAAAGCAGAATTTGACCCTTGATATGGGGATTGACTTATGCATGTAAAAACTGAGTACAGATGACAATTGCACAGATCTTTGAGATAACAAACCAACAGATTGTAAAATGAAATAAGCTTAGTTTAGTCAAGACTATTTTCTCTTTAGTTTCCCTTATCCACCAAAGTGAATCTTTTGTCCAAATAGAGGATGTTTTATTCCTCATTATCAGGACCGCTCGTCCAAAATTCCTATCACTTAGTCCCAACATTATTGGCACCCTAGACAAATGTAATGGCCCACTCATCTTTATCACGGAGGGTATCTCTCATCTGAGAGGCAGAACCACGGAAGGGAAGCCAGAAGGACTCAACCCTCATGGGAAGAAGGAAGCCTTTCAAGTTTCCCAAATGAATGACATCTCTTTCCTCTGTCATGCAGTCTGTCTGTTAACAGTTAACAGTGACAGGTTGAGGAGCACGGTCTGGAAGGTGGCCAGTGCCGACAGCTCCACGCTCAAAGTCGCTGTGCTCAAAAGGGAGCACTCTGTTCCTTCTACTGCTGCGTCCCCTCTCACTGGGGCCCGTTGTTACAGCCTCACGCCTCCTTGTGTGAAGGCCAACAGGGAGGCTTTGTTCAAGCAGCAGCTGCTGAGAAGATGTACTATCTCATGGAATGACCCACTGACATTTCTCCCTCTGCTCATTAGTAAGCAGTGAATAATTGGGAGAACTAGGGCGGATTGCACGGCCCACTTCGTTCAGAGTAAAAAGCCAGCTCCTCAGATCTCAGTGTGCCCCAAAAGGGATTCCCTCACAAAGTGGGCTTGCAGCAAAGCCAGGGGAGCGGGCTCTGTAGCTCCTTAT
>Ga0181612_129538_pt1 | contig 11034 bp, 6 predicted proteins | sample HoacroProtozoa21_FD_119630 | JGI IMG/M metagenome (GOLD analysis project Ga0181612, IMG submission 119630) | Hoatzin crop microbial communities from Cojedes, Venezuel. Combined Assembly of Gp0051906, Gp0051904, Gp0051908 | reverse complement strand
GAGGGTTGGACTAGATGACCCACAGAGGTCCCTTCCAACCCCTACTATTCTGTGATTCTGATTCTGCATCACCTCCCTAAGCAGCTCCCTCCATCATGACCTTTTTCTCCCTTTCTTGAGCCGCTCACTTGCCATGGAGAATCAGGTGGTGAAGCAATGTGTTACACATGTAGTAAAAGTCCCTTCAGTTCCACCTCTCTGGACTTTAAACGTTGTCCTGCCACATGCATTTCCAATCCTCGGCTGACTTTTACATTCCGAAATGACTGTGCATAAAGCTTTACAGGGCTCCGTGCTTGATAAAACACTTCAGGACATGCTTGCCCTTTGCTGCTCAACCCAGTTATTCAGTAAGAATCTGGGTACTTTCCTGTCCTTCCCAAGGGAAGTAGAGGTAAATAAGAAGTTGCTGAAAAACACCTTCTTTCCTGAAGTTCTGCTAATCCGTCCTCACCCAGCAGTTCCTGCAGGGAGCAGACTCTCAGGTGCCTCCTCCCAAGCAGGCAGAGCACCAGGGACAGGGAGGGGACGGAAACACAGACTACATGGCTCAGGTCAAACTGCGCCAGAGCTGCTGTGAATGGGCATCAAAGCTAAAGCTTCCTCTGTCCCCCTGGAAAAATAAATGCCCTTGGTCGCTTTCAGGTTTCATGTAAGCATTTTCAATCTTGAAACAGGAAAACTTTACAGCAAAAAGCTTTGAAATTTAAATTGTTTTTGCAAAAGCAACTGGTTTGGAGAAGTGACCACTGAATGTATACAGGCCCCCTCACCCCACGTCACTGCAAACATTCTCAAAGGTCTTCGCATCTAGATGGACAGTTTCTCCATTTAACACAGCCACTGATCTGCTACTGTGTTCCCATTTTGTATTTCTGATTAAAAAGTTAAAAAACTATGTGTTCTAATTCATAAGCAGCATGATAGTTCTGGATTTTTCAAGCATTTGTAAGTACAAACAGAATTAAAATACATTTAAGCTCAGCTGCAAACAGAGATTTTAGTAGACACTAACAACTCAGGTAGCAAAAATAAATAACTATTTTTTCTAGGCTAACCCTGATGTTTGGACAGGTGTCTGGGATTTATACAACATGATGGTTACTAAAGTATTCATATCTATGCATTAAAGCTGTCACCAGCTTATAATTTTCCCTCCCTCCTCTTTTGGGTAAAAACAGAAACAAAATATCCACTCGCAGTTCTCAAAGTTATCTCCTTGACTGATGACGGAAGTGAATAACCTGACGGATTTTCTTCTTCCAACTCATAACACGTAAGTGATTAACAGCCCCCTGCACAGTGCTGAAAGGAGGTCTCTCCTAAAGAGGAGATGGATCTTCTGTTTGGCTTTTGTTTGTTGTGGGTTTTGTTTTTTTTTTTTACAAGCAAATTAAAAAAAAATGATGGGAGGAAAAAAAAAGGAAGCTCTCTGAGGTGAAAGGATTCTTTCAGTTTTGTTTCTCCACACCTCTTTCGTTGCAACTTCAATTTGCATACCTTGGTTTTCCTGAGAAGAGAATGGGTGACTGGAAAACGTGCACAATGCTATGCATAAAAAAAAACACTTAAAGCAAAAAATTCATTAAGGCTGAAAACTTATTCATAAGACTCCTTATTCAACCCTACTCCTAGAGAGGCTGCTACAAGTCAGACTTACTCGGTGCTCTTCATTTCACCCACAGTCCTACACTTTCATTCCCATGGTTTCCACCGGCCTCGCTCTCCTTCAGTTCTGAGTAAAACCGACAAACTGCAGAACAGCAAAGGTGAAGTTTCTGAGGACCGAAGGAAAGAGTCCGACCTGGCCCCAGCTGCTGGCGCTGGCTCACGGGGAAGAGGCAGAGCACAGGTTCACTGCTTCATATCTCTTAGTCCTCTGTCCTCCATTTCAGTATAAACCAGCTCTGCTAAGGCAGAACATGACCAGAGCGCATCATGAAGGGTTTGTCTCTAAGCTCAATGAATTACTCATAGTAATCACCAAATGTCTCCCTTACCGTTGGTTTTCTCTTTTTATATCAATTTGTTGCTTAAGAGCCCAGCAAATGCTATGCTCTTATCTTGATATTTTGTATGTTGTGAGATACTAACTACATGGATTTAGATACACGCCAGCCACCAGAAAAACGCAGGCAGGCCGAAGTTGCTGATAGCAGAGCTGAAACCACTGACACCTTTGACAGAGCAGAATTTTTAAGGACTAAGCAGGAGGAGATGCATGGCAGCACCAGCTTAAACGTACCACCACCACTCGGTTTCAGATGGCTGCTAAACCAATGAATCACTTCAAAAAGTCATGCAGGACACTGTAAAGTAATCTGCATATTTAACGTGTATTGTAAAGTTATAACGTGTCATGTTTAAATAAAAATAAATCAGAAATCTTAGTACAGTGAGATACTTTGGAATAAAAGTAAACAAATGCCAATTACAGACCTTTTATTAAAACAAGCACTTAACTACCAGTGACGGAAGCTAGACAGCTATAAAGACAAATTAAGATGATAAAATGGTATCTGATTTGCTCTTGGTGAATTCCTAAACACTTATTCTGGTGAATCCTAGTGCCTTGTGCACTTCAGTTCTAGAAGTGTTTTCATAACCCTTATAAGCAAAACAGGTTTGAAACAAAAATGCTTGTAACGAGGAAGCAAAACATGGACTGGCATCCCTACTGTATACCCACACCAAAGCATCTTCAGGAACCTATTAATCTCTTTCCAACTCACAGTTGCTATTATCCAAAGCCTTATTTCCTCGGCATTTTGCAATTGAAATTAGGAAAAGAAAAAAAAAAAAAGAGATCAAATCGTTAAATATAGCTTTTTCTCCTTCACTGTCTTTAATTGCTTATTGAAAGGAATTCAAGCTTCAGGAGTTTGAAGCAAGCATTCTCCAGTACCACACACCAATATAAATCCCAGAACACAAAGCATGGTAACAAGAAGGAAAAAAATCAGCTTTCAGAAAGATAAAAAAAAGAAAAAAAAAATAAAAGAGAAAAGAGACTAGTTTTTCCACGTGTTCAGGTCCCCAATTACTATTTAGCTACTTGAAAGCATCCCCTTAGCTCATGTTCACTACTTGTCTTTGGAAGCTCAGCAAGAGCTTTAACAGTGCACAGTAAATAAATACACAAACTAAAATAAACCAAAGTTCTCTTTCTAAGACAAAATAAACATAATGCTGTGTAGAAAGTAACTTTGTTTCAGTGAAGTCTGATGAACTAAGTAGTACTCCTCCTTTGCACTAAAGGAAAATATACAATATTTTAAAAATATAGAGGAGTTGACATTGTCTTTTCAGGGAAGAGGAGGGGGAGGCTGGGTGCTGCAGAGAAGGAAATTGAGGGATAGAATAAATCCAAAAGCAGGACAGCCATCAGTGTTGCATATGAAGTGGTCATCTCCGCTCACCAAGCTGCTGTAGCCCATGCACAGCTAGTTGTCTGAATTCATGTTGAAAGGCACTCAGGGAGGGGAGAAAGGCAGGGGAGCTGCAACTGGGAATCCTTTAACATGACCCAATTTGTACAGCACATAGCTCTTACAGATTCAGGTTGTTTTAAAAATACACAGAAAATTTCTAAAAATCCTCTTAAAAATATCAGGTAGGGTTCTTTGCAATTTAATACATTTGCTGATATGTTAAAATATTAATACTCATTTAAACAAATTTCATAAGAGAAAATATTAAAGCATCAGTAATAAACACACTGAACTGTGCCAAATAAACCAAAAGTATCAATATCAAGGTAAGGTGACTAAGCACAGTTTTTACACCAAAAATTTTGGAAGACGTTGAGGCCAATTTACAAATTCTAAGAAAAAAGTAAAGTTACAATAAGCTACAGTAGGATTTAATCTGAAGGGGAAAGCACACTTCAAGCATCTTTAAAACATTGCCTGTTAATATCAACTTCACGTCTTCTGTTAAAACCTCAGACTTCAGTATCACTGGGTTTTTAATTCAGAATTCAAACTTTAATAATGTTCTCTGAATGCCAATGCAGGATGTCCTGAAGACACACCATTCTACAGCAATATTTTTTGAAATGGCACACCAACTATTGAAAAGCAACACATTATGGAAAGCAGACTGTGAAACAAATGGGGTTTTTTTCAAGCATCTCCCGTGTAGTTTGAACCAGGTTTTGAGTATAAGGAGCCTGAGCAAAAAGCCACTTCTGCTGAATCACAGTGTTCATTCCTGGGGCTGGCTGCACACGGGAGGGAAAAAAGTTGCAGTTGCTTCTGCAAGCACTAGGACTAGCACTAGAACTTCAAGCAGTCTGTATTTAGCATTATTAGCATTCACAAAGTTATTCTTAGCAATTTGGCCAAACACAGGCTACGTGGTCAACCCACCCCTTAATTAGATGACTAATTCTGAAGGTCAAACACTAACATCCAACAGCACACTGACACACGAAGGATGAAATGACTGCTTCTAGCAAACAAACTGAGAAGCCACACTGGGCAAAAGATAGGATCTCGTGTTTGGGAAAAAGAATATTAAAAAAAAATTATTAAAATCTAGTGCAATTAAAAGGGCTAATGCCAAAACAGTGGAGTAATACTGCAGATCAGTTCAGTGTGGCTCCACTAATTTCTCACAGGCTGATCCCAGGTGGCGAGCCGTTCCTGCCCCATTTGCCACATTCCCTCCTAGGAAAAGGGGAGTGGGTACTCGGGAACATCCTGCTGTCCCACCTCCCTACAGCCCTCCTTCCTGAGCAAACAGCCTGGCACTCGGACCCAGCTCACTCCTCTCTCCAGCATGACCAAAGCTGGTGACAACATAGGTGGGGTCTGACATTTCCATCTATGAGTCACTGCCCTGTGACAATCAACACAGAGCACAAAGGGACTCTCAAAACCCCACTCTCTGGACTGCCCATCACACAGCTACCAAACCGAACCTACCATTGCTCCAAACTCGAGCATGATTTTCTCACAGTCTGTGGCACCCTTTTTTGCTCTTCTCTTTGGCAATTTAATTGTGCAAGAAGAAAGCGACGATTGGTAGCTTTATCAAACAAACACCCCTGTTTCCTCCACTGCAAACAGTAAAGGATATACTACAAGAAACATTCCTCAAAGTTTGGCTCAGCAAAAGAACTTTAAAAAAATAAATAAATAAACATAGAAAACAAAACCCCAAAATAAACCCATCACAACTTCCAACTTTCTCACTATGAAAATGACTGAGCCAAAGATAGCATATCTACAGATAGGTGGACCAGCCATAACCCTGTCTCTGCGGTTCACAGGGTCAAAGTACAAAGTGCTTCATACATTCTGCGAAGAGTTTCTGCTATTGGAATGCAGCAAGATATAGGCTGAATGAGGTGTCATAAGTTACCTTGGACTTCGGCCTTTCATATCGCTCAAGAATGTGTTCATAAGTACTTTAAATCAACCATTTCCAGTCAGGAGAGAAAAAAAAAAAAAGGCAAAGCTTACTGAAGATACATAAGCAGCAGTAAATTAAAAGCAAACATACCTGCATCCACTGAAATGTATTTCCTGCTCTGGGACCAGAAGCCCCTTCCTTGTCTCCGTGGGATGGGCAGCTGCTCTCTTCCTACTTTTAAGCCCTTGGTCTTCTTCCCAAATGACATCGTTAAGACGTGCCAGGCAGAAACAGCCAGCTGAGCCCGGGCGGCCAGGGGCTGCCCCAACCCACTGCCTGCCCGTGCCCCACAGCGGGAGGGTCCCGAGCAGAAGCAGCAGGCCACCCCGGCTGGCCACCCACCCTGTCCGTTGCCCGTGGGAGGTTTAGGAAGCCTGGGTGGGTGCAAAGCTCTCTGCGTCGCTAGTGGCATACTGTTTAAAGTAAGAGCGTGAGAGAAAGGAGTTGGGTTTTTTCCTCGGCTCAAATTAAAAATGTAGCTAGCAGCTGGCAAAGGGCATTTTCTGAGTACTGCCATAGGGACAGGCGAAAGGCAGTTGAGGTAAAAGTCAACAGGACCTTTAATTAAGCTGCCAAGAAATTCTTGATCTCAAAGTCATCTTTGTCACTGTCACGGACTCAGCAAAACGGAAGCAAACACGCAGGTCCCTAGGCATTACCCGCATTGGCCACAACCCCTCCTCAATATCCACTGAAACAGAAGGGAAGAGTGAAAACTACTCAGGGTCTTGGGTTGAGAGACCAGACCCGGTATCACGCATTTGACACTGGTGCCTCACACACTGCTTCTGCACTCCTTATTCTGGGGAGAGGGGCGGCGTTTGGGGTATATTTTCCCTTTTCTCCAGGAAAAATTTCTACCCCACACTTTATCTCCCAACTCCTCACGCAGGGTTTGCATTCTGCCGTCAGTGCAATAACACCCACAGACATTAATGAGAGGGAAATGATGGCCGCACACAGAGAGCCACCGCAGCGACCCGTGGGCACTGCATGAGGGACAGGGCCTGAGCCGGTCCATGCTCACCTGAACCTATGTTACGCTCCTTTCCAAAGGCCGCATCCATCATCTTCCCTCCCTCCTTCCCCAGGCCCAGCAGGGCCATGGCCCACAGCTCCACTGCACCTCTTAAAAAGAGCTCCTCTTCCCTCCTCCCAGATTTATGGATATGTTCAGTATCTATTGACATACTTTAAGTCCTATTTAAAGGTTACAGCCGAAACCAATGATCACACTAAGTCAACAGGAAAACATTTGAATAATCTGTTGGGCTAACAGAAAAGCCCTTAGAGAAACAGCCCTGCACGTTCCTGCTTCCTGGTCAGTACGGCTCATACTCAGTTCGCTCTGAGCTGAAACAACAGCAAGAGTCACACGTGCCATGGGCACAGCTCAACAAAACTGCAGGCATCACCTCATGACCTCTCCTAGACTAGAGGCGACACTACTACTCGTTGCCACCTTGGAGATGTGTCCGTCCCACTTGCACACAGCATCCCTAAATGAGGTTATCTTCCATAGAGAAAATAATGTCTCAAGAAAGTTATGTCTCATTCTCCCCCTTAACTGAATTCTGTGGACCCTCATTAATTCATATCTCAATGACTCCTTTTCCAAGCTTCTAAAACCAGGAACTTTCTTGCCTCATCACAGGCTGGCATTGGAGCTCTCCCCTCTCAATGGCTGTGACAATTCAGGGTGGCATTTAGCATGGAAACATTGTTTTATTTTAGTACAGCAGTCAAAACAAGCAATTCTTCACTATTTAAAAACAATTTCAGTTTGGTTACAAATTATATATCCACCAGTAAAACTAACAAACAAAGAAAAATCCAGAGCAGACTTAAGCCAAGTTCTTTCCTTATATACAAAAGCCAGAAATTTACATCTTCTACTGCAGCATCTGCATGCAATTCTACACAGTGCCTCTAAGCCTTTACTATATGCTGAAAGTTGTTAGAAGCAACATGCTTCATAACTTTGGGGAAAAAATCCTAATGCTTAGAAAGGAAATCCTTAGGATTAAGACTGTGTACTCACAGCTAAGATCAACCTGAGCTGGATGTTATTTTATGAACAAAATAAGACAAACGTGTAAACCTTGCAGCTTGGTGTCAGGAAAATAACTTCAAATGAAGCCTAAGGTTATTGTGATAAGCACACTTCTATAATCTCAGAGTAATCGGATTCTGAAGGTCTATAAAGTATAGGTGATATTAATGCTTTAAATTCTCGCAAAAATCTTCTTTTACCAGACACTTCGCTGCTGACAAGCTATAAATGCTCAAAGGGCCAACGGTCAAAGATTTATCAGTGTTGTACACCACTCGCTAATTTTGTTACATACTTTGACAAATGGCAATTGAAATCATTAAAATCCTCAAGTTGCAAATAACACCTTCTTTCAAAGCTCCACTTAAAAAAAACATATTTTAAGACAGTCAAGCAGTACTGACACTCCAGATGCTGCTCTACTTCTTCCCTAAATGACAAACAACTTTGCATATTGGCAAAGAGGCGTCAGCTTCTTTATCAGTTAAGTATTGTATGAAGTTCCTCATTGACTTTCCCAAGGGCAGTAACCAAGAATTCTTTAATTTCTTACGTAAATGGTTACCTTGTTTCTGTGCAACATCTATTCATTGCAATACAATTTTAGAACGGGGAATACCAGTGTAAAGGGGAAGAGGAGTATGAAAGTATGGCTACTCGCAGTAGTTTAACTGAAGAAGTCATTAATTTAGTATCAACAAAACACTAAATTGCTGTATATTTGAGTGCAAAGAAGGTAGCTTTACATGGTAAGCATCTAAACAACTACTGCAGTCTTTTCAAAGCCCCTAGGACCAAGGTCAATTTTATTATGCTGTGATACCACAAACAGTAATAACTTTTACAAGGTACACTTGCCTACTTCTTGCCATTTGTTAAGCATGCAACTTGAAAGAATAAAGAAAAAAAAAATCTAAAGTTATAAAGCAGAAGAGAGAACAGCAAGAATTCCTGGTAACATGAACCTTATTGCATGATTACGTTTTCCAGTGTACTTTGAAAAATCTCAATGTATGTATTTTGGAACACCATTGATAATGCAAACGAGCACATGGAATCAAAATAAGCCAGAACCCCACAACATTACAACTGCACTTATTGAATCTCTACCAAACTTGTCAAAGGGGTTTTCTACACAGCTTTCTGTGAGCTTCAGGAGCAGCATATTATTTGATACCATTCCTACGGCTTCCTACTTACACCACAAAGTTCATCTCACAGTTTCTATCAACAGCACACAGTCACACTCTATTAATTCAACAGCAAATGCAGCACCTAACACCGAGCACGGAGCAATTCAGAGCACCAAGTGACAGCTTGAGCATACCCTGGAAGCAACAGAAAGTCAGACAGGCCACACAACCCCAAAGCTTTGCTTTGCCAGGCCACCCAGGTCCTAGGTACCAAGCCAGAAGCTTAGAGGGCTGGTTAAAAAACACTTGGGAAGTACTGACCTCACCTGCATAATTCTGGGGAAAGCCCACAGCAGGCAGCAGCTCTTCAAATCAACACTGGAGCATCAGAGCAGCAACAGGTTGCCGGAACTCCTCCCACTTACTCCCCCGTGGGAGCACACCTAATCTCTAAAATCAGTTCTAAACAGCACCTGAAATAACATCTCAACAATCAGAGCTTCTTTGCCAGCAAAGAATGGGAACAAGCCCGGTGAAGAGGCAGGAGAGAAAGTGATTCCACTCACACACACCGATGGAGTGCTGAGAAGTACAGAAAGGAGGAACTAACGGAGGGGAGGGAGCAGGGAAAGGGGGCTGTGGCTTACAGCTGCTTGACTAGTTGTACTTTCCATATTGATACTGAATTTAAAAAGCATGTTTACCTGAAAATGTTTAAGTGATGGGGGAAAAAAATGCATCCTTATGACTGAAGATGAGCAGTGCCACTCTAACCATCTTCAATGGCATTACAGAGGAAGGTTCTTCTAAATCTTTTTTTCCAAATGATACAATCCATTAAGCACTGAACGACTTTAAAATGAGACGCCGCTTTTCTAAATGGTCACACAGTAGAAAGGCTTTTTACCCCCTTTGTTTTTTTAAGAAGACAAGTAACAATAATAAGTAGAAAGAGTTGCGGTCTGAATATCTTTGGACCTCCTTTTCTTCAAACAAGTGTAAGAAGCATGAAAAACAATTCAGCAGCTGTAGAAGACATATTCTACTTTTTTTTTTTTTCCAAAGCATACAGACAAGATTTGTAATAACTGTAAGAAAAATGCATTTACACAAGAAGGAAAAGTCAACAGCTTTATTTAAATGAGAAAAGCAATGGGAAAGAAATAAGATAAAATGAGCCCACCTTCGCAACACACAACCACAATGACTCCTGTGTTTGATCCATTTGCTTTTATGTTTTGCATGTTAGCAGCCAGCACTCCATAGCTGACCACAACATAAAGCAGATGATTTTTGCGAGCTTCACTAAGAATTTTAGACAGAGAAAGCCCGTTCCTCACCCTGCGGAGGGATCAGCACGGAAGCTGAAGTAAGAATGATACTCTCCCTCTTTAAAAACCGAAACCTGCGACCGGTGCTTGCAGTTCAGTGTTATAAAACTGTACAGGTGTATCAACATCTTGCCAGTAACCTGAACTTTATTCTTCCTTTTCACAGAAGGAATCTGGATTTCCGTATTTGCTATACAGAGCATATTTTTGCAGCACTTCACCTCTATTATAGGAATTGTTGGTTGCAACCAGCTGCACCTCACTCTGCACAGGCAGGTGCCAAAGGTCAGGGGTTCGGGCAGCCCCCTGGGGAGCACATCACCCTACTCAACACAGTTTGAGAGGAATATATCAATACTGTGTAGGCTGTCAGCTGAATCAGATCCTTATTTATCAGCAATTAAGTCTAGCAAGCAAGTAGCACAGCAGTCTCCCCCTTGCCCGAAGTGCTGTTTACCCACAGAAGACAAAACACAGATGCAGCCCTGTGCTGCACGAGGCACACATTGCACGCGCTGTGCAAGAGCTACGCCATGTTGGCCAGGGCTCTTGATTAAGCTGCAGAAAGGACACGGGCAGGGATGACATTGGGTGGATATTAGGACCTTGGTAATAAGTACGATGCCTTGCCACATACCCAGCTTCAGAGTGGCCTGTGCCACAAAAGCCTGTATTGCAAGTTTGTCTTGACCTAACTGTAGAGCAACTGAAGAGTGAAACGTAAATTACAGCAGCAGGAGAGTGGCTATTCTTTCAAATTGCAGAGTATGATTCAGCCACCCATGCCCTCTCTGACTGACCAGTACATGCGTCTGAGTCAGCAGTTGCAAAGAGGAGACCAACAGCAAGAGGCACAACACCGACTTGTTCAGCCTGAAGAAGAGAAGGCTCAGAGGGGACCTTATAAATGCCTATAAATATCTGAAGGGCGGGTGTCAGGAGGATGGGGCCAAGCTCTTTTCAGTGGTGCTCAGCGACATGACAAGGGGCAAAGGGCACAAACTGAAGCACAGGAAGTTCCGTCTGAACATGAGGAAGAACTTCTTCCCTCTGAGGGTGACGGAGCACTGGAACAGGCTGCCCAGGGAGGTGGTGGAGT
>Ga0181612_123985_pt1 | contig 11034 bp, 10 predicted proteins | sample HoacroProtozoa21_FD_119630 | JGI IMG/M metagenome (GOLD analysis project Ga0181612, IMG submission 119630) | Hoatzin crop microbial communities from Cojedes, Venezuel. Combined Assembly of Gp0051906, Gp0051904, Gp0051908 | reverse complement strand
TTCTTTCCCTCTGAGGGTGACGGAGCACTGGAACAGGCTGCCCAGGGGGGTTGTGGAGTCTCCTTCTCTGGAGATATTCAAGACCCGCCTGGACAAGGTCCTCTGCAGTCTGCTGTAGGTGACCCTGCTTCGGTTGGAGGGTTGGACTAGGTGACCCACAGAGGTCCCCTCCAACCCCTACTGTTCTGTGATTCTGTGATCTTAGAAGTCAGGACCTGTTACTGTAAGCAAAGTGCATTCAGTCAGTGTGATGGGAACTCTTTGCAGTCAAGAAAATCTCTGGGCAATGAGGAGTCAGTCATCCCCAGCCAGCAAGCTGCTCCATTTGCTGATTGGAAATGGATCCACAAATTGCCCCAGTGGTGCAAGCATCTGAATCTGGGGGATTAGGTGGAATGCAGAATGTGGCAAGGACTTTGGAAGCAAGAAGGGGAATCACAGCCAGAAAATCCCTCCTCACATGGTCTCCCTGTATCTCCTCCAGTGGCCTGTGAGAGGCTTTATTCCAGTCTCTGTTTTCAGTCTCTTTGGTCAGATAATAAAGGAGCAGCTGGAAAGCACTTTCCTGAAGGCTGTGGTAAAATAAGCTTAGCCCAGCACACATGGAAGATGACCAGAGTAATTCCTATGTCTTGCTGGAAGCATGGTAAAGGCATCTCTCAGATGAACTGCAAGATCTCTCGAGTGTTGTCAGTGCCATTGGTTGGACTGGAAATAAAAACTATAAAGATGCCCCACTTGAAAACACTGTGTGTGGTTCAGAACCCTGTGATATCTGTCCAGAGCAATGTGAGACACTGTACCTATTGTATGGTTTGGATCTGTATAAATGCACTCTATAGTTCATTAATCCGTTCAGGCTGTGACTGCTGTTAACTAACTTTCCATAAACCTGATACACTTAAACAATCCGACAAAAGGCACAGATGACCTCTCAAAATACATTAGCACATGGTACTATTTTGGGATAAATCATGTGCTACTAGTGACTCTAACCAGGGTCGGCCTCAGTCCACCAGCTGCCAGACAAGCCCACAAAGGCCAGGCAGGTCTGAAGTTGAGCCATGAATTCAAGTCACGGGGCCAGGGAGCAGGCACATCTGCAGCACAGCACAAAGGGACTGAGTCTAAAAGCAGCTCCCAAGCCTCTCCAGGGAGGTCCCTCCAGGGAGGAGACCCCTGACAAGGCTCCACACAGCTCTGGCACAGCTTGTTTGGCAGCAGACTCACCCCAGGTCACAGCTGTGCCCCGGACACCGACAGCCAAAGCTCTTGCTGGGAAGAGGGGGAAAGCTTGCAGAGCCTGTCGGTGTGCTCTGGATCTGGCATAGGGGTGGTCCCTAGACTTAATTCACACCAATGACCCTTCTGTATCACCCCAAAGCTATCACGCATGTATTAGCATGGATACCACATTCTTTCTTCCTTTTCCAGGTCTTCCTAATCCCAGGAGGTGGTAAATCTCAAATCAGTGGATGCTACACCTCCATCAAGCAGTGCCCAGTGATGGAGCATGAGCTATTTTATCATGATCTGGAAAACAATACACAGATCACTATTTACTGGCTCAGCAGAAGAACTGAATGAAATGTCCAGAGCAAACAAGCAAACAGAAGAAAACCTCTAGCACATTATGGAGAGACACTCTGAAACAGAGGCATCCACATCCACACCCGTTCACACAACACATCACAGGTTATTACAGAATTGTATCTGGTTCTGCAAAAGGGAAAGAAAAAATGTTTGAAGTTTTCTTCTGACTGCATGTTTAGAACTTCTGACGCAATTTCCTCCCACTCTCCATTCAGTTTGACTCTACTAAGTATACCTCTCTGCTACATCAACCATTTAAGTAGCTTTAACAGTCTCTGCAACTTCAACCCAGTCATCCATGGCACCTAACGGCTACTAAGGCAGCTCCTGTAGTGTACCTGAAATTGGATAAGGCTGCCTTGGAAATGTCAGGGACAGCCTCCTGATACCGACAGCACAGAGAAATTGGATGTACAGGTGTGTGAAGTAGGCCCTGGAAACTGAATCTGGGAAAAATTACAACAGAAACACAGGCTGTATGCTGAAGAGTATCTTCTTTGCTGCAGGAAGAAAATAAAACACTGCCCTTACAGAGTAAATCCAGTCAGCTACAAGCAAAACCATCTGGCTGAATCCTTGACGCTGCTCAGCCAAAACTTCAGGAACATGCACCAGCACTGGTATCCAGACCCAGAACATTTACCACTCCTATTACTCCTATTACCACTCCTATTACTCCTATTACATCATGCAAGGAACATGACTCAGGTGATGGCACAGACACTCAGAAAATGATGAAGCTAACTGGTAATTAACACTGTGTTTTGTCACAGCCCCTTTAGAGACTCGGATTCAGACAACCAACAAACTCAAAGTCAAGTGAGACTTGGAGATTAGCATCCTCTTGTCTGTTATCTAGAAGCTGTTGTTGATGTGTTTCACATTCAAAACAATAAAATCTGAAACACTACGCAGTCCACCCAGGTAGCAGATTTTTCACTCTAGACTGAAAAAACCTAAGGGAGTCACAGAAAGAACCCCTGGTCAGAAATGAGAAATATTAGCAGCTTTGTCAGTGGAAAAAGCCCACTTAATGCCTGCTCTAACAGTGTTTGGCCCTAGCTTGCTGCTTCTGCTTTAGAAGTGTTGAGATAATCCTGAAACTATGCAAGGAAAAAAAAAAGGCACCAACAAGAAAGAGAAGTGGGAAGCAGAGCAGTGCAAAGAATTTAATCTCTTAGTGAATAATAGCTCTGTGCAAACTCTGATTCCAAAGCTGGTGAAGCAACACATTATGGCAAGAGGAAAGGGACTAGAATAACAAGAGAAGGAAACAAATAGTCCTATCTCACTCAACACCACCAGGGACTATAAAAGAAGGGAAGAGGGTTCTCCTGAGCCTGGTACATCCCTCTACAGTGTGGAGGTCACAGGACAGCTTTTGAAAGTTACTGACCTGAAGGCCTTCCTGCTCTTTGAGGGACATTCTTTCCACATCATGTTATTCCAGAAAACAGAGACCATGCCTCATAGTTGCCTTCAACCACCAAGTCAAGGTCAAGGTAGTAGGAAAGCAGTTAACATTTACTAGAAAAAAAGCTTAGTATTTTCAGAAGCTTCCTTGACTTGGGAGGGGAAAGGTTAAATTAGTACGTTCACTGATGAAGAAAAACTACTGTCAAACATAGCCTAAAGGATTATTTTACTGTTAGTCAGTGGATTTTATTGTAATCTGAATTTGAAACTCACTGGTGGATTTCAAAGCACACAGGCTTTATCACTGAGTGGGGCTATCTCTAGTAGGGACCACAGGACCTGGAAAACAAGACTTCAAATGTAAAGCTTATTCTATTCAATTAATTCAGCTCACAGAAGGGAGGTTTTAGAGGTGACATAATTGCTGAATATAGGGATTTACAAATAGAAAAGCATTTAATAGGAGGAGGAGGCAAGCAGGCAGACGTTTCAGTCTTTCTGAAAAACACATAATGTGAGCCAAGAGCTGGAAGTTCAACAAGGCAAATTCTGTCTTATTTAAATAAGATATAATTTCTGGGCAGCTAGAACTACAACAACATAGCTGTGGAGGTCACTGTCTTCTGGAGTCTTTATGACAACACCGCATATCTTTTAAAAACACACTTACTATCTAGATTCAGAGGAAAAATTGCAAAGGGTATGTTCAAGCTGGCTACTTCCCTTATGAAGTCGATACCTCTGTGGTGCGTTCATCCTTCAGAACAGGCAGTGAGGTTTGAAATGGGGCTGATTGCAGGGCAGTCTACAAAAGCGCCTTTGGTACGAGTATCGGAGAGCGGTCCAGGCATTGCGTAAGCAGCCAGGGTCCAGTGCCCCCCAACCACCCTTGCACATGTGAGACGGCAGACCAACAGCTTCATGCCACAAAGGTCTAGAAGGATATTGTGATCAGTTAAGAACAACTTGCCCTCCGCAGCGATCACGTATCTTCCTCCAAAGCACTTGGCAATGGTTAGAGATAGCAGACTAAAAGAGACAGCCCACTGGGCAGACACAGTCTGGCAGTTGCTATATCCTTGGCACAGGCTGATCAGCACACAGGGTGTCCTTAGAGGTCTCCTATGCATGCATCGACCAGAGCTGACCCTACTTAATTTATGAGCTCTTCTGAGATCACAGCCTCATGTATTATGGCTCCAGGCTTTATTGAAATGAACTTTATAAAAATAAATTCCAGCTGCTCGGAAGGAGTTGGAGAAATGACAAAAAGAAGTCAAACTCCTCCATTCCCTAACTCACTGAAAGCAAGAAAAAGAAGTAGTTACAGGAGACCAAGCAAAATTCAGCTGGCTCAGCTGAAGGGGCATGAGAAAAAGATTTGGTCAAAGAACAAGCAATTTTGATAACATGGGATGGGTACAAACACTGAGGCAGCACTCACAGCTAGGCAACGTACAGGGCAAACAGGCTTCAAGCACAGAGACAGAGGGACAAAGGGTCAGGAGGGCACTTGATAAAGCTTGTGGCTGAAGGTGGGATGCATTTCAATAAATCAGATTCATTTGCAAGGGGTCTTGAGTGTTTGTCCCTTTCCTGTTTTGTCTGTTCCATGGCCTTTGGTCTGCTGTATTTCCTTCCCCAGGATGCCTGTGGGCTGTTAATGGAGAATATTAGGGAGCAGCACCAGGATGTACCTCATTCTGCATGTTATTGCCAGCAGCCTACATGTTGGTTGTTGTCCCTATTTGATAGATGCTCTTTTTATCCTTGCTTGGGTCCCAAGGAATTGTGAAAGGATGAAATTTCTGAAGTCTGGCGTTCTTGTCCAGCCACAACTAATCAGAATGGCAGTCTGCTAACAATCTCAGAAGGAAAGCTTGACTTTTCTGCCCTTTCATGGGCCAGCAGCTAGGAGAATAGATCTAAACCCTACCAAAGAAGCAGAATTGCTCTCCTTGCGTTGCCAGAAAAAGCGCAGTTTCCAGAACTTGGATGCTCAGAAAGCCACTGTAATGCATAGTGGAGGAGGAGCTGATCAAATAAATGTGATTAGTTGTTGATGCATAACACTAACCATGTGTTTATGAAGTACTCATGAACTAGCTACATTCATCGGACCTACAAAAGCTGTAACATTCACCCCTCTTTCACCATCACACGCTGACCCTGTGCTCACCTCAGTGATGTGGAGAGCAGGGGCATGGCAGAGCCACCCACCACTCCCACCTTATGTATGATCACTGAAACTGCCCCTTGGATTTCCCCCAGAAGAGCCGAAGCTCCCAAGAGTTATGGAACTGAGACATTAGAGACGTTAGCAGTGCTTAAGTCACCTTGTCCCCACCCCTATCCTTCTGCTTCCCAGCAACAAATTCTCATGGCTTTGTAACAGATTTCTCCAGTTTTAAACAATGCGGCTAAGAGCCTGCCTTCAGCAAGGAATTCTGGAGTCTCCTCACAATTGTGACTTGATAGCGCTTGAGAGAGCCTTTCCTGCCTGGTGTCAGGCATCACAGACAACATGATTGACAATTTACCTGAGGTTCCTAGATCCAAGCCAACTATAGTGCAAAATAAAACAAACAAACAAAAAACCTAGTAGTCAGGGATCTGTTAGTTTCGGTGAAGTGGAAACAGCACATCTCTAGTATAGTCAGCAAAGCAAAAACATTTGCCAGATAATCCTGTAAACAGGGAAGATCTGCAGATCTTCAACAGTTTCATGGCATGCATTGCCACTGCAGGCAGGATGTGACACCTCAGTATGAGCAGGTTCTACTGAATGAGATGAGAACATTCCAGTTCAGCATTTATTTTACTTCATGTCAGCTCTATGGCAGGGGTTTAATGTGAATACTGTAGCTGAAAGCCATTAGACTTTTCCCTCACACTAGCCGCAACCACTTTTGGCAAGGCCTGTTAAATGGAATAATTTGCAGAGTGAGCCAGCAATAGAATCTGGGGAACAGATTCTTCAGATCACAAATGTTAAACCATGGAGATGGATTGGTGACAATGAGGGTGGAGTGGAGAGAGAAGTTTCCGCTTACCATTTTTTCTCCCCATCACCACCACAGATGTATTCTGCACCCCAGCATATGTTTGCAGTGAGTGTAGCCCAAGAGTCATTCCAGATCTTACTCAAGAGTTGCAAGTTGAAAGAATCAGTGAAGTTTGAGGTTAATCAAAGGGCAGGGCAGCCGTGTGTGCTAAGTGGAATGGAGTTACCCATGCTCAGATTCCACAGGCAATGGACAGTGAGGTACAAATGGCCCTGAGTAGTGCCTCTAATCCGAGTCTATCTTCAGTTGTTGCTGAAAGTCTCAGCTCCTAGTTTAGATTAGGCTTCCAACTGTGACAAGGCTATCAATTTAGGCACCTCAGGTATATTCCCAGAGCTTACTTCGGGGAACTCTTGGCTTTTGATATAAAGTTTTTAAATGGTTCTTTGAATTTTATGGCTCCTTCCATTGTTGCCCTTAACTCCAGCCCTCTCCCCACTATCACTGAAGTCATGCCCCAAGGGAGCCATTTTGGTTTACTAATTTTCACAGAAACTCCCCGAGCATGAAAGAAAATGCCTTCTCATTTAGCTAAATCTAAAGTATGCCAGGATAAATGGTTGCTGAAGAGCGAATCTCACATTGGTTATTATGTATCTCATACAGTTCTTCTAAAAATTGATCTTATATGTATATGTTTAATGGAGAGACTTTGGAAAAATAATTTTGTAAGTTTGATAGACTTGGAGACTTATAATTTCTTTAAAATTCCTGAAAAGATATTACATTACGGAAAAGCAGGAATATAAATATATGTACTAACATATTACTCGGGTAGTAGAAGTTAATTTAGGGAGCACCCATTAGGAAAATTAGATAATTTATATAAACACGTTTTATTTATCACTAATGTTTGTGTACTAGATTTAAGAGACAGCTAAATATTTACTAGGACCTAGGATGCAGGCTGAGGATTTTGATAGTGCTGTAAATGGAGAGGGAGCAGAAAGACAGGAGCAACACGCTTCAAATTTATATACCCAGTACTGAGACTTGAACTAAAAACAGAGCAACAGAATAATGCTCCCAAACAGCCACAGCTCTGTCACATGGGGCCCTGGTAGGTAACACCTTTGATATCACTATGGAAATGTTACTTGGGAAATGACCTACAATTTTTGGCTTAAGTGGAACTTTTTCCCAATGGAGTCAGTGCAATAACTAAATAGAAATCTGTGGAATGGGCTGAATGCTGCAGGTCCATATCTTATCAGAGTTTGTGCCTATGTTCAAGTGATGAATTAGTTTTGGCAACTGACTTTAGAAATTTATAGCCTTAGTACTGTGAATCTGTTTATTGGTGTTTTTATTTTTCTTCAATGGAGGAAAGGCTAGCAGCCAGGAAGGAAGCCTATAAATCTTAATGTTAGCGAAGGGAAAGGGTAAGGTGTTTCTCATAAAGACAGGGCCTAGACAAGAAATTAGGCTTTTTAGAGATGAAGGGCAACGTGTAACATTTCTTTTGAAGATTTTTGGTTACTGAAAAATTTAAAAATCTGCAGTGCACATCCCCTTCATTCTTTTCATTCCAGATTTTATTAATTTTCCCAAAAAAGTTGTAGGCATTTCAACAAGAAACAAAAACATTATTTCTTTTAAATGAAAAAGTGATTGCAGATTATTGCCAGAAAGAGAAGAAGTGACAAAAGAAAGCAAGACTATTTATCTCTTTGGAAGATAAGAACCTTTAGGTTTTTCTGGGATGAGAAGAGTTTGAGAATCACCTCACCGTTAGATGATGCATCTGACCCAAAAGGTTGTTTGCCACTCTCCACTACGGATCACATGTGGGCAGCACACAGTCCCCAGAGGGAAACAGCCAAACAGAACAGTACGTGGCACAAGGCCCCTGAAGGGCGATGGGAGCAACGGCTGTAAATGATAAACAAGCCTGGCATCAGTTGAAAGCAGTCTGATGAGCTCCAGCCCATGTGGGAAAGCACAAGAAGTAGCAGCAGATAATTAACTGTTCTCATAAAACTTTCCATTGGCTATTTGCAGTGATTCCTCCTATTCCTGGATGAGATGAACAAAATTGTCTAAGTCCATACCTTTGGATGTCCCAGTTAAACCAGCTTCTCATCTCCTCCTGCTGAGGGGCACCCTGCATTCACTGATTGAAACTGGCAGCAGCATTTAATGTAATATGCCGAGAGATTATGGCTAAATTAAAGTTTGAGGCTCTGAGGATCTCTCCCATGCCTTTGCATTTGGGATGGAGCCGGTAAGCAGCAGGCTCTAGAAGGAACATGGATACTTCAGTTTGAAATGAGCCATTAAGGAATTCATAAACTCTCTGGTAATGGCAGGTGATGACAAGAAGCACTCAGGGGTAATAGGGGCTGGCAGTAGCTTCAGAAGAGCATTGCCTCCTACCTTGGCAAGCACAAGGGAAACTCCCTCCTCCTTCTCTTTCCTTTAAACCAAAACAACCCCCCTTGGAGCACTTTGGAGAGGAGTATTACTGTACTAAGATGACAAGGCAGTCTGACGCATGGGTCTGAGGAACTGGTTCCAAGAAAGAAATCCACATACTCACAGATCACAGGAACTCCAGCCCCTTTCATATCAAAGCAACTTCCTCAAAGGCCTTCAAAATTCATTCTCCTTTCCAGGGCCTAATGAAGTCGGAGACCTTCAAGGGAAGAGAAAAAACAGATTCCTGCCAATGTACCCCACTCCCTGGAATTTTAAGAGATCAGGACATTTCAAGCTGCTAGTTCTGCAACTAAATACAGGATAAAATGTCCCATTGAATCCCACATAAAATAAAAAAGTCCCATTTTATCCCATATAACAACACTGCCTCCATAGTCGTTCTTCAAGCCCCTAGTCTGAGAAGGGTTGAGGGCAGGGGGAGCTGAGGAAGGGAGAAAAATTTCTGAAAGGAGAAAAACTGCTGAAAGACAATGCAATGACATTTTTAAAAAAGGAAAAATGTTTTATCCTGAAATATCATTGGAATAAGGCAGGATCAAATGCATCTGTGAGTTATTACCTAGCATGACTCTTGATTTCCAAGGAGCAGAATTAGCGCTTTGATACTTTGTGTGACTCATAAAAGAACAGTTTTAGGTCTCAACTGTAGGGCAATGATGACAAAAGATCAGCAGCTGACGACTCTGCAGCACCCCATCTAAGCTGTTCTGGTGCAATTTCCACACAAAGATCAGATCAGCTTGTGGTTGAGGTGAAACCGTAGATGATGACAAGCTTTCCCATGAAATACTCACCAGACCAATCATGTAGGGGCAGGCAGAAAGGGCTCTTTAATGGTTAAACTAAGTTGAGAAATGTGTGGGATTCTGGGACAAGGTGCTGAGAGTGCAGTAAACAGTTGAGACCTTGGTCCTTCTGGAAATGAATACCATGAAGCTTATTCAAGGAGAATTTTTCAGACATTAAGACTCATGCCAACACAATGAGTATACTGAAGGTGTCATGAGGACTCTCGACTGCCTGCTGTCTCTTCTCTCGAGGGTAGCACTACCCGCCCAAGTCTTCACCCGAACACTACAGAGCTCACTGATAAATCCATGCCTAATAACCACACTTTCCTGATTTTAGTTTTAATTCCAGTCTAGTGATCACTTCCCACATTCAGACTCCTGCATTTACCAAGGCCTTCACCAGTCTTTCTCTTAATACTACAAACCCTGAATAGATCATCAAAACTCCTGTTAGTCCCCAACTCTCCTGAATGCTGCCCAAACCCTCGCCTCACCCCAAGCAATCCTGACTGGGACTTAAACATCCATTGGCCCCTCTTGGAACCAGCTTTTATCCTTGCCCTGTAGGCAAGGCAGGACAAAACAATAAATCTTAATCCCAGCCCAAATCCTGACTTTGGCTCTGGTGGCAAGACACGAAGCTGTTCTGTTTAGGGTCCCATCACCTCTGCTGAACTTCAATGCTGCCTTGTGACTCTGTACTGTCACTAAAGATAGAGTTAGGAATAAAATTACTCAACACTAAGTTGCATTCACAGACACATCCCAAAGGGTAGACATCAGCAACACCCTAGGAACTACCACCGCTTTGAGACCACTGGACTTTCGCAGACCACAGTTTAGGCTAGCATTAGGAGGCAGTAATAAACAGCTTTTACTGCAATAGCAGAAGGCTTGCAGACATAACGAGGTTGTTGTGGCAAAGACCCGGTAACTCCTGCTGAGCTTGCAGGGAGGCCTGTTTCGGTCTTAAGGGAACTCCAGGGTTCAGATTGGATTTATACTTCTTTTCCCAAAATATAAGCTTCAAAGGGTTTCAGTCTGTCTCCTGCACATAGGTTTCTAAAAGTAAGCTGTGACTGCGTGCCAGAAAGCTCCTCCAAGCCGTGATTACTTTCAGGGACACAGAGCCTCAGCAGTCTTTTATTAAAGTTAGAATTATGGATAGGAAGTAACTAGGAGCTCCTTTTGTTGATGAATCCCAGAAATTTGCACAAGTGGACAAGAACTGTTGCAGCTAGGGCTCCTGGACTTGTGCTTTATTTGTGGTTGAGCCTGCAACATCAAACTGCCTTGAACACTGGAGGTATAGCTGGGGTGAGGCTTTGCTTTTGGCAAAGAAGTGCGGGCCATGACCAGTTCTAATGCCCTCAAGGCTTGCAGAAGTAGAACAAGAAAACAGCAGCATTCAAGGTTGTTATTTAGAAGCACATGGTCTCCGCACTGATGATGCAGTGTCAGGGTCTGCAAGAAAAGCAAGGAGAATGTGAGTTGGTTTTACATACTAAAAGACATCCATGGATAATTTAGAGAACTAAGTTCAGCAGGATCCTATAGCTTGCAGTTACTTCACTGACACCATGCTGTGACAAAGCCTTGGCCTAGTGTTATGGGTTTGCATGGCAAGGTTTTGGTAGTGGGGGGGGCTATAAGGGTGGCTTCTGTGAGAAGCTGCCAGAAGCTTCCCCTATGTCTGATAAAGCCAGTGCCAGCCGGCTCGAAGAGGGACC
>Ga0181612_141389_pt1 | contig 11035 bp, 3 predicted proteins | sample HoacroProtozoa21_FD_119630 | JGI IMG/M metagenome (GOLD analysis project Ga0181612, IMG submission 119630) | Hoatzin crop microbial communities from Cojedes, Venezuel. Combined Assembly of Gp0051906, Gp0051904, Gp0051908 | reverse complement strand
CCTCTCCTCGTAGGGGAGATGCTCCAGTCCCCTCATCATCCTTGTAGCCCTCCGCTGGACTCTCTCCAGTAGCTCTTCATCTTTCTTGAACTGGGGAGCCCAGAACTGGACAGAGTACTCCAAATGAGGCCTCACTAAGGCAGTGTAGAGGGAAAGGAGAACCTCCCTCGACCTGCTGGACACACTCCTCCTAACGCACCCCAGAATGCCATTGGCCTTCTTGGCAGCCATGGCACACTGCTGGCTCATTTATAACTTCAGTAGGAGAGAGCAGAGTATGTAGGTCCTTTTCTCCCTAAGCTCTGCCTCAGGGGAAGAATTTGAATTACAAAAAAACTGAGGAGGTGTGATTTCATTTCTTTTTCACATCTGAAGGCCAGTGTGGGGTCAAGAGTCTTTATGTTATTTACTTCGTGAGTGATATAGAAAATGTGCTTCCTGAAGAACATGAACACTTCAGAAAAACAGAGATCCATACAAACTGGAAGAACTCTCTTTTCAAAATGAATCTCCATTCAGTGTTTTCCTCCTACTTGGATAAAAACCTGAGTAAGCCACGCCGAAGGCTGGAAACTCAAGAAGCCATCAGGCATTTAATTAGTTATTTGCTAATAATAATAAGAATAAGAATGCCTATAAATATGCAGATTTTACATTGTCTTGCTATTGTCCTACCTGGATGCGTGGAGCTAAAGCAGAGGAAGCTGTTAGCGCAAAAACAACAGGAAACAGAACCGCTGAGAACACCAGGTCCTTCAAAGAACAAAGGTGAGCTGCTATTTATCCGTGAGTGGCACTGGAGAACAGCGGGGACCAGCAGCAGAATAAACCTGCGTCCAAACAAGCAAGTGGCCTGCAGCATCACCATCCCTGAATTTAGGATCAAAACAGAATTTAAACCCTTACAGATGCTGAGGTAGGCAGAAGGGAGAGCGAGCGGGTTTTAAACATGCTGACAGATACTGGGAGCAAGTGAAAGGCTGCAGCAGTTTGCAGCCAGATTCACAAAGGCAAGGAAGCAAGTAACCGGGTGGACAAAGCTTTGGGAAACTGGCCAGAAAAGACTGGGATGCAGGCTGGGTATGAAGTCTGTTGCTGTTATAATCCTTTTACTTTATGCACTGCAGACACAGAGTGACATAATAAACAATGTTTTTGCTTTGCAGAAACTGGTTTTGAGCCTCTGAAATCAAATGTTGCTGGGTTTATTGGATATATCTGTAATTGCCACATGTTTTTGTTGCATTATAGTGGTGGAAGGAGAGGTAGGGACCAGAGCTGGTGACACACAGCTCCTCTCCTGGTGTGGTCAAACAGTGTCACCTGCCACAAGGATACTGAAGTTGCACTTGTCACTTAATATGTGCTTTCGAGACAAACAAAAGATGTAAAAAAACTACGTAACTGCAACTGTGACAATTCCCTGTATGCTCCTGCAGAGAAGGAGTGACTGAATTCCAGTCCTGGATTTTCTCAGGTAGCAATACCCTTATTCAGCCACAATTATGTATGTTTAGCTCTTCATCAGGCCTTTGATGAAATAAAATACTACAGTTCAACATCTGGAAAAGCCCAGGTGAACCTTGGTTCCTAAAGGGTGCTTTTTTTAATTTACCAATGCGTTGGTAGTAGTGCCTTATTATCACACATGTGTTGTTGACTTAATCCTTTCATATCAAAGGTAAACTCTCAAGGTTGTTCATAGGAATGTTCAAATGAATTTCGAACACCATCAAGGCCTTTAATTGCTAAATGCTGATTCTGTTTCTTAATCTTTCACTTGTAAGCCAACAAGATATGGTTATCTGTATCCAAAACCAGAAAGCATGAGGTAGTTCACAAACTGCACTTAGTGTTATAGCATCACAGTAAATATATGCTATGCTACTTTCATTTAGGAAAACATACGGTAGAACACTCCACATGCCATTCCTTTAACTGTTAGTACACATGGTCCTCGGGAGGAATTTGATATATTTGTTTCACTTAACCCAGTCATGATTCAATTTCTCGCACTCTGAACAGCAGGCACAGCTCTATATTTCTTTCCTTTATTTCATTACTAGCTGATGATTTTATAGTATTTCATTTTGAGATTCATCTCATGAACACAGTATGTGTTTTGCATTTAGCTATATCTTTCTTATTTTTAGATCTTGCCTGATTCACAGTAAGCTTTAAAAAAAATTCAGTCAGTCACCCAGTACCTTTTATTCTTAGAACCATTTAAAATCAATTTGTGATCCTCTCCACTCAATCTTTTCCTTCAAAACTGATAATATTTTCTGCATGAAAAGTTGCTGACTTGAGAACAATAATATATGCTAAAACCATACATGAGTTTTTCTTTTTAATTGGTTTTATTATATCTGTACATTTTCTTATCACCTTCTTTGAAGATGGGATTTTATCATGAGAAACTCGGTACAAAAGAACAAATAGAGGGCCCACTCATTCCGTCTGTGACTGCGCACATTGGAAAAGAGACCTCAGCTCGGGTAGTCATGTGGAAAATACCTCCATCTTTCCATTTCTCAGGCTAAGGTAAAAGTCTTGCATTTTACTCTGTCAGATTCTGGGAGGAACAGGGGCAAGGAGAGTTTTCTTCCAGTGATCTATAACCTCTCAAGCAAGCCACTCCATCTTCCTACTCGTGAAGATTTCTCGGTCTTGTCTACAGCAAAGCACTCTAAAAGACAGAGATGGTGAGTGTCCTTTGGTAATTCCTGAACTGAAGCATAAACACTGAGTATCCCATCTGTAACATGCTAATGGCAGCCTGGATCCTGGTTTGGGGATCCATGTCTGCAGCAGCCAGAGCAGCCAAGTACGTGCTCCATGATGAAATTTGCTTCCACGGGGATTACCGCCAGGCTGGCTCTGAACTTTGTCTCAAGTTGATGCTCATTCAGTTCCCCAAAGCTCACAATGTTTTGCTTTTACAATGGAGGAAAGACAAGATACAAGTTTAGGAGATGCTGTGATGTTTTTTGCTTTTTCTCCTATGCGTAAAGTATTCAGACTATGTCTGGGACTGGAATAGAAAGTGAACTAGAAATGGAACCACTAAATTCTCCTACATTCTCATTCTCATGCATGAAAGTCACATTGCAGATAAATCCCAGAGGAAAGCAAAACTGATACAAAATGTTTGAAATATCAAAAACCAAAGTACTTCAAATATAATTCTTTTTTTCAGTCCAGTTGTTGTTTTTGTAACACAACATGTCATTAGAATTTATTCATATATGGAAGTGGTTTTATATTTAAGATTCTTTGTATGCTGGACAATGATAAAATTTATTTTACGTTAGTATATCCATGCAATCACTGGGGAAAGTATATCTCGGTTTTCAGGATTCTTAACAGTAGCTAAGATTGTTTTTCAGAACTTACATATTTATTCATACTTATACTGAGGTCAAGTTGATATAACAGTGAAAAAGTACATAAATATACAGAAATAAATTTTCTGAAATGCATTACCTTTATTTATAAATTGATTTGATTTACCAGTTGTTCCTTGCAATCCCCAAAATATTAACCACATTAACCACTATTTCTGAAAAGCTGGTATATGTATCGCATATACCTCTATGAGGTCTCACATGCATAGAGGCCCATGAGGTTGTAACACTCTGTTTTGACACCCCACAGAGCATACAAGCAAGCTAATGAGGTTTTTCTTGGGTCTAGCATTTGAGAGGCTGCACTGGCAAATTTAAAAAGTTTACACAACGTATTCAGATCAAGGGTACAGTCTCTAGAGTTTGCCCAGCCCTTCCTTATCATGCAGACAGACTGACAGTGTTTGAACTCTTTGGCACATAAGTACATCCTGAAGAGAAACATTCTGCAGAATAATACAAGAATTAATCTATATAGACAGAGATCTGATGCTTAAGTGCTTTCTCCAACTCTATTTTATTTAACAATACAGACACAACCTATACCTACTGGAGGATCTGACAGGTGACCTCAAAGAATCACTGTCCTGTGGCTTAATAAACTCTTTCCTTGCAGCTCACTTGTGGCAAGAGACATTAAATACATTCTTTAGAGTTTACAGTTCTTTTGATTTTTTTTTTCTCAAAAGGATAATCTTTCATTTTTGATTTATGTAAAAGAACAGAAATGAGTATTGTTAGCAGAGATGCTGGTTAACCAACTGGCAGTCATAGGAGTTTGGTTGTCCTAAAGTTGTCAATTGATTTTTTTATTGTAGAAAATATAACTTTTGAGGGAAAAAAGAGAATACAGTGAACTACATAATGCAAGTTGTCACTTGCTTTTCAGGGCTAAGTCTCTATCAACTGGTGCCAGGGGCGCTGCTCAGTAAGAACATCTGTAAGCATATGAAGCTGTAAATAATGTAGTCAGTTGTGTCCAGAAAAGAAAGACAGTTTTCTTTATCTTTCACGTGGCTGTTGCTGGGGTCTATCGTGCTCAGGCTGTGTATCTTGGCCAATTATACCTAACATCCTATACCTGCTTGCTGTAAGCTTGTAATCATTTTTCCTCCTGCATGGAGAAGCAGATGTTTAAAAGAATGTTTGAACAGCAAGCTGAGCACAACCACAGTGCTATATAGAACTCAACCATGTAAGGTTATATTGTTATTGATATGCTGAAAACTAAGAGGATAGGGTGTGTTTCATATACGATATGACTGACTTGATCTGTAACGTAGCAAGCAGAACTCACATACTCCGAAATGCAGCTGTGGTAATTTTAATGTTTTTATAAAATTCTTGTTGCTGCAGTATCAGGGCACCTCTTCTTGTTTCCTACCAGGTGTCAAGGGAATTTGCAATGAAAGAAAACCTTCAGTGAAAGAAAGCTCTGGGACAGATATTTGTTATAGGACTTTCATACATTAATTGTACTTTATTGGATTTCTTAATGTTAATGCAAGAACTCAGTAGAAAGAATTTAAAGCTAGAGACCATGATGAGGGGAAAAATATTAGAAATATGAATAAAGATGATAACTGACAAAGAGTGGAAGTTCTTCTAGGGAAGGAGAGTCAGGAGATCTCAGGCCCTTAGAGCAATCTCCTAGTGAAGGAGCTCTGCCTGAAGCTCCTCTGGAGTCCCTGCGATATGCAGGTGCTCGGATTTGTTTCTTTACAAGCACTGCCAGTGTGTTTTGGTAGACATGCAGTGTTGGGAGAGGGACCTGTCGTTCTGTGAGAACATGAGCAGTGAACAGAAGGGATGTTGCATTTTCTGAGAATAACTAGAGGAAAATCCTCATCTCATGCATCTTCAGTAAAACATAGTAAAACATTCAGCATTTTGGAGAGACTGCTCACTTAATTGGGTCTTTTGTTGCATTTCCTTTACCATAAAAAGTAAAAAACATTTAGCTTTGGGTTTTTTAACTTTTTTTTTGGCAGCACACAGTTATCAGTGTTTTGCATCTGTCTCTAACCCAGATTAGACCTTCTAGGCAGTGTTACAGCATCAATGCTAAATAAAAACTGTACAGAAATCATATCCCCCTCAAATATTATTTAAGATATAAAAATGCAGTATATTCTGATGGACTATCATATATCTGCGGGTTTTTTATTGCTTTCTGCTTTGATCGTTATGAATGTGGCAAAGACGTGTAAATTCTGACCATAAACTGACAACATCAAATCTGAATAAGAATCTTAGCCTAGCCTACATTGCATCTTCAAGCATATTGTCCTAGGCCAGTAATTACAGTCTTTTATACAAGACCTATTCTGTGGTACTCGTTTTATATAATGTATATTTTTATCCTGACTTTGAAAGATCAAATCCTGTTTGTCATGTAAATTCTGTCTTGTGAATGCTTCAGTGACTTAAAGGAACATTGTAGCTCTCAAGAATTTGAAGCAGCAGTATTTTTTCTGTGATTGCCTTGTATAGACAGTTTTCTTGCTAAACCCTCTGACTGAAAAAAGGTGGTGAGGGGAGGCGGAAGAACATGTCATGGCAAACTTATAATAAAGCCCATTCACAAAAGACACAGCTTGAATAGGTTGTATATGGCTCTATTTCGAGGCAAAATAAAAAACTTACAGATTTGTATTTGGGAAGTACAGGCTGAATGCTCAGTTCACATGCAGAATTTAACTGAGGTCCTTCTCCCTGTTCTTGTTCTACTCAGTCTTCCGCCTGGGTAAACTCAAACACAAGTAGCTTGCCCAAGGGACCCAGTGGTGAGTCACTGGTACAGGTCTCCCTGCCCAGGAATTTTTTGGCTTTTAGGCATGTTGCTTCAGTCCTGTTGGGACCGCCCAGGTCTGTGAGCAACCGCTGACACAAAAAAAAATGTATTCAAAACAGTTGCTTAAGAAATCAAGCAAACTGAATGTTCAAAGTCATGTTACAAAGGAATTGTTCAAGACAGATGAATTCTCATCAGTCATGAGAGTTTTCACCAACTGCAAATTTAAGCAAGTGTATTTTTTTCTCCTGGTACAGATGCTGGGCATAATAGAACTTTTGCACATGTTTCAGTAACTGAATTTGTTTTCCTTCTACTCTGCTTACAGTATCTGCTTGGAATGAAAAGATGTTACAATTGTAGTAGCCCTGGTCTTTGTAAGTTCAGCAGCTGTTTTGAGATGTACACACGCTACTTATTTTTAAACATGAAAAACAACTGGGAGGAGAGCAAAGGAAAATGCAGAATTCAAATTGATTACCACAGTATATTATAAATCATATGTAAAACAATGGTATGTAAATGAACTATGGTATCACAGAGTTACAATACGTTGCAAGAAAAACATTTTATTTAATTACAGACCATAGAAAATGAGTCTCCAAAGCTAGGCAGAATTTTTGACAAAGCTAAATAGTGTTTTAATGTTTCATAGAAGGGGCAACTACATTCTCACTTACTTCCTATTCTGATGGCAAACTTAAGGCTAATAAATGCATTAGAGTAATGAAACTCTTCCACTTGTGAACAAAGCAATGAGTCTGGACAAAAATTGCATAACTTCCTCTGCATTGTCAGGATTTAGGATCTCTTAGGTTTAGGAAGGCTGCCCAGTTCCGCAAATAAGTGATGACCTGCCACACAAGCCTGTGGGATTCTGTATGTCGGTGTTTCAGGCCGATGGTAATGTCTTTGTACCAACCATCCAGCTGCAATTGTGGTGTGGAAAGTGATCTGCTGAAGTGACAAGAACTTTCAAGATAGCAGCAATTTGGCTATTATAGTTAAATGATGTAGGTTGAACTATGCACACATCCCAAATTCTATGGCCAGGTATCTCAGAAAAAATATGCTGTATAAAAGAAGCCTTCTCTGATATCATCTATGCAAAGTCAAAAATTCTGAAAGACACTTTTAATAAGTACGCATGAATAGAAGTACAATAGTTTTTAACTTATCAAATATGACTTGACAAGCATATGCTTCTTATTCCATACAAGCCTGTGATTTCTCCTCCAATTTAGGAAAAATGATTTGAAATATGAATTCACTGTTTGAGTTCCTATTTATGTTATTTTTCATTGCAAAACAGTCACAGTGGATTAGGTTTTTCAGAAGATGAAATCCACACGTTGGTAAATTAGGCTATTAGATTCCCTACTTCTTCAGAGTTAATTAGTGGTTAATTCATATAGCAGAATTAAAACTAATATTGAAACTGACAAACGGTTTCCTCAGCTACTATGAATCACTAAATTTGAAATGTAAGCTGCATTTTATGTAAGTCTGTGGGAATAGGCATTTTACCGAGAACTTTTGACATTATTAGTATCACTCAACAATTTATTTTGATGGCTAACCCTCTTTTTTTTTTTAATTTATTTTACTTTGTGGTAGGACATGAAGAAGACTCATAAATAGTCAAACAGAAAAGCCTGTCTGCATTTGAAAGCGAGGAATACTTTCCACTAACTGATTTAAGTATGGCCTTAAACATAGAAGTCAGATCACTCCTCTACCACACTTGAACAGAATTTGAAAGAACATTTAAGATCTGCTAACATGATATTATTATAGCTTTTTAAGGAAGATTTTCCTGCTGTGGTCCATTTTATTTTTGCCAGTTATAAGGTATTTCAGACTGGAGTTGACTGTCCCCAGCTCCTGAGGCATGCCAGCTGCCATGCTGCAGTGCAGCATTGACCTCTGAGTTCTGGATGACTCCAACAGAATCGTTCGAGTCATTTGACATTAAAATAATGTTCAGTGACTCTGTCATTTTCAAGCAATTTCCTGAATAATTTCCAATCTATTAATATACAGGAAACTGCTGCTTAACAAAGGTTGGATTCAGTGAATCCAGGAACACTAGCTAATTATTAACTTCCCTTATTATCTGAAATGAAACCTGCTACGACACAGACTCATTTTCAGTACCAGATAGTGAGGAAGATGGAAGCAATGCACATAACTGACATCCCTGTCTGAAAAATTGCAGTGATCTTACATTTTCCTTGTAGTCCGATCTTTTACATGGAAAAAGTAAGTAAAGCTACATATGTAATGCTACTACATCAGACTTATGAGACTTTGCTCCAAAATCTCATGTAAATATGGAGAGGAATAAAAGCCAAATTGTAGCCCAAGACTGTACAGAACAGGAAAAGAAATAACTATTTGAGTTTAAGTAGAAGCTTCTTCTTTACACTTGCAGCTTGACATGTTAATTGATTCTTTTGATTAGTCACAAAAAGCCCAGATAACATTTTCTTTCTTTGGCAGGCTTCTTGACCTGAACGAAAATAGAAGAGCTAACTGATCTATAATACGCACAACCTAGGCCTTGTGATGGCTTGTTTCACTGCTACCCCTGTTTTCAGTTTCTTGATGTTACTCAATGACAATATCAAATAACAAAAATAAACCAGCATATAGCCTGACTCTTCAAGGTGCTGAGCTCCCTTAAAAAATATGCCATATGCATTTTGAACTTACCTATTACATTTTAGGTGGCTAACAATTTCAGTTGTGAAGTGTATATCTGACTATTTTTTCATGGCATCTTAGGGTACATGCACTAAAAGATGCCTGTGCCAAGCTACTTTAAGCTTGGTGAAAAGATCATTGTTTCGCTGAAGTGACTGACTATATATTGCGAGCCAGCAAGAACTGGATTATTAAAGAGTTTATTTTCAGCAGCCAGAACAAGGACTGATGCTGGTGGATTGAAAGATATGAAATATTGTTGTACCTTGATGAATACTGAAGATTGTCTCTTCAAGAAATATTGAAGACTACAGATGTTCCCTTGTCAAAAAAATTGATAAGCCCAAGGGGAAAAGGAAAGGGAACCACAAGATAAAAATTGAACTGTGGAATCTTGGTGAGTGAAATGTGGTGATTATTGTAGTCATTATACTGTTGTCAATCAGATTAGCAAGTAGCTCTGGAAATAGTATTGGATGAAGAAGTAATGGAAAACTTATTTTCACTGCAACCAATTGGCTTAACGCAAATTAAATAATGAGTGACTTAAGTTTTCAATTCAAAAGTGGTTTTGTTAAAATCTGAGCTTCTGGATAAATGCCTAAAATAAGCTGGATCCTTCTCTTCTTACAAGCAATATCTCTGGAAGACAGAAAAAAAACCAACTCAGTGTAATTTTCCCAAATACTTCTTCTGGAGAAATAGAAAATGTACATCTCCCTCCTTCTTTGAAATAGATAGAGTCTCTATGCTCTTTTTGTACCAATTCCCAGCACTTATGGAGGAACTCATACAAAGGCATCAGGCTTCTGTACAGGAGACCAGCTTTAGCATTTGAGGTAGGGAAAGGGAAAATAATAGAACAGGACAATTTAAGGACTAGTGCCTTGAGAAAGGCTGGTCTGAGTCTTCAGTTCAATGAACACGGGCCCAGGACCACGTAACAAGAACATGACCATGTGCAAGGACATGGCAAATCACTTTGTGGTCTTCAAATCATAGTACATCTCCTTCTTCACTCTCTGTGCATGCTGGATGCAGTTTGGTTTCTGGCAGGAGCTAGAAGTCATGTTTGTAGTTTACATTTGACACTGCTATACAAAATCTGGCAGTTCTTCAGTACACATAGTTAATGTCAGGTCTTCAAGAAGCAGGAAAATGCACCAGATACATAGAAAAGCTATTAAACCATAACTTTCACCCCTCATCTCTATTCAGAGTTGAGTTGATCTAAATAAAGCTTTGACACAACGCCATGACTTCAAGTAAGATAATACTCTCAGGGTTATTCTTAATCTAGTCACAACACAACAGATGTAAAGGTCCATTAGCTCAGTTCTTTATTTAAAATTAATCAATGTAAGCTAGTCTGAAATCTAAATATATGTATCCATACAGGCTTCACATGTGCATACTTAAGTTATTTTTTCCAAGTAATATAAGTGAAACTGGTGAGTCTTTTAATACAGCAAAACCTTACTTTGTAGTTTAAAATGAGGCATAGGACAGCAGAAATTCTGTTGCGTCTGCCTCACATAGAGTAGGAAAGGAAAGCAGTAATAACAGCCATGAGTCAAAGCTGTGGTAACAGGTTTCAAACTGCAGCATTTGTATATGTTCACTAAAAATATGGCTGGAATAATTGCAAGATCTTTATGTCCAGTATTTATTACAGTGATGATATACTGATGACAGAGTACAATTTTATAAAACTTGGACTCTTTAATCCATTGTTGTTGTCCCTTTGGATGGTGGCTATATTTCAGATGCACTACACTGCTGACAAATGAGTGGAGAATGCAGAATGCTTTTTTTTGTTAGTAGCTTTGCAGCAGGGTTTTCTATTCTTACTGTAGCTAAAAAAACTCCACAGCCGTGCTGGAAACAGGGAACCTGAAATGCTTGCTTATAGTTTCAAGAGTAATTCAGTCAGGTGATACAGAGGTTTACATTTCTTTCATCTCATCTTTGGTGATTCCACACATTGTTTCAAAATGTAGGTCTTTACAAAATTGTACAGAAAATGGAGATATGCAGAAGAGTTTGGGTAGAATATAAGCCCATTTCAGCTGTGAATTCTCACCCATTTTTCTGAGGAACCATAAATTGAATCTTGTTTTTAGTTCAT
>Ga0181612_140692_pt1 | contig 11035 bp, 13 predicted proteins | sample HoacroProtozoa21_FD_119630 | JGI IMG/M metagenome (GOLD analysis project Ga0181612, IMG submission 119630) | Hoatzin crop microbial communities from Cojedes, Venezuel. Combined Assembly of Gp0051906, Gp0051904, Gp0051908 | reverse complement strand
TTCCTAATATCTAATCTAAATCTGCCCTCTTTTAGTTTTCAGCCATTCCCCCTTGTCCTATCACTACACAATTTTGTGGAAAGTCCCTCTCCATCCTTCCTGCAGGCCCCTTCAGGCACTGGCAGGCTGCTCTAAGGTCACCCCCGAGCCTTCTCCAGGCTGAATATCATAAACCATTGTAAAAGTTTGCTTCCACATACAGTGCCCTTCACAAATAAATCTGCCTGTCTTTTTTGGCATACAGATTCTACTTCATTTAGACCAGAAAAACAAAGTAAACTATGATATGAGTATACCTTTTTCTGAAAAACTAGCTGCAACCACCCCATCGGAGATGTGCAACCATCCCTGACTGCAGGTAACACCCGACAGACAGGAACACCCTGCAGAAAGCTCACCTTCACATCTCTGCTCCTAGCTGTAACATCAGATTCATCGCTTTTGACTGACTTCAGGTTTAGGGCTTCCTTCAAGGAACTCAGTTATTCTCAGCCATTCAGAGGGATTACAGAAAAGGATGACATTACCTTGGGACATTAAAGTTCAAATAAGAAGTCTACAAGAAAACCTGTATTTTGATGTTGTACATTTTACAGATAACTCCACCTTTGCTTGTATTTGTTACTTTTATAAGTCTCTACCTCAAAAGAAAAACAGATCATCACACCACACATGATACTTGCAAAGCACCACTTTGTTCATTCTTCTACTTGCATGCCTCTCCCTTTGCCTTTTCTGGCTTCTCTCACCACTGCAAGCGTTGTGAGCCAAGAACGCTAATTTTGTGCTTGCCAATGTCTAGGACAACGAGGGTCTTGATTTTATGTGTTCCCAAATGCTACTGTATTTACAGTCACAACTACACAGTCAAATCATTTCAGAAGGTTAAAAGCACACTGACAAAACACAATGCTTCTATAGAATAAGAAATTACAGCAAGAAGGTCAGTGGGTTTTTTTTTAATAGATGTGAACAGTCAAAAATTCATGAAGCAAATGTGATAAAGCAACCTGGAGTGAAATTAACTTATGACTGTTAGACATTAATGATGAATGATTAATTATATTTTCATTAGATTATGCACATGCTTGAGTCTTCTTATGGGGACTCATTGGGAACCAAAAAGCCATTGCCTTTAAATCACAGGGGCAGAAGAATTACTAATTATCACAAGAAAGAGAAGCTGTGGCTACTGCTCCAACTATCAGCAGTAGCTGCGAAGGGGACTTCATGACTTCCTTTCTCTTTTGCTGTTTCTCGCCACTGTCTGCCAGAAGCCCAAACTCCTGGCAAATGACCTGTGAAGCTGGAGGAAGACCTCTGACTGCACACCCCTGGCCCAGCCTGCCCACGACCTGCTCAGGAACAACACCGAGCAGCAGCATCAAGCTGGGAAACCACAGAGAACTTTATAAATTGGTGTTTAACCTGCCAGCCCTCCTTTTCTCACCTAGCTCAGTCTCCAGCTTCATGGGAGAAGCAACAGCAAAACACAGATGAGAACCCACCTGTCCCCAAGCACATAGCAGCTCTGCACGCTGCCACGGAGGGGCCGCTGCCCCGGCCCTGCTCTCGCTGCCTGGCCGGTCCCTGGCCTGTCCCTGCAGCAACGCCCCATCACATAGCACTCCGGGGCCCTCCCTGGCTCCGGCTACCCTGCAGCGAGGCATCCCTACGCATCCCACCACCACCATGCCCACACAGTTGGGCTTTCACCTCTGCCAGCAGCAGGTTTATGGAACAGGTTGGCTCGGTATCACTTCTTGGTTTTTCCAACTCATAAGCATTGCCTCCTGCATGAGATGAGGGGCAGGATACGAGGGAGTTTTATGCCAATACTTTTCTACCGCGGTAATCGAGTATATATTAAAATGGGACCAGCACTGAGACCAAGTCGCAGCTAAGAAACCTGGTACTTGTGGCAGTGAAGTCAATAAAATGGGGCATATTTGATGTCAACAGGACAGACCTCAGCTGGCTTATACTACTGTCTTGTCTCAATTACCTTGGTTTTCTTCATTTTCCCTGTTCATATCCTTAGATGTGTCTTTCTCCCCAAAGAGGCTTTTTAAAATTGCATTTGCAATTGGCAGCATCATAGCAGTGGAGGCAGTATTACTTAACCACATGGACAGGAAAGACGTTGTCAACATCATCCCTAAAATTAGTCTGGAAGAGAGAAAAAAGGAAAAGCTGAATATCTTCAGATTGCAAAGCTCTCTGATATATTATAGCTATAGGAAGAAAAGCTCATGTTCAGGGATAACAAAACTAATAGCAAAAAGGACTTCTGTGACTATTCTGTAATGGGATGAAGCGCAAAAAAGGCACTGAACCAAACCATTCTCCTCACACTCTGCTGGCCTCCAAGCAAAGGCAAACAGCTGAATAAACTCAGTAAGCTGGAGAAAAGGGGATGTGGGCAGCTCCCTGGCGTGGGAGACATTTGCATCACAGCCCACCACAGCAGAGCCGGTTCCCAAGCGCCTGCAGCTCACGTCCCCCATGGAGATCCCCTGCTCCCGTAGTCACCTGGCTGGCTGGACTCCCACCAATATGAGGACCCGGAGCGCAATCCTGCGGTGTAAATTCCACTCCTCAATGGCCGAGGCCATGATTAAACCACTGAGGAAGAGGAAATTGGTGTCTAAAAAGTATTGTGGGCAAACTTTGTTAGATGGGAGGATCCCCAGGAAGGGAAAGAGTACGATGGGCAGCAGAGCCGTCACAGCCAAGGGCAGAGCCTCCGTGCACCAATACAGGGCCATCAGCAGGATCACATAGAGACATCTTCCTTCCTGCAAAGGAGGAAAGAGGAAAGGTAAGGCATGTGGCATTACAGAGATGTCTTTTCATCTGGAGCCATGTAGACAAGAAAGTGCACAAATTACTCCTTCAAGGATACCGTATTTCTCCCAGATCATGTCCATCAAGTGCAACACTTTCCTCCCTATATTGTGTAGGCATTCAGGACTTACACTGATCCTCTGACACCACAGCAAAACCCAAATTCTCCTTGACTGTCTGAGCTCCCTATGTGCGGCAGGGCAGCAGTGCCCTAGGGTATCAACCACAGCTCTGGAGAGGAGGAAGTGTCCATCCCCATTGAATTAGGGTGCTAATCCTCAGCGAGCATTGCTGCTAGAGCAATGCCACTAACAGCCTTCAGCGTACCAACAGCTGATGCTGCTACACTTAATGTTTGTGCTTTCTCTCCGACTTCCACAGATCATGCTTTGCATATCTATGGAAAACCAGCTTTGAGACTGATGTATCCAGACCCCACATTTGCAATAGGAGGCACACAGAAAGGTTTCTTTTCTTGGATCAGAGTTCTCCGAGAGATCTGTGAGAAACCACTCGACAGTAACCCATCCCAGCCCCTACGGAAACCAGTAAATCAAGCGCCCTGGTGTCACGCCGCTTCCTGAGGGCAGGGCACTTGCCCATGTCCATCATCGCCCCGGCCTCAGCCAAGGCTGGCAGAAACCCAGTGCCCCCGCGCCATGAATTCATTCATCCGCCCAGGAGGCGCAAACTAGACCAAAGCCATTTGTCATGACAGCCCTGGCCAAAATAACAAGCGACGGAAAGAAGTCAGGAGAATGGCTCCAAGCTCAGGAGGGGAGAGCCCCGGGGAGGCAGCGGGGAGCCCAGTGTGGAGCTGGGTTTGGGCACAGCCAGGCTGAACAGGGATATTGTCAGAAACTGTGGGGCAGAGTGCCCGCAGCGCTATAAATAACAGCCAGGAGTCATTTGGAAGCCACAGAGCTATTTATTTTACCACTCTTTTCCAGCTTGTTGAACAGGTTCAATTGTTACTCAAAGGCACCTCTATCCCTCCGCATAGACCTTCCTCCCTGGCACCCGGGGCTGGGCTTGCTGGGGATTTTGCGAGAGAGATGACGGCTCTGCTCCCTGGCATGGGGGGTTCGGGAATAGCGTGGGCTGGGAACTCTGTAGAGACATGTTTTGGAGATGACACGCTCTCAGCTCAACGTTTGAGCATGCAGCAAGGCACCAGAGCAGGTACGGCAGAGCCACAACTTGCCCGGCCACCTGCGAAAAATTTCCTCCAGGCCTGAGCTGAGTGTGGTCATCCCCAAGCTCCCAGAGCAGACACCAGCCCAGCAGCACATCCACAAACTGAGGATAAAAAAATAACCACGGTTATTGAGAAAGCCACAGAGCAGAATCTACCCCAACACCCTGCAAGGTGCATAAAGCTGAGTGAATTGAAGCTAATACGGACTTATCATTCAATACATCTGTCGTGAGTGTTTGAAAAGTGGCAGGAATGACAGAATTTCCGATTTGCTTTTAGCACTCAAGCTTTGTGTTTCCCAAGCAGTTCTGCTAGTAAAGCTCCAGTGTTTCGGTGCATGTGGAAACACAAATATTGCAGAACTGAGAGGAATTTGCTTTGATTTTTTTAATACATTAACCACAGTGGAGCCAACACCTCATGTAAAGTTCCCAAGATCTGAATTTAAAGAGCATTTGCAGTCCTAATTTTAGATCCTAGTACAACGAAATACAAGATTCTGTAAAGTAAACCCTTTACGTTCCCAGGGCTCAGCCCTGGCACCTGGCAGCTCCCAGGACCTCCCCATGGCTTCACCCCCTCCAAACCAGAAGGACCAGAGCAACAAACCTGACAGTGCTAAATTCTGCAAAAATAAAGAATCATGTTTTAAAATGCTTGCGCACTAGGTGAGTGATTTCATTCCTGTGGCAACTGATAAATTCTCTCTACTCTGGATCTTTTTATACACCAAATAAATAGCTTTGCTCTCATTAAGCCCTTTTCCATTTGATCTCTAAAGGCCATATAAATACTTTTTTTTCTCCTACTGGCAAAATATTCTTCAGTTTTCCGCAAGGAAAGTTGCACAAAAGTCAACTTCAAAATAAAGACACTTTGCCTCTTACAGGGGTAGAGTAACCGAAAACATTTAACAACACCTTGATAAAAGAGCGTATCAGTGAAGGCTTTAATTGACTTGATGAAACAGATGAAGTACAATTTAGAAAACTGATTATAAGTAAGGGATATTTATTCTCTGGTGTATGGAAAACGTTCTGGAAAACACTGCAATGAAACACAGCACGAATCTAATAACTTGTCTTCATTGCAAGATCAAAAGCCAAAGGGTAAAACTGAAACAGGGCAGAAAGAACTGCTGTATGGAAGGTTTTCCAAAATTTTGAAACCTATATGGGTCAACAGCAAACCACCTGAAAAAGAAAGCTGTAGTATTGTTTGTCTAAATTATTCTATCCCAAAAATTGCACCTATATTAAATAAGTTTTTCACTTAAGATAGGACCATTCTTGAACAAAAAAGGAACAAGACCACTTCAGAACAGCTTAGATTTGGAGCAAGCACACCCCAGAATAAAAAAAAATTTAAAGCCATTAATGGAACTGAACCAAATTCTGTATAAAACTGAAATGTTTTTCATTTCAAGATATATTGCAAATGTTAGTTAATTAATTAATGCTCCCAGTACCCAGCAAGTTTGGTTAGTATGCGAACAATAAATGCTAACAAATGTCAGAAGAACAGTCTTTGAGGGAGATGCCCACGCAGTTGCATGCAGCACCATCACCCCCACATGACCCTTATCCTTCGATCCCTCTGCTGTGTCACTGTTGGACTCCTTTCTACTTCTCTCACCTCCTGGCAGCTTTGTTTTTATTTTTCTTCAAAATTAATCTATCAAAGTTCAGGGGGGAAAAATGGTAGCGCATAAAAACTTTAAAATGGGTCTTGTGATTGGGTTAATTTTATAACCATTTAATGATTTCCAGGGAAGTGCTCGGTGGCTCTGGACTGCAGCTGCTCGCCTTCCTGTTGCTCAAGAGCCTTGGGAATGACCTCTGCCCCTCCAGACACAGACCCTGTCTTTGCTGCACTGAAAGCACCAGGGATTTTCCACAGTGGGGGACCTGCTGAGCTACGGCAGAGGAAGGCAAGCCATAGGGTAGTCTCCCATGGGCAAGAGGGAGCAGGAGGTCTCCTGGTAGGGCAGATGAGGTGTCCCAGGGAACGGAGGTGCTGGCAGGAAACATGGGTCAGATAAGGCAAACCAGTTGCCCAGGCATAACACCAAGGCACAGGCATGGACTAACCACCAGTCCTCAGTGCCAACCTGAAAGGGGACATCAGAGGCTTCAGCTGGACCTTGTTCTCTATCAGCCCAGAGCTGCCTGCCCCGTGCATACAGCTTCCCCACCAGACAGACCCAGCACTCGTACCCAAAGGTGCCAAAGGCACCACCAAGCTTTGGCTTTTGTCCATCAACCTTTGCACCTTACATGATCATCACAGCCTCGCCACCTCATCACAGGCTCTCCCCATCACCCTTCCGTCCTATGACCAGGCAAACGAGTGGCAGACAGCTGAGAGCGCTCCTCCAGGACCTCAATCCCAATACCAAGAGATATTTTAGCTGGAACTGGAGCTTTCCAAGCTCTTTTATCCTACTACCATCACAAAGGAACATCCTATCTGCAACACTCAGAACTACTCAGTACAAAAAAGTACCAGTGGCTTTTAGTATCTCGCTCACAAACTGTTCTCACATTGACTGTGCTACTGGCCATCCCACTCACACTGCCTGTTCACCAGGGTGATGGATATGAGAATCGGATTTCTACTAACCCAGCTCCTGCAAACATTATGTAATCTGGACATAACCCAAGCCCTGTTTACCAGCCTTCCTGCCAGCAGAGTTGTTTTGCTCCCACTGGGTATTTGCAGAGTGGATAGAAAAGGGCCAGTAACACAGGGGCACAAGGTGGAAGAGCTTCAGGGAAGATATTTTGCTCTGGAGTTACGCTACAAAGATATAAAGATTATTAAACACTCTTATTTAAACTTCTTGAAGTATTTTGTAGTTGGTAGAAAAACAGAATCATTTTCTCTAGTTTGGAAAGCTCAGATAAAGTGGGTAAATTGACCAAGATCACATAGGAAACTAACGACAAAAATGAAATGAGCACCTTGGAGACAATCTTCCCTGGCTCAGAGGTCTGAGGCTCACACCTTCTCTTGGAGGCAGCAAGAGATCCTACATCTTCAAACCTTCATGGACCATGAAGCTAAAACAGCACAGTGTGATGATTTGACACCCTGTGTGATGTTTACAGGACTCCCCTTTTGAATCTTCAGTTTGGCATCAGGGTTTGGTTTTATTTTCAAGACAGATCCACCACATTTGATAAGAAAAAGAAACATTTTCAGTGATGATGAACCCACCACAAGTTTAATAAGCTGCTCCTATTATTAACCTCACTGTTAAAATTATGTTGTGATAATCTGAACCTGCCAGCTTCAACCCTCTGTATCTTCTTATATGCTCCTCCTTTACACCTTAGCCTGCACTACCCTTACCCAAACTCCGCTTGTGACGGATGCACCTTCAAGGTAGTGATCAAGTTACTCCTTGCCTTTTTATTCTTTGAAAGAAATAGTTTAAGCTCCCACAGCCTTTCATCACACGGCCTGTTTTCCAGTCCTTTAGTCATTCTGAGACTTTGCCAACTTGCCAAAGCCATTTCTGAGCTGTGGAAGCCAGACTGGAAGGACGTTCTGGTGAAAGCCTCAACCTCAGCAAATAGCAGCCAGACAGATCCTCACTGCTTTTGCTCAACTTTAACACGTCCATACACATAAATGTCACATTAACCCTCTTGGCTGTGGGTAGCCAGTTTAGTAGCAGTGTTCAGCTAATTATATTGCATCTCAAGCCCTTTTTTGGAACCTGCTCTCCAAGAGGGACTCCAGATCATCCTGACCTGTGGCTAACGTTCCTGGTGACCCCCGTCTGCCCTGGGGCTTGCAGAAATGCACCCAGTTCATTGGTTCACAAAACTTCTCAAGCAGCTTTTATAACATTTTTGTACAGAAGTTGCCTAAACCTATAGATTTTAAAGTAGCCAGGGTTGGGTGCAAGGATTTTAATTTCCTTTTAGTTACTGTCACAATAAAAATATTTCATTATCAGACAGCTTCTTATGATACAGGACTGTACTACTAGAGCTTTCCGGAGTACAGAACAAAACTGGCTCATTGAATACAGCTTTTTCTGTGTTGTCCATCTGGCAACAGAATACCATGGGTCAGGTTCCTTTTGTGCCACCCACTTGAAACACCACTCATCACCCTCAACACCGTGCCCACAGGGATTTCTTCCTCAGTTCTTTCACATTCCTTTTCATGTTTTCGACGGTTCTTAGCTACAAATCAATATTGACTCTTGTCAGCTTCTCTCTTCCCCCCAAGTATTGCTGCTTTTACATCCTCCTGCGCCAGCCTTCTCTTCACCAGGCATGTTCTCTCTCCAGACTGAAGCTCACAGTGCATATGGTAGAGTAGTCACCCTACTTCCAGTTATCACCCGTCTTTCCCCACAGAAGTTCTTCCTCTCATCTCTTTGAACTGACCATTGCTTCCAGTTTTGTGAAACTGGCCTTTCTAAATCACCAAGAACATACACAGCAGGGATGCTCTTTGTGCATGAAATGTGTAATCAGGCTACAATCACTTATTTCACCTGCCAGGTTGCTCTCCTCACTGCTACCTCTTTGCCCGCCCATGCCCCTGCCATGCTCTCTAGCCAAGGATCCAGCTCCCCGGACACCCTGCTCCCAGCCCACCACCCCACTTGCCTACATATGCATCACCCCCTTTCCCTGCAATGCCTTTGTTCATGTTCTTTGTTTTCAAGTACAGGCAATGTCATTTTTCTTCTGGAAGTTCTTGAAATCTCCTTGTTCTAATCAGGAGGACTCATTACATCCAAGTTAATTTTAAATTGCTCTATGGCCACTGAGGAAGTCAAGTCTGTTTTCTGAAGGCACCGGGCCCTATTTGCCTGCTCAGAGCTCCTTTGAGCAGATTTGGCTGTCTCAGCTGTTATGAAGCCAAGCGGCCGTAGACATTGAGTTCATTAGGAGCTGTTGGAACAAGCTCTTTGCACAGCTCATTAAAAGTGTCCCCCATGCCCCTTCCAGCAGAACAGTTCCTCCAGCCCCTCCTGCCCTGCCCGGGCTCTTTGCAATCATTCACAGCCTTCTGAGCAGGGGGGTCGCAGGCACTTCCACTCATGGCACAAATATTCAGCCGTTTCAGCAGCACCCGGAGCAGGAGGTGACACGCAGACCCCTGTGCGGAGAACTGGCTCCTGGGAAGCGGCTCCACACAGAACATTTCCTTCTGCTGTTTTGTGTGATGGACACAAGTCGCTGTTCCAGCCACGGTTTGGGGAGCACACCCTGAGGTCTCAGCAAACCCACCCACAAGCAGAAATTTCATTTCTCTGTTTAAGAGAACAGAGATTGCAAACAAAACCACTGATGCAAGTCTCCCTCTCCACAACTGCAACCTACACAGGGCACCAAATAAGAACAAAGGGTATCGATGCAACGTCAGCACCAGTGCCAGCCCTGATGTTGTCCCTCTGAAGGGACACACACAGAGATTGGGAGAAGAACCACCACAGGGTGACAGCTGATGAGAGCTTTAATAGCAACTTGCAGGTATGGATGCTGGAATTCATCAGCAACAAGGAAGGCCAGACTTGATGGATGACTTTTCTCACATGGAAATGTGAGAAAATTCTCCAGGGAGATGTCACCTAGGTGCAGGTTTCACTGGAAAACCCATTGCACCTGGACCACAGGGTGTCACTCAGAAGTACACATTAATCTAAGAAGACACATCCTATTTGTGGTTCTCTGTTCCATCAACTTTAGGTCATGACTCCTTGGTCTCCAGATGCAAGTGAAATGCTGCCCTTGAAGCCAAAGCTCAGGTGGCTCTTTATGGCTCCCGTCCCTTGGGAGATTAAAATTGCTGAGCATCCCAGTGGGGAGAAGGTAAATGCTGAGATGATGCGGGAACAGATTTTAGCATCCCCAGAGCAGGAAAGCACTGCAGAGGTGCCTGTAAGACACCTTCTTACAAGGCAAACCTCATCCTTAGCCTAGCGAGGGCTGAGCCTCACTGCTTCTCATCTCCTACCAGTTCCTGTAACACCCTGCAGGGTAGCACACCAACCATCCCAGCAGGAACACCAGGCTCTCCAGCCCATCCAGCTCTCCCATGCTCCAGATGGGCAAATACTCGGTAGCATCAAGGTCGCTACAATGACTGCAGCACATGCAGCAGCTCCTGCTGTCCCAGCCTGCTCTCCATCGGTGCCCTGCCTGCGACAACCTCCCAGTAACACCGGCAGCAGCCCAGTCAGTTGAATTCCTTCCGAGATGGAGCTTGCTGAATGCTCGAGGCAGCTCTTGTGACCTGGCTGCCCAGGGGAGCGCAAGGCTGGACTCAAGTCCCTTTTTAGGATAAACTATCCAACCCAAGCAGTGCAGCTGAGGGCACACATTTTCCATCACCCACCAGGATAACTTCCAAACTCCACCACCACCATCAGATCCCCTGCCTGCTGAGCCCTCATCTCTTCCCCCCCTTAGTGTTTTACACCACAGTTAAAAGGACAACCTGCTGCCTCCCACTCCTGCAGCCCCCTGCGGCTCGGGCTGCAGAGGGCAGTTCAAGCAAGCTCCACACGTCAGAACTTAATCCCTTGTTGATGGAACAGCAAGTTTCCTTTCCTGCTGAACAAGTGAGAGAATTTTATGTTGAAACCATAGATGAATCACTGACCCCTGAACATGAACAGATATAATTTTGTATGGTAGCTCACAGCTACAGGTTCAGCCCTACGCCAGACCCAGGGAGAACTTGGTGAAGCAACAGTTGGGAATGCTTGAAACCCTGCACTGGTTAACAGCCACAGGAGCATCAGAGTTTTGACAGCAACCAGTGCAGGTACTGGTCAGTCTCACTGCCACCAACTGTAACGCATTTAGCACCCATGGAACACGAAGAACAGATCGCTACGGCGAGCAGGCAGTCAACTCTGCCAGGGCCTCTCCTTCCCCACCCACAGGTGTCCCTTCGCCCTCCCTGCTGCAAACACTTCCACTTTCCCATCACTACTTTTTCTTAAATACAACAGCG
>Ga0181612_126972_pt1 | contig 11035 bp, 9 predicted proteins | sample HoacroProtozoa21_FD_119630 | JGI IMG/M metagenome (GOLD analysis project Ga0181612, IMG submission 119630) | Hoatzin crop microbial communities from Cojedes, Venezuel. Combined Assembly of Gp0051906, Gp0051904, Gp0051908 | reverse complement strand
TGGATGCCGCTCGAAAACCACACGCGCTTCAGGTACACCTCAAAGGCGCGGAAGTCGTCCGTGTCGCGATTGCCCGCATAACGCAGGTACACCTCCTCCAGCATCTTCCTGATACGCAGGTTGTACTTCCCGTTCTGGTCGAACAGTATGTCCCTGCCCGCCAGCGCGGCCTCCGCCAGGTAGTACACGTAGGTCTTTTGGCGCAGCGACAGTTCCTCAAAGCCGGGCACCCGGTAACGCAATATCTCAATATCCGCAAAACGTTCCATATAGTCAGCATGTATTTATTCAACAAAGATAATAAAAATAGGACAAAAAGAAAAAGCCGCGTATCGGAAACCCGACACACGGCTTAACCCATTATTACTAAATTATGAAAAGATTATTCGGCTCGCAAGGTGAAGCGCTTGAAGTCCACTACGGTAAGGTCCTTGTCGAATTTCTTCAGGTAGTCGGCTACCGAAATCTTGGGATCCTTGTTGTACTCCTGCTTCAGCAGGCAGTTTTCCTTGTAGAACTTCTGCATCCTGCCATTGGCAATGTTCTGAATCATTTGCTCGGGCAGGTTGGCAGCCTTCTGGGCAGCCGTATCCTTCTTGATCTGCCGGATTTCGTCGGCCTGAGCCTCCGTAATCGCACCCTTGCGGATACCCTCCTCCAGGTGTTCCTCGCTCTCGGCAATGTACAGGTTGAAACCAGCCTTGCGCAGGGCGGCTTCTACAGCCTTCTCCACCTGCTCTTCCTTGGTCTTCTGCAGGGCTACCTGCAGCTCGGCATCCTTCACGGCCTGGGGCACCGAAGCCTCGTCCAGTGCCACGGGGTTCATGGCAGCAATCTGCATGGCCACCTCGTGTCCGGCCTCTTCAAAGCCCGGCTTGTTCATCACGGCCATGGTGCAAAGCATGTTCTTGTTCTGGTGGTTGTAAGTAGAAATGGCAGCGCCCTCTACCGTGTTGTAACCATCCAGTTCCATCTTTTCACCGGTAATGCCGCTACGGTCGGTAACCAAGTCGGCCACGGTACGGCCGCCAATGGTCAGGGCCTTCACCTCGTCCAGCGTCTTGCAGCGGTTGGCCACTGCAGCATCCAGGATGTCCTGTGTCAGTTTCACAAAGTCGGCATTCGTAGCCACGAAGTCGGTCTCGCACTTCAGGGCGATAATGGCACCAAAGCCATTGTCCACCTTCACCAGCACGCAACCTTCCGAAGCTTCCCTGTCGGAACGTTTGGCAGCCACGGCCTTACCCTTCTCGCGAATAATCTTGACAGCCTCGTCAAAATCATTGTTGGCCTGGGTCAGCGCGTCTTTGCAGTCGGCCAAGCCGGCGCCTGTCATCTTGCGTAATTTCTGTATATCTGCTATTGTTACAGCCATAATTTTAAATCGTTTTAGGTATTAAACTTCTTCCTCTTCTTCCTTCACGTATGCGGCAGCCTTGGAGGCGTTGATGGCCTCTTCGTCCTTCTTATCAAGGCGTGCCCTGGAGATCCTCCTCCTGCGGGGTGCCTCTTCGGCAGCCACGGCTTCCTGCTCGCCTTCCTCTTCGCCGTTGGCAGTGTCAATGCGCTCAGCCTTGCGCTCGTCCAGACCTTCCTGGATGGCGGTGCAGCATACGTCCAGAATCACCTCGATGCTCTTGGTGGCATCATCGTTGGCGGGAATCACAAAGTCCACATTGTTGGGATCGGAGTTGGTGTCCACGATGCCAAACACGGGGATACCCAGACGGTTGGCTTCGCGTACGGCGATGTTCTCCTTCAGCACGTCCACCACAAAGAGGGCCGATGGCAGTCGGGTCAGTTCGGCAATCGAACCTAGGTTCTTCTCCAGCTTGGCACGCTGGCGAGAAATCTGCAGGATCTCGCGCTTGGAGAGGTTGGAATAGGTTCCGTCGCTGGTCAGCTTGTCGATGTTGGCCATCTTCTTCACAGCCTTGCGGATGGTGGGGAAATTGGTCAGCATACCGCCCGGCCAACGTTCTACCACGTAGGGCATGCCCACCGAGGTGGCCTTGTCGGCCAATACTTGTTTTGCCTGTTTTTTAGTAGCAACAAACAGGACCTTGCGTCCTGACTTGGCGATTTGTTTCAAAGCTTCGGCAGCTTCGTCTAATTTGGCAACTGTCTTATTGAGGTCGATGATATGGATACCATTGCGCTCCATAAATATATAAGGTGCCATGGCAGGGTTCCATTTCCTTTTCAGGTGTCCGAAATGGCAGCCTGCTTCCAGTAATGTTTCAAAATTTGTTCTTGACATGTGTTTGTTTTTTAATCGTTTACATTCTTTTTTGTTTTTCTAAACCAACCGCCGGGTAGCCTAACCTTTGAGTCCCGGTGGTTTAGATACTAAACGGGTACCAAATCCGGCAAACGTTAACGCTTGCTGAACTGGAATCTGCGACGTGCCTTGGGACGTCCCGGCTTCTTACGCTCAACGGCACGCGGGTCACGGGTCATAAACCCATGCGCACGCAAGGTGGCCTTGTCTTCGGGGTTGATCTTCACCAGGGCGCGTGCAATGGCTAAGCGCAATGCCTGCGACTGTCCGGTAAATCCGCCGCCCACCATGTTTGCGGTGATGTCGTACTTCTCGGCTACGTCCAACGTATTCAACGGCTGCTTTACCACAAACTGCAGGATGCTGGAGGGAAAGTACTCGGTCAGGTCCCTTTTGTTGATGGTAATCTTACCTGTGCCTTCCTTCACATATACGCGGGCAGTGGCACATTTACGTCTTCCTAATGCGTTAATTACTTCCATTATCTCTTATTTAAGTGCGTTAATATCAATCGACTTGGGGGTCTGAGCCTCGTGCTTGTGCTCGCTTCCGCCATACACATACAGGTTCTTCAGCAACTGGGCGCCCAGCTTGTTCTTGGGCAGCATACCCTTTACAATCCTTGTCAGCAACTGGCTGGAACCATTGGGTTTAGCCATAATGTCAGCCGGAGTAGTCTCGCGTTGTCCGCCGGGATAACCGGTATAACGCAGGTAAACCTTGTCGGTCCACTTCTTTCCGGTAAATTTCACTTTGTCTGCATTGATAACAATCACGTTATCGCCACAGTCCACATGAGGGGTAAAGTTAGGTTTGTACTTTCCTCTCAACAATTTCGCTACTTTGGAACCAAGGCGGCCAACCACCTGATCGGTAGCGTCAACCACTACCCATTCCTTGTTGACTGTAGCCTTGTTAGCGGAAATGGTCTTGTAACTTAAAGTATCCACTTTCAATTCTTTTTTTTATTTGTTACTACTAATTTTTTATCACCCGCAGCGGCTTCGCGTGCCAGACACATGGCATTGTTCGGCCCTTGCAAAGTGTGTTTATCCTATCTCGGATAATAATCGGCGTGCAAAAGTACTATTTTTCTTTTTATTTGCAAAAAGATTTTTATGTTTTTTTAAAATTCTGCATTTTTAGGCGTACGCGGGAAAGGAATGACGTCGCGTATGTTCTGCATGCCCGTGACAAACAGGATCAGTCGCTCGAAACCCAGTCCGAAACCGCCGTGCGGACAAGTACCGTACTTGCGGGTGTCGAGGTACCACCACATGTCCTTCATGGGCAGGTTGAGCTCCCGCACGCGCTTCAGCAGCTTGTCGTAGTTCTCCTCGCGCACGCTGCCCCCTATGATTTCGCCAATCTGCGGGAACAGCACGTCGGTGCCCTGCACCGTCTTCCCGTCGTCGTTCTGCTTCATGTAGAACGCCTTTATCTCCTTGGGGTAGTCGGTCATAATCACCGGCTTCTTGAAGTACTGCTCCACCAGGTAGCGCTCGTGCTCACTGGCCAGGTCCATGCCCCACGACACGGGGAACTCAAACTTGTGTCCCTGGGATACGGCCACTTCCAAAATCTTCACGCCATCGGTGTAAGGCAGTCGCACAAATTTGTCCACCAGCACCGACTGCAGTCGCTCAAGCAACGTATTGTCTATCATCTTGTTTAGGAACTCTAGGTCTTCCTGGCAGTGGTCCAGCGCCCAGCGCACGCAGTACTTGATGAAGTCCTCTTCCAAGTCCATCAGCTCGTCCAGTCCTATGAAAGCTACCTCGGGTTCAATCATCCAGAACTCGGCCAGGTGCCTGGGCGTGTTCGAGTTTTCGGCCCTAAAGGTAGGGGCAAAGGTGTAGATGGCGCCCAAGGCGGTAGCCCCCAGCTCGCCTTCCAGCTGCCCGCTCACCGTCAGCGACGTCTGCTTGCCAAAGAAGTCGTCATCGTATATAATTTTCCCGTCCTCGCCCTTCTTGAGGTCGTACAGGTTCTTGGTCGTCACCTGGAACATCTGCCCTGCCCCCTCGCAGTCGCTTGCGGTAATGATGGGCGTATGAAAGTAGAAGTATCCGTGCTCGTGGAAATAGGTGTGGATGGCCATGGCCATGTGGTGACGGATACGGAACACTGCCCCAAAGGTATTGGTGCGCAGTCGCAGGTGCGCGTACTGCCGCATGTATTCCATGCTCTGTCCCTTCTTCTGCATCGGGTAGTCGGTGCCGCACAGGCCGTATATCTCTATCTCCTTGCACTGTATCTCCACCGCCTGGCCGCTGCCCACGCTGGCCACCAGCATGCCGTTTACGCTGATGCAGGCACCCGTGGTGATTTGCTTCAGCATCTCCTCGGAAAAATCGGCAGGGTTCACCACCACCTGTATGTTCTTGATGGTAGAGCCATCGTTCAAGGCGATGAAATCGACCGCCTTGCTGCTACGGTGGGTACGCACCCACCCTTTTGCGTTGACCATGACACCCACCTCGGTGCTAGCCAACAGATCCTTAATCTTACTCCTTGCAATCTTTTCCATATATGTTATTCCTTTCTGATTATTCAAACGAACCCATGCGTAAGAAGTTCACCTCCTGATCGGTCAGGTAACGCCAGTCGCCGCGCCTCAGCCCCTTCTTGGTCAGTCCGGCAAAGTACACGCGGTCCAGTCGCTTTACCTTGTAGCCAAGCGACTCAAATATACGGCGCACGATGCGGTTTTTGCCCGAGTGTATCTCTATGCCCACCTGGGAGCGGTCCAGCTCGTCGGTGTAGTTGATCTCGTCGGCCTTCACCTCGCCGTCTTCTAGGGTAATGCCTGTGGCTATCTTTTCCACGTCTTCCTTAGACACTTCGCGGTCCAGGTGCACGTGGTAAATCTTCTTCTTCAGGTACTGCGGGTGCGTCAGCTTCAGTGCCAGGTCGCCGTCGTTGGTCAGCAGCAGCACGCCCGTAGTGTTGCGGTCGAGCCGTCCCACCGGATAGATGCGCTCGGGACCCACGTGATGAATCAGGTCCATCACCGTCTTGCGTCCCTGCGGGTCGCTTACGGTGGTCACGGTATCCTTGGGTTTGTTCATCAGAATGTATATCTTGCGCTCGGGACTCACCAGCCTGCCGTTGAAGGTCACCTCGTCGCCATACTTCACCTTGTGCCCCAGCTCGGTCACCACCTCGCCGTTCACGGCCACCACGCCGGCCTCGATAAAGGCGTCGGCCTCGCGGCGCGAGCACACGCCGGCATTGGACAGGTACTTGTTCAACCTTATCTCCTCCTCCATGTCGAAGGCGGGCTGCTGGTACGTCATCACCTTTTCCTGCGGTTTGGGCGCCTGGTTTTTGGCAAAGCGCTTCCGCGGCTGCGGACGGTTGCCGTAGGGACGGCCTTCGCGATTGCCATAAGGGCGTGAAGGACGGCCTTCGCCGTAGTTGCGCTCTTCGCCATAGCGATGGTTGTCGCCATCATACTGGCGGTTACCATCATACTGGCGGTTGCCGTAGGGACGCGGACGGCCCTCGTTGTAGGGACGGGAGTTTTGGAAGCGCGGACGCCTCTGGCGGTTCTCGCCTCCCTGGTAGCCACCCTCGTTCCGGTATTCGTTGCCTTCCTCGCGATTGAAGCGGGGACGATAGGGACGCGAGGCATTGTTGCGGTCGCTTCCGTAGCTGCGACCTGCACCATAACCCCTGTCCGAACCATAACTCCGTTCCGATCCGTAGCGGTTGCCCGAATCGTGGTTTCGGTCGGTTCCATAACGGCCATTGTCCGAACCATAACGGTTGTTGGGCCGGTAAGGCCTCTTGTTAAATCGGTTTTGGTTTCCTGTACGCGAATCGTACACTTTCTCGCTCTTGTGGAAACGGGGCCTCTTGTGCGTCGCGTGCTCATATTCGCCCCCATAATCTTCACGATTAAATTCGTTTCCGTTGTTTTCAGTCGCCTTGTCTTCCCGGGCAGCCTCCTCGTTGGGGTCCTGCCACTTCTCGTTTTCGGTTGTCATAATAAAATTTACAAAAAATAGTTATATGGCCTCACGGCCATTGCGTTAGTAATGTTCAATACACCCCCGTATAGTTGTGCGGGGTAATAGATTTTAGTTCTTCCTTTACTTCGGGACTCACGTCCAGTTGGTCTATAAACTGCTTTATCTCGGCCTCGCCCACGGCCTTCTGGGTGCGCGTCAGCGCCTTCAGCGCCTCGTAGGGATGGTCGTATCCCTCGCGCCGCAAGATGGTTTGTATGGCCTCGGCCACCACGCTCCAATTTTGTTCCAGGTCGGCATAAAGCACCTCTTCGTGCAGCAGCAGCTTGCGCAGGCCCTTCAGCGAGCTTCGCAGCGCTATCAGCATGTGGCCCAGGGGCACCCCCACGTTGCGCAAGGTGGTGGAGTCGGTCAGGTCGCGTTGCAGGCGCGACACGGGCAGCTTGGCCGACAGGTGCTGCAGCAGGGCGTTGGCCACGCCCAGGTTGCCTTCCGAATTTTCAAAGTCTATGGGATTTACCTTGTGCGGCATGGCGCTGCTGCCTACCTCGCCCGCCTTTATCTGCTGGCGGAAGTAGCCCATCGATATGTACTGCCAGCAGTCGCGGTCCATGTCTATCATCACCGTGTTCAGCCGCTTTAGCGCGTCGAATACGGCGGCCAGCATGTCGTAGTTCGATATCTGCGTGGTGTACTGTTCGCGCACCAGCCCCAGCTTGTCCACAAACGCATTGCCAAATGCCACCCAGTCCACCTCGGGATAAGCCACGTGATGAGCGTTGAAATTGCCTGTGGCGCCGCCAAACTTGGCCGTCAGCCGCAGTCCCTTCAAGACGGCCAGCTGCTGCTCCAGGCGGTAGGCAAAGACCTTGAACTCCTTGCCCAGCTTGGTGGGCGAGGCCGGTTGTCCGTGCGTACGGGCCAGCATGGGCACGTCCTTCCACTCCTGCGCATAGGCATTGAGCTGGCCTATCAGTTCTTGCAGCAGGGGCATGTACACCTCTTGCAAGGCTTCCTGGATGGACAGCGGCACAGAGGTGTTGTTGATGTCTTGCGAGGTAAGCCCGAAATGTATGAATTCTTTGTAATCCGACAGTCCGCCAATGGCATCGAAACGCTCCTTTAGGAAATACTCCACCGCCTTTACGTCGTGGTTGGTGGTCTTCTCTATCTCCTTGATGCGGAGCGCGTCAGCCTCTGCAAAATCCTTGTAGATGGCAGGCAGCGCCTGCAGCTTGGCGGCATCTATGCCCTGCAGCTGCGGAAGCCCGCTCTGTGCCAGTGCCAGGAAGTACTCCACCTCCACACGCACCCGGTAGCGCATCAGCGCGTACTCGGAAAAATAGGCGGCCAATGGTTCGGTCTGCGCCCTGTAACGTCCGTCGATGGGGGAAATGGCTGTCATTGCATTCACGTCTGTCATTTTCATAAAGAATTTCGGACCACAAAAATAAGTTTTTCTTTTGAGTTATGGGTTACTTTGGGGCAACTTTTTTTACTTTTGGACGCATAAGTGCCGATTGCCACTTTTTATCGCGCCAAAAGATGCGGGCAGGTTCCAAACTTTTTGTACTTTTGCACACAAAACAAACCGACGGATAAACAATGAAGATGCGAACCCTTCTCATCCTGGCCCTAAGCCTGCTGCTCCCCTGCGGTGCCTGGGGGCAGTCTAGCTTGAAGCGCCAGTTTCAGAAGGTGGCAAGCATCTTCAAGAGTCCGTACGACACCAACTATGTCAGGCCCAACCCCTACAAGTGGATGTTCAAGCTCAACCTCAACATCCACGGATCCGACCTCAACGTGCGGGGTGTGGAGAATGGCGAGAAGCAGCGCATCGACACGTGGGCGCAACACAAGCGCACGGTCAGCATATCCGCCGCCTACAAGGGCATCGGCGCCTCGCTGTCGCTCAACCCGGGCAAGTGGTTTGGCAGGTACTCCGACCTAGAGTTCAACGTCAACACCTACGTCAACCGCATAGGCCTGGACGCCACCTACACCAACGTGGGTACCTACACGGGAAACGCCTCGTTTGGCGACACCAACGTCGATATCCAAAAAGGTATGATGAAGCAAAAGACGCTCAACGTCAACACCTATTACGTGGTCAACTACAAGCACTACTCCTACCCTGCCTCTCTCTCGCAGAGCCAGCGGCAGATCAAGAGCTGCGGGTCGTGGCTCATCGGAGGGTCGTACATCAAAGGGTCGTACAACTTCGATTTCGAAAACGACTTGGTAGAAGACATCAAGATACGCCTCAACGAGTTCAGCGTCGGTGCCGGCTACGGCTACAACTACGTATCGCCACGCCACGGATGGCTCATCCACATTTCCTCAGTGCCGCAGGTGGTGGTTATTTCCAAAAACAAGCAACTCGACGAGAACGGCAACGTGCTGTCCAGTCACCGCTTTCCCAACTGGGTGACATTCAACCGACTTGCCGTTACACGCAACTGGGGCAACAACTTCATCAACATTGCCGCCACGCTGTTTACCAACTCCACGGGACGCACCAACAAGTTCTGGTTCCTCTATTCCAAGTGGAGTGTCAAGTTCACCTACGGGTTTAGGCTCTTGTAAGGTTATTGGCGGACCAGCCGCATGGCAAACCCGCCGCCGGGCGCCAGGTGCACCTGCAGCGTGTCGCCCACCGTATAGGTTTGCTCCACTCGCCGGTAGTCCTCCGCCTTACGGTCGGCATTCACCCCATCCCTAAACAGTTCCACCTTGTAAGTTCCCTTCGGCAGGAACGACGTGTCCACCACCAGGTCGCGTGCATCCCAGTTGGTGATGCCGCCTACGTACCATACGTCGCCCTTGCGGCGCATCGTCACCACGTACTCCCCCATCTTGCCGTCCAGCACCTCCGTCTCGTCCCAAGTGGTGGGCACGGCCGCTATAAAGTCGGTGCATTCCGGTTCCCGCATATAGTTGGAGGGCGAGTCGCACATCATGTTGAGGGGCGAGTCGAGCACCACGTACAGAGCCAGCTGGCGGCAGCGGGTGCCCTGGCTCATGGGCTCGGTGTTACACGGGTAGTAGTTGCGGCTCACAGCATTGCGCATGGCGCCCTGCGTATAGTCCATGGGGCCGCCTGCCTGCCGTATAAAGGGTATCTGCGTGTCGTACACCACCTGCGCCTCTTTGTCTTTTCCCCACTTCAGTTGCTCCAGTCCGTTCACCCCCTCGCAGTTCAGCACGTTGGGATAGGTGCGGTTGATGCCCGCCGGCTTAAACGCCCCGTGGAAGTCCAGCACCAGCTTGTACTTGGCCGCCATGGCCGCTGCCCGGTAGTAGAAATCGGTTACAATCTGGTCGTCGCGGTCCATAAAGTCCACCTTGAAACCCTTCACTCCCATGCCGGCATAGTGCCGGCACACGTTCTCCATGTCGCGGTCGAACGCATAATACCCGGCCCACAGCACTATGCCCACGCCCTTGCCCTTGGCATAGTCCACTATGGCCTTCAGGTCTATCTCGGGCACCACCTGCATCAAGTCGGCCTGCTTGTTGACCGCCCAGCCCTCGTCAAGTATCACATATTCCACTCCATACTTGGCGGCAAAGTCGATGTAGTACTTGTACGTCTCGGTGTTGATGCCGGCCTTGAAGTCCACCCCCTGTATGTTCCAGTCGTTCCACCAGTCCCATGCCACCTTTCCGGGACGTATCCACGAGGTGTCGGCCACCCTCGAGGGTGCCCCCAGCAGATAGGTCAGGTTGTTGTTGGCCAGGTCCTTGTCCGCCCTGCCCACCATGGCTATGCGCCAGGGAAAGGTGCGGGGGCCCTCCACCTTGGCAATGTAGGGCTCGCGCGACTGCACCACCATCTGCAGCATGTTGTGCCCGCCCTGCTTCAGTTCTTTGGGATAAGGCGCGTGCACCCCCTCCAGGCGGTAGCTGCCCTTGCCAGCCGACTTCAGGAAGAGGCCGGGATAGTTCTCCAGGTGGCTCTCCGTCAGGCACAGCACGACACCCTCCTGCTCCACCGTCAGGGGCAGGAAGGCCAGGTTGCCGGGGTTCAACTCCGACAACCTCGCCACCGTATAACGATTCTCAAACGAGGTCATAAACTGCTGCTCTATGGTTTTCTTCTCACCCTCGCGCACATAAGGCACCGTAGCCGTGCCGTCCGACGGGAAGCAGTAGTCCACCGTCTCGTGCACGACCTTGTAAGGCTTTCGTGCATCGCAGGCCAGCCGATAGGCTACGCCGTCGTTGTAAGCCCTGAACTCCACACTCCAGCCGTCCTTCAGCGTCAACGTCAGTGTCTGGCAGTAGTCACGCATGGCCGTGGCGCGGTAGAACGGCGAGGGTACCTGCTCGTCGCGCTTTCCCTCTTTCCACTTCGTCACCTTCACCTTCTTCAGCGGCCCTTTTCCATCATCGGTCTCCATGCCGATGGCCGAAGGCGCCAGCACCTGCCGGTTGTCCACCACCAGGTCGTAGGTCAGCTTTCCTTCCGCCACTATGTTCGTCTTCACGCGACCGTCGGGCGACGACAGTACAAAACTCTTCTGGGCTGCAGCCTGGCACAGGCCCACACACGTCATTGCCAATAAAACAGCTATCTTTTTCATTGTATCCGGTTTTAGGGTTTCACTTGTCAAATATAAGCATTTTTGCGTGGATTGCGTATCGATTTTACATAATTTTTCGGAGGAAAATGCTTTCCCCGACAGACCGGGGGACGAACTTACTTTTATTCTTTTGCCGAAAAGAACAAAAGTAACAAAAAAGAAACGGCCCGCTGTACTTTGTTGAGGCGCGGTAT
>Ga0181612_106747_pt1 | contig 11035 bp, 6 predicted proteins | sample HoacroProtozoa21_FD_119630 | JGI IMG/M metagenome (GOLD analysis project Ga0181612, IMG submission 119630) | Hoatzin crop microbial communities from Cojedes, Venezuel. Combined Assembly of Gp0051906, Gp0051904, Gp0051908 | reverse complement strand
TTCATAGAATGCTTTGGGTTGGAAGGGACCTTTAAAGGTCATCTAGTCCAACCCCGCTGCAAAGAGAAGGGACATTTTGAACTAGATCAGGTTGCTCAGAGACCTGTCCAACCTGGCCTTGAAGGTCTCCAAAGATGGGGCCTCCACTACGTCTCTGGGCAACCTGTTCCAGTGTTTCACCACCCTCACTGTAAAAAATTTCTTTCTTATATCTAGTCTAAATCTAAATCTACCCTCCCTTAGTTTCGTGTTCATATGTGAATTTCCCTTACTTCTACAGAGCCAAATACTTGATAAATGACAGCTGAGACCATTTTCATTAGTGTTAAGGGTATTGCTAAATAGTTGAAGCATGAGTCATTTCTCATGTATTGCTTGATATACCTATATACTGTAGAAGGCATAATCCCATAAAGCCCAGGTTTAAAAATAATTCTCTCACTGGAAAACACGAGGGACTCATCACTGAAAAATATACTGGTCAGGACTGCGTAACTGTAGAAATGCTGTGAGACAGGAGATCAATGAGCATGCCACCTAATCGCACCCCGGGCAGCAAAAGCCTCGGTACTGGAGTCACAGGAAAAGTTTTGCAATGGTTTGTCTGTGCCTGTTGCATTAAGGAAGGGGAAGGACAAAGGCGATCTGAATATTGGGAGGACGACCAAGCTAGGTCAGAAGTACACCATCCAGATACAAATGCACAGGGTGATGTTCCAGATGTGACTTATTTAAATGCTAAAACTCTTCAGGACATATTTGCTATAAGAGGTTGAATGCCTCCCTCTGCTTCCTGGTCTAACTTGGGGAAAAACTATTGAGGGAGGGAGTAGAAGGGGCATCAATCAGATCAGAGACTCTCATATGGAGAGATGCTGCAGTAAAAGTCTTTGAGCTTCATTTTCTATGAAAGGCTTAGTGCATATACTTAGTACAGTGGACTCCGTATGCAATTGCCAAGTTTTTACCATGTTCAGATGGAAAAGTCCTTCAGCTGCAAAAACAGTATCTCCCTCACCTACCTCCTTGTACATAACTTCCCACAGGCAAGTTGAGAGAACTATAAGGTCTTTTTCCCTTTGCCAGTATCTGCCAGATGGTACCAAGCCAGATACTCCTCGGTAGTGGAAATACACTACTGCAGGAAACAGCCCTATGGAAAGGGGAGTGTAGTGTATGTAAACTGGGTGCTCTGGAGGGGTCCCATTCCAGCATTACTCACTGAGCATCAGGAGGGGGCAGGATGCTCTCTCTGTTCTTCCTAAAGCTTCTGCTGTTAGTATGCACAGTATGCACAATTCTTGTTTCTACATTGTGAAGGTCCAAAAAGCCTTCCTTAGTCTTCTTCGAGCCTTCAAAACACAGGAAGTTATAAGAGCGAGACTCCTGGGTTGCAGATTAAAACTGATCTATCACACCAAATGGATCCCAAGTCAGATCCACAGCTGGTGTGACTGACTTCAGTGCAGCTAGACTGATTTATGCTGCCTGACGATCTGCTCTTCCACAGTTCGTGACATCTCAATTTCCTTTTTAATAAGCAACAGGCCCTGTTATAATGGGATATATGGAAGAAGAGATGTAAAAGCTTATAATGTGAAAATTGATTATCGTGTACTTTAGACTATTTCCTGCTGTGCCTTTTGTTTTGGTGTGCGTGTTTCATTTCATTACTCCGAGCTGTTTCACTATCTCTGAACTACACTATGAAATACATTAATTATCTCATTATCTTTGGGGCAAAACCTTCTGTCCTTCTTAAAAACCACATTCACTCAAAACCTTCTTTGGGCTTCATTAGGGATTCTGAGTGTGATGAGAGAGGGCAGGACTGCATCTACATCACCACACACACCCGTTAGTTTTGGTTCTGTTTGTGCTTCTACAACTTAAAAAACAAACAACTCCCCCCCAAAACCAGCTCAGCATGGGCTTGCCTTTTTTTTTTTTCTAACATTCAAAATAAAATTGCTCTCAGGTTCCCAGCTCATACGTCAAACTGTGAACCCACAAGAACTTTTCAAGGCTTAGTCATAAACTTCGAAAATAGAGGAGAACGGAAACGACAGGTAACTTTACTTATAGCCCTACCAGAGGGTGCCATGGAAATATGGCAATGTCGGCACCCTGAATTAGCCTCTATATCAGATAAAAATGATCTAATACTTTTATTTTCATAAATAAATCTTAATTAAGATAATGTCTTCTCAAAGCATAAAGTAGAAGAAGGTAGCAAAAAACCTCCATAAAAATCAGTGTCACATGATCTCCCACTTTGAATTTAGGATCGGGTTGGGGTCATTTTCTAAAGAAAATAATGTTCCAGGCCCATCACAATTTGTGAAAGTCAGGTTAGAGTAAAAGCAAAATTCCCCACCGTCCTTACAAGATTTCTTGCCCTGTTCTTTTGTGAATACGCTAGAATGGGTGATGGATGGGAGGCTGCCCCTTTCTAGAGTTCTTGCTGTGTTTTGTGATAACTCATTATATTTCTTTCTTTACAAATAGCCCCATTAACGCTCCAGAATTGAACAGAATCATAAAGCTTGAAACATCCCACTCCCATTCCGGTAGAGCTAGAGGTATCGTTTCATGAATTACAGAGCTGCCAAAACCTGATTTATCCAAGCAAAGCCTTCAAAGCAGAGTCACAGATATTTATTTATTTATTTAGGATTGTAAAAGCAAATACTTTTTACTGAGATAAGGATGATATAACCTAGCTACAGCTTTATTTAAATTGAATTATGTGTCTTTTATATTTCTTCAACAATATGGTTGATGGAAATGTTTTAGTCCTTGTTTTTTGGAGGCTGAACTAAAAACCTTATTAAACCATTTATAGAAAATTTACAAAACAGAAGAGAGTCAAGCTCTTTTAAAGTCTCCATGGCCTCAATAAAACCTTATATATTCTGAGATTAGATGTCACTCTTAGTCAGATGATTTTAAACAAGACTACTATAATCCTCTCTGTTATGGAGATATTTATTTTTGTCTGAAAAACTTCAAAGCAGGCCATGACAGATAATCAAAATAAAAATTTGCATTCCAATGAGAGTTTCTTTTTAATAAAGAAGAATAATTCTCACAGTTCTTCTGTAATGGAAAACTGAGCTCACTTACTTCTAGTTTGGGGGGTTTGGGGAATGGGGTTATGTATTCTTTTTTTTTTTTTAATATCTCCCATTCACCATTATTCAGTAAAGTTTTTGCTACTTTTGGGCAGAAATGATGTATCAAATCAAGAAACACATCCACAAAACTCAACCATTTCATTTTTCTTCAGAATTTTCCCCAGAACAAATAAAACAGTCAGGGATTACCACCAATACATAGTCCTAAAACTGCCTTCCTGGGTCAACACTCCATGGAGATGTAATGTTTTCCTCTGGGAACTGGAGCTAGCTTTCAGTGGCAGCTGAGACTGCATGAGTAGTGAATGAACCAGCATTTCCTAATGTGCACGCTTTTTGAATATTTTTGCTTTTTGCATTTGTGGTGGCAGTGGGGAGCTCTGCCTGTGGACCAGGACCTCAGCATGGCAAATTCTGCGTCATGCCAAAATACCTGATGCTCTAAAGACATTTGCGACATCTCTTTCGGGGCAGCTGAAGGCACCCTGCGCTTGCAGGCACGCACACATAAACACATTCCCTCTTACAGGCTTGTATGCACACAGCCAGGGCTAGCAGCTCGCCCAGCGGGGCTGCAACAGCGGTTTTGTCCAACCTACCCCATTCCCTCTGATAAATTGCTTTTGGGAAGGAGAGCCATTTGGTCGCAAATGCAGCGCACCCCTGAGTGCCAAGACCACTGCTGACCAGCTCTTTACAGTCGCTGTGTGCAGATGAGCAAAGGTGCTTTTCCATTTCCAAATAAAGCACCATCCTGGCCCGTGGCCTTGCGGTAGCATGAATCTCTTTGTCCTTTCAGAGCACTGCCATTTCTTTCCATTCAATAGTATTAACAAAAAATGAAATACCCAGCAATAACAATACACTTAACACTGTTCATAAAACTATACTGGGGCTTCCAGACTCCCAGCTTCTACCAATGAATCAACGCTGAAACAGAGATGTTGTTCCCCTTTCTGATGCAAACCTCCTCTAACACCACTTCAGCAGTCCTCCTCTCCTCCCAGGGACACACAGAAAAAAATGTCTGCATGTCTCACAGGTGGGACTGTTGAGATTTTGTCTACTTGTTAATAGCTTACAGAAACGGAGCTTACAGACACTGAATGATCAGTTTCTTCAGTTACTTATTTAAGCCACAAGTCAGGAAACTCTTTGTAAAGAATAGCTATGTGGAAATTGAGGACAGCTGCAGGAGGAAGAGTGAAAAGCAGCACAGTAGCAAGGGTGGTCTAGCAACCCTACAACCCTTTTGCCAAGAGCTCCGGAAAGGGCCAAACAGAAACACCCATCAATAGAAATAACCTCAGACTGCCACTTACTGTCACTGTGGCTTTGTATGAGAGCAATCCACTTCATCCCCTGGGAAATGAAAGGCAGTGTCGGACAAGGTGCCAAGAAACTAGGTTCTCTCTGGTAGGACTTTCTGGAGAATCAGGACAGCTATTTACATTTGTTTGGTATAAGCCAAAGAGGCAACAGCCGCTGGAGAATATCAGTTCACCAACCCTAACTGGCCATGAAATACCTCTATCAGATACGGTGTTTGCTGGCAACCTTCAGCAGGGGCCTGGCAAGCAGTCCTTGCTGTCCATGCCTCTCCCGTTCTATGCGGCTCTGTGGCAGACTTGTGTAGTCCCCTGTATGCAAAGCTGATTTTGTACCTCCTTTGTTATGTAAATGAGATACTAAACCACTTCTCAGATCCTCTAAGGCAAAAGGGCTGCCTGCAAACTGCAAAATCTCACTTCGGTGTGGCAGTCCGGTCATCTTGTCCATCCAATCCCTTTCCAATTTGCTCGGATTTATTTTTACATATGCTTTCCAGGCAATACAGCCTGGCCCACTTTGGTTTTCATTCACTGTTGCACAACTGCTTTGTTAGCACCTCCTTTTATTTATTAATTGTTTTAATAGTGGTCATTCCACAACAGCACTGTGTTGAAACGCATATCAACGAAATCTTAAAAAAAATTTGCGACTGCGCTTTACATGGGCTGCTTTGCTATTCTGATCTCACTCCACTTAAGTACAGTTCTTGAAAGTGACGGACAGTGGTGTAAGTCAATCTCAGTTAAATGCCAGCTTATCTCATTTAATGATGCAATGGGCACACTTGGCTGTGTTCACTAAAATCTTGTTTGATACCAATTAAGCCTTAAAAAAAAAATCCATTAATAGTCTGAATGCTTCTCAAACTCACTTTGCAATTTATTTTGAAAAGACTCAAAGTTGGATGAAACTGCAAAAATCTGCCAAACTTTCAGTGAAAAGGGTTTGATTTGGAACAAATGGTAGTTTTAATAATGATAAACCTCTGCATACCTTTAAAGTGGGCTCTAAATCTGTCTCTATCCTCTTTACAACTTTAACTTCATCCTGCATAAAGCACTGAGCACAATTTTCTTCTTGGAAATATCTCTTATAATTGAAACTTTCTTAAAGAGCTACTTAGCAAGAACAATCAGATTTCAGAATATCAATTCCTTTTCCTCAGGTGCACCATCTCCATTTCAGACATTTCATCTAGGCCCTGTTCAGTGTCAGCCTTCATTTTGATAGGAATGTATAGCCAAAATATTTGGAAGAGGAAAAGAAAAGAATATTTCCTCTTCCATCACACTACCTCACTGATGAGTAACCTTTTATTTCATGCCCTGCTGAAACATAATTTTTGAGGCCAGTTACTCCTTTGGTAAGAAAGGTTGCTATCAGTTTTGTCTTTTATGACAAAACAAAAAGATTGCAATAACTAGACCCATGCCAGCTGCCTGTCTTGGTTTATTTTATTTTAATTTTTGGGGGTTTTGTTTCTGAAACTCCCTCAGGTCCTAATTCCTGTTGAATACGAGCACACTTACATCTCACTTGCAAAAGCACACCACAAGATTGGCTTGAAAAAACAACGTATGCTAAAGCAGAGACAGCATTTTTGTTGAGGGCTGACAGAGTACCCCCTTGGGACAGCAGGGCCCTGGTGGCTAACATGACAGACATCAAGCAGAACAACAACCACTTTTGGGGAGCTGCCCTGACAAAGCTTCAAGTGGCACCAGGGTACCTATTATGACTGCTCATCTATTTCTAAGCAAAATGATATCAAACACACAGAAAAGACAGCCAATAATGAGAAACTTGCAGCTGTTCTCGAAGAAAGACTTTTTTTTATTGTACCCCAATCCAAAATACTTTAAACTAGTTTTATCAATAGCCATAAATCAGTATGATGATACGATGTCTCTTTAATCTTTTCTAAAACAAAATTTTTTGAACTTTTGAGCATGGCCTTCCCAAATGGGTTAGGTCTTCTAAGACAGCATCAAACCTTCTTTTCCTTGCTTCCCATGTCAGCCCGAATCCCAATAGTTATGAAGCATAAAAAAAAGTTCAAAGTAAAATATAAATTACCATCCCCTTCAAACACAAGTAGAAGTCTTATTAAGTCTCTAGTGCTTGAATCACGTCCCATGTCTGTTCTTTAGACCTTTCTTCCTTTGTGAGGCATAAATGGACACATCTTATTGATTTTCTTTCAACCTGGATCACCTCGATTGCTGTGAATATGGCAGACAAATCCAACTCATTCTCCCGCAGGGAACGAGGAAGAATGCAGACGAGAAGCTGGGGAAAGTCTTCTCACAGTGGGATACCAGGAGTCATTACGCAAAAACCGAAGTCTAACTGCTTGTAATTCCAAGACCTTTTTCTTTTCAGCTCCTTCAAAAAAAAATTTTTCTTTAAATGCTGAGCGCTCTCTCTTAAATTTTTTATGAATATCATTTTGGCTACCATATCAATTTCTGAGGGTGTTTTTGTTTAAAAAGAGAAGTATCAAATAGGCCAGCAATGGCTGCAAACCCTGATAAATATATATAGTTAATGACTAGCGACTGTAAACAGTCACTGGTCAGAAAGAGAAAGTCAGAATCAGAGAAAGCATTGTTTGAAGCCTGACAAAAAAGCTAGTTAAAACTTTTTCCTTCTAACTTGGCTTCACTTTGTATTTTTTTTCTTTATCATTTATAGACTTACTTTTCTAAGGACAATTGTATGAAATGAAAGGAAGTGTAGAAGTAGAAAGATTTTTGTGCCTTACACCAAACCACTTACTGTACATGAAAAAGGGATTTACTGAATCAATTTAGTTGTGTAGGGTTTTTTAAATCAAGTGAACAATTTCAATGAAGTAGAAAAAGGTGCCAAGAATGTGCAGCACCCCAAGCTTTGCTCCTAAAAGCAATAGAAAAGACACAATTGAAATGCAGTGGGACCTCTGTGGATGAATTAGACAGACTGTGTACAGACACTTTGCAGTGACAATCTGCTTCTGAAAGGGATATATTAAGTGCTAACTGCACTGAAGACGTAAATTGAAGATACGATATCCAAGGACTAATTTCAAAGCACTCCTTCTTGTTAAATGAATTGCTGAAAGAGCAGGGTTTAAAAGACTTTGTTTTGCGTTAAAGGATTTGAACTACACCTATCAGCAGACTGCACCAGCAAGCTAATGCTAACATAATAAACCCACCACTGTCTTATTACATCCCCCGAGCTACACCATCACAGCTGTGTTGAGTTGAATTTCTCCAGTGGTTCTCAACACCCCATGCAAAGTGCTCTGCCTCACTATTCAGTCTCTACCACATAAAATTACCATCACTTTCATAGTATGAATGGAAAGGTCTAGGTCATTATCTGTTTAATTGCATAAAATTTCAGAAAATGAGGTCATCAGCAGCAGACTTTTAATGCTTTTTAATGACATGTTTAGACACCAGTAACTATATTTTCAGTTATTTAAAATGGGTTTTGAACAACATGAAATGTGATCTTGGAAGATGCAGAAGAAATTCTAAATTCCTTGACATACAGGTTTTATATTGGCCTCTAGTTATGTCATTTCACAAAGTAATTCTGATATCAATATGGATAGAGCTTGGGGGATATCTCAGAATAATTCTTGTCACAAATATCCATCAAAGTAAGGGATGTTGTTAGTCAGAATTCGCCCAGCAGGCTAGCACCAAGCCCTGCATCACCTATGTGCTCTCCATTTCTGTGAATACTCAATATAGCCACTGATGAGAAGGTCCGCTGGAACACAAAGGGAAGACAAAACACTGAAAACAGCACACGTAAATATTTCAATGACAGGTATCATGCTATTCATAGCACAGTACTTGAAAATGGAACAAGGCATAGGTATGAAGAACAGCAAAAGTGTAGGTAGGCAGGAAGCCATGTCTTCTGGATGTACAAAAATATCAAAAGGAATGACCTGTGCTGTAACTGAGAAATCTCCTCAAGAATCAAAATTATACATGATTCCATAAAAAGAGTCAAAGGACCGGTGACTGAGGTTGAAATAGCATCCTTTCCAGGAAGATGGCATCCTTTCTAACAGCCTAGTAGACGGAGCACTAATCAGACACGCTTAGAGACATATTCAGGCTTTCTTTCACCTCAGACTTCTTGTGTAACCTTGAACACATCCTTTACCTCTTCCGTACATCAGTTCCTCTAAGTACACATGAATATTGTAGGGCGTTATTCAAATATCGCAGTACTGGGAATTATACGATAATCTAATACAGTAATTTCAAGATGGGCTGTTCAGAAGAATTTAGGCATATTTTTCCCTGCTTTAATTTTTAATAGAGACAGTAAAAGCAATGCATACAACTTGTAAGATCCAGCTACAGCACCTGGTAGAAGAATCCAGATGTTCCCCCTTCCAACAGCATCGTTAAACATGAGGCTGATGTGAAATATTTATAATGAAGGTGAATCATAGCCCACAGAGGAGGAATCTAGGGCTGTATCTTCTACTAGCATCAAGCACAAAAATGCAAATACACTGAACAAATACTGCATTAACTTTCAAATCACACGTTCTACGTCTCACAAAGTAAGACACAATTTAGTCCTGATGCGGGTGACAGATGGTAGCAAGAGACCAACAGTTTGGAACAAAGTGTCAAGAACAGATTTCAAAGGAAACCCACCCAACGACCCACGATGTAGGAATCCAGGATTGTGAGTGATCTCCAGGGCCAGTGAGTGTCCTTCCCTCTTTCGTAGAAAATGGCATCATAGAATCCCTTTCTCAAATTTACCAGCTCCATCTTAAAATTACTTTGGTTATTTGTGCCAGTCACTCTCACTAAGGCTGTTCTAAGGATTAAAAATCTCCTTATTTACAGGCCATTTTTTTCAAGCTTAATTCTTACCTACTCAATCCTGTGCCAGCACTGACCTGTAACTTAAACTGCTCTTATCATCTCCCAGCTTTTGCCCTCAGTATTTTATAAAAAATACTATCTCCTCCAAGCTTTTGTTCTGCAGAGCTAAATAAGAAAAGGCGTATGGTCTCCTCATTAAGGTTACACTCTTTCTGCGTCTTTTCCAAACCCAATTAATCCTTAAGTTTGGGAAGCCACAACTGTATTGTTGCTCCCTGCCTTACAAGATCATTCAATACTTTTTTAATCTCTACTGCCAAGACTTCATCTTATGCATCCTAGAGTCGTTTCAGCTGTTTCCATGGCCATATCATGTTGACAGTTCTTAACCATTCACATCTCTGTCACTTCTTTCCAGCCCATGAGCCAGAAGAAATCTTATTATTAGTGCCAGGTCGGTAGCAGAGCAAGGCAGAGAATTTACAGGTGTTGGCTGACTCCTGAGTACTGCATTTGACTGACTCATTTCACTTCCTAAACCATTCAACAAGCTGAATTACCATCATGTCCACGTACTATCCAACTTTTTCAGCTTTTCTTGAAGAACAGTAATCCGTAGTCTCCACCACCCCAGTGAAGTATAACTCTCTCAGAAGCATCTTCGTGAGAAAGTAATTAATATTGTTATGGTACATGATTCATAAACTAAATTAGACCAATGGCTTCCACCTTCATCTAAGAAGTACACCTGTCCAAGAGTAGAAATCCATATAAAACACTGACCTGTTTACCACGCCTTCATAATCCATACAGAAAAACCAACACCGTTTTAGAAGGTGGACCACTGACTTGCACATTTCTTCTATAAACAGATAACATAGATCGTTTTACCTTGGAAGGAAGAAAACGCATAAAGCCATCCACATACCCACCAGCACATTCATGACAAGGAAACAAATGAAGTCAAATACCCAGTAGGTCCCCTAGAAGCTCTGAGAGATGTTTAAGACAATCTTTGCCCTCAAAAAATGCTTAAGAACTGCGATTAGACTTTAGCTCCAGGTCAAAATTTGTTGTCCTCTATTTTAAAAAGTGTCTACAGCCAAGCATGAGGTTAACATATTCAGCTGCTTTGTTGGAAAAAGTGTAAGTTTGAATAAAACAAGAACTTCAGCTCCCTTTTTGATGTTAGTTCTAATTTAAGAACTTAAAATGGAGATTAGACTGAAAATCTAGCAACTATTAAAAGCATACTGTCAGACATACTTGCTGCCCAGGAAGATTCTTTAAATCACCCACTTTTTAAAAATTCATGCATTTGATTCAAAGTGCTGTTCAGCACAGAAGCTGGTATAGAAGAGACCTAGGAGGTAAGAAAATTTAGGGTAGAGATCTAGAATCCAGCCCTTTTGATACAACAGAGGTGCACTGTCAGCAGAAATGTTGGCATGGCTCCACTTTGGCATCTCTTTCCGTATCTGTTTCTGGACATTTTTGCATGGATCTTTTTAGCCGCTATTCATTTGCTCGTACTGGTACCTCTGATTCTTTTGCTCCCAGATCCAGTTCTAGATCTCATCTCACTTTTAATCTCCACTAATATTGTTTCTTTTTCCTCTCATGCTTGAGCTGAACCATGTTCACTGAAGCTGATGTAAAGACACCAGTTGGCTTCAGTTAATACTGAATCACACACCAGAAACTTGGCCTTTG
>Ga0181612_151042_pt1 | contig 11037 bp, 7 predicted proteins | sample HoacroProtozoa21_FD_119630 | JGI IMG/M metagenome (GOLD analysis project Ga0181612, IMG submission 119630) | Hoatzin crop microbial communities from Cojedes, Venezuel. Combined Assembly of Gp0051906, Gp0051904, Gp0051908 | reverse complement strand
CAGTGCAGCGGTAGGCTTTGAAAAGATTTAGAATTTGAAGTATTTTTTTTTTCAGGCTCTGAATAGGCATTGTTTGTGTCTGTCTGGAATTTCTGCTATATGTAAGAAAATCATGTACTTTGATATTTAATCACAAGTGAAATGTATCCTTAGTATCACTACTATTCAGATGATCTTCTGTACACTACTTGATATTTTTTCTTTTTTTTTTTCTTTTTTATCTCTAAGAGCTTTTCATCATGCAGTTATTTGTGATATATTTATTACAGAGAGGTTTCTAATATACCTTCTGAAAACACAAATCTCAGGTTTTGGCACTTAATGTTGGAACTGAAGTGAGAACTTTGGGAAAAGGAGAGATTGAACGTGGTGGGGGGTTGTATGAGATTTTCCTGTATGAGAACTGTTCCCTGGAAACTAATTCAAGCAATTCAGTGATGATTAGAACACAGTTAGTTAATGGCAAAAAAGGAAAAAAGTATGTAAAAAATGTGAAAACTATGACTTGAACAATGTACTTTCTCTTTCTAAGGTAGACATGTATTCCATTTCCACTGCGGGGTGAAATGTCAGCAAAAAAGGAACAGGCCATTTTAAGCAAAGCTTTTTGTATTACATATTCAGTCTGTTTCATGACTTGAAACTTTTTGCCTGATCACGGTCTTAATCATGGCGTCACTAAAATGTCCACACCAGGCCCCTAGACAGATGGTAAGGGAACATTACCTGATAGATTGCGTAAAACAATGTGTACCTATGCCAGATGAGACTACATTTCTGTTGTCGCTGTGCTGTGTTACAGGATAAATTAATTTGTGGTTTTCTGTGTCTTCACATTATATACTTAAAAATGAATAATAAAATATTTAGATGTTCATATAATTCAGTAAATTTACTGTGATGCAATTCGTGTATTTTCATTGATCTGCAATTGATGTAGTTACCAAGAGATGCTAAGCAACAAGTTAAGCAAATGCATGCCAATTTAAGCATTCCATTTTGTTGCATATTTTATGTATTATAAGCATATTATCAGTAAATTGTGCCAGCTCTTAGGTGGTGAGTTGCCGTGGATCCTGCCATACAGTTCGGAGGAGATACATCAGTCTTTCTGTTTGATGGAAAAATACTTTTTTTGTCCAAAGGGTGTTGTGACCAGAAGGTCTTTTACTAATTCAGTCTTTAGGAATTTTACACTCCTGAGCCTGTATCTGCCTCAGGTGTTTCTGTATTTTCTTCAAGACTTGCCCTTAGGCTTCGGTAAGCGCTCTGACGAAATCCAGTCACTGTTACCTTAAAAACAAATATGAAAGTCATCTCATCTGGGATGCCTACCAGACTCGTGCTGCTGATTGTGGCTAGGGGGATGGTGAATTGCTGTTTCCCTTACTTTTGCTTCTCCCTCTTTCTCTATGTGTTTTTTAAAGCTCCAATTATGAACCAAACATGCAGCTCCAAGCTCCGCCTGTTACATAGGCTGCAAACAAAGGATTGCCAGTTCTTTACCAAGTTTTTCTATGTAGCTTTCCTCCTCTGATTATAGCCTTAGGTCAGTCAGGCTGGTTGATGTCTTCTCTTCCATGACTGGACAGTGTTCAAGACCAGAACCACATCCCATGCAGATGTTCGGTTTGTATGAAATGTTTGCCGTTGTGTTTAACAGGATGTTCAGAAGGCACTTTAAATAACCTCTCTGCACTGATAGATGTGTCCTAATTCTGACTTTATCTTGTTGTCTGCTAAAACAACAAATGACTGTAAATTGGTGATACCCTCATTTGCTAAAAGATCGTATTTTGTTCTTTCGGAAGGTTGTGAGACATCTGTATTTTAATGTTGTGCTGGTTAATCTTGAAGACCTTTTTTCCAAAACCTGGAGCAGCATAATTCCGTGGAAGGGAGGAGAATTTCTTAAAGCTGCTTCTTATTTGGCAAAATGTCATTGGAGTAACATGAAACGTTTTAAGAGTTCAGTGCTTTGTTTTCATGAAGCAACTTCCTGTGCCCTAAGTCTACTGGGATGTTCACAGCCTTCTGAAGAAGGCAAGGACTTGTCCTCACTTCTGTTGCTCAGTACTACTGTGCATGGGAATAGAGTAGTGTATATCTTTTTTTGGGGGGCAAAGACGACCATATTGATGCAGAAACTCTTCTTAAGCTACGTGTTTGTTCTGCGTTGTCAAAGCTTAAATATTAGCAGTGTTTGTGGCAGAAACCAGGAGAATTATTTTTGTCATTAATGCTACTACAGAGAGACAGTATTATTTTCTTTTATAACCACTGTATCAGAATATCCAGCAGTGATTTTTTTTGTGGAGGTGGAAAAGGGGTTTGAAATTCCTATGGGTTTCAGTGGACAGCTGTTTTGTTATTCTGTATCCAGCATCAGGACCTGCAAATTCTTGTCGTCTGTCATCTTCGGCTGCTATGGCCACTGTCCACAGAAGCAAGCCCGCATACCAGACAGACATATCAACCTCTGTTTATTCCGTGCCATGAACTAGAATGGGAGATGTTTGGAATTAAGTCTGCTCTTTATGAATCCTTCTATAAAAGGATTACCTTACCCATAAGAGACCACGTGTGGTGGTTTCCTTGGAGTGGTGCTTTGTCATCCCCAGTATGACACCGTAAAGCCTTTCTGACAGCTCCTACTGCGAATGTGACAAGAATCAGGAGTTTCCACTGCTGCTTGGTGTCTTAGCTATGAGAAGCATCTGCTTCTGAGAAGATGGTAATACAGCTTTGGACTGAGACTTCCCTAAGAGATCTGAAAAAGATGATATAACCACAATGATTCTGAAGTACGTTTTTGTCAGTTAAATGTTTCATTCTAATATAAATAGGAGTACAAATAGTCTTTATATACTTAGTTTGAAGTCTCACTTGGCTCCTTCCCAGGCAATTAATGCTTCAGGCTATCGGTTTAGAAAGCCAAATAAAAAAAGATACAGCCTTCCTCAGAATGCGTATGTATCACACCAGAAGTGAAAGAATGCAAAACTTACGAAGAAATTATTGGTGATCACGGAAAAACGTTTTCCTCTTTCTCACAAGTACTCTTGATATCTATGGGAGGATTACTGAGACAATGAATTATCATAGGCCCTGTTCCTTGGGAACCCCAGCTGTAGTATGCTGCCAGAGAATGCAAGATTTTTTTTGTGCGGACCGCTAGTATTTAAAGGTGCTGTTGTTCTTTATGGAAATCTGTTCACAAGTTTTTCCAAGGCAAACTTTATGTAGTATATTCCTGTGACTTAATTTACATCTACTTTTTCACCTGTATTTTTGCTTTATTTCTGTTACTCTGCTGTTAAAACGATGTACAGTTGAGTCTTGACTTGAAAAGGAAACACAGAGGAAGGAATCAGTCAAGATTCCTTTCAAACGTGTTTAGCACAAAGGAATTTCAAGGGCTATTAAAAGAACCCGAGGACATGCAATTGAAGTAGAATGGTGGCTGAGAATGCCAATACGTTTTTTCACTATCATTTCAATACTCAGTGGTTTACAAAATGCCTTAGCAAAATTGCATGGAGTGTGTTCCAGTAAATGCAAGGACAGCCTGAACTCAAATCTAAGGCAAATTTATATACTTCCCCTTGAAAGTGTTACTGATAGCTTTGCTAAGAAACTTGCTGAAGGTGTGCATCCTTTTAGCCATGCCAGTTGTTAGAGGTAGCCAAATGTGGAGGGCTTTGGGTCCCAGGGGCATACCTCCTGTCCCAGCTAAATAGGTAAGTGCAAAGCTGCTGCAGTTCTGCGTCTCCAGGTCCAGCCAGTAATCCAACTGAACCCTTGTTCCCAGAAGGTGTGCGTGTGTGCACACACACTCACATGCAGACAATGCATACACAGCTGGCCACACAGATCAAGAGACTCAAACCAGTGCTTTTATTGGTACCCACATAAGCACGCACAGAGCACTCGAGAAAGAGCTGCATGGACAGCCCGGTCCTGTTCCTCCTTTCTAGTTCCTCAGGGTGCAAGTCCAGTAGTGGGATTTTCAGAGAAACTGACACAGATGCTATATGGGTCCCCGTAGTAGCCAGTTTTAAATGGTCTGTGTAGTTACTGAAGTCTTGACCCCTTGGTGTCCCCCAGTTGTTGGCACCTAGACCTGTGAGCACCTGAGGTTTGTGTTCTCACTCCAGTTGCTGGTACTTGGACCTGTTAGCTACTTGCTGACCAGCCTGGCTTGAAGTTGGCTTGAGTTCACACATACACGCTCAGAATAGAACGTGCATCCACAAAGAGGACAGAAATAGGGTTTTATGACAATATGGGATACGCTGTCGTGATCAAGGGCAGGGCTCAGTCAGACAAGTGCACTGACCAGCCACCCATTTGCACTGGACCTGTCCAGTTTATCCATCTTCCCTACTGTTTTCCCATACTTGTTTCTCCTTTAATCCACCTTTATCCCTGTCTTTCTCCACCTCTAGTGCCTTCTCCTAAACATTTCAGAATGTCTTGTGTATTCTCACAATCTGGTGGTAAATTTTACACAATCCCAAAATGTTCTTCCTCCTGCATCCCATAAGTCCTGTATCCCTTAAGGCAATAACCTTTAGTTTTCAATGTGCTTCTGGGGTGTTTTCTCCTTGACTCGTCTTGGTAGGCTTCACACTGAGGGAATATGGTCTAATTGATGGTCTTGGGAGTAGCTGATTCAGGTGCTCCATTTTCACTGATTAGATTGTTAGGGTTTCTCTACCGGATTGTTTTTCCACTGGTCCTTGCTGGATCTGTTTCTATTATGATTAGTCTTTAATCAGATAACCTAACACTGGTGTCCCAGGGGCCTAGTAGCACCTGTCAAAACTAAATCTAGGTCTGTTTGGATTTTTGGCCATCTCACATGGGCATCCAAAAGATTAAAATCAGCTGAGGATACAAAATGCACAATTCCTTTGCTACTATTTCTCAGTCTCATGGAAATTTAGTATTGCAGAGTTTTGTTTACTACTTATGTTCAGTTTACAGACCTATATTTCTGGAAAGTAAAAGTGAGGTATCTTCTTACAATGCGTTAAATATATACTCTATGCTTTGGACTTACACCTGCTGGGGATGTTAGGCTCATACATCTAAGGAAGGCAAAGCTCAGCAATGGCCGCAAGCAAGTAGTGCTACTCAACTCTGCTGAACTTGTCCTCTGCGCTGGTTGCAAAGCCCATTCAAGGTAAGATGGCACAGAGACACGTAATAATAGTAAGGAGTTCTGGAGCCTAAACCAACTCAGACTAGACATCCTGCCTCTGTGCTCTGGTCCAGAAAAGAGCTGTCTGACAGTAGCAATGAAAAAATATTTCTTGGGCCCATTTATAAAAGGCAAAAAGCGATCACATATCCTTGTTTAGAAGGGGAGTAATGTCTCCAAGGTGGACAGGAAGGCCGGTTGTTAGTTTGACCTGCAAGCATCAAGAGATTGCTCAATTCCTTTGCAAGGTAGCTGAGCAGGCAAAAAACACAGACCCACAATGAGTATTAGCCAATATTTGGCTATCTGACATCTGCATTCAGAAAACCTGGCATGTATTATTTCTACTATAAGAGCCCAAGAGCTAGCTAATACTTGAGGCTTTGCCAAGTTGCTTCTCTCAGGAAGAGAAATAGAGTATGTGATTTGAGGGTTGTGAGATTTGTGTGTGTGTGTGTGTGTGCAGTCCTGTTTATTTACAAAGAATGTAAACAGAGCTCTGTTTGCTTGAGCAGAGTAGAAACAAAGTGCAGCAAGCAGCTATTCTGCTGATGTTATCAAGTCTGCCTGTCTAGCAAGTACTATACTAAAAAAAAAACCAAAAACCCCCCAAAAACAAACCAAACCCTAAGCCCCTGAAAAACAGCAGCCAAAAAAACCCACACAACTCTCTGCTGGGATCATAGGCACAGCATTTTTTGCTGGTGTTTTTTCTGCTTAAAACACAGAGGCATACATATCTGTAACAGTTTCCCCCAACTTCTTTAATTTTCTAATTGTTGTTTATAAAATTCTTAATTCTTCACACGCTTCACAGTCTGACTGGATTTGATGTGTAAGTGCTTTGGACAATGTTTTTCTCTCTCTCTTTTTTTTTTTTCTTTTTTTTTACAGCTGTTGTGTAAAGAGCTAATGTTCCTTTTTTACTTAGGCTAAAGGGAGGGTATTCAGCCCAACCATCTGCCTTGATTGCAGCCAAATACAGAATTCTTTAGAGAGCAGCCTGGTCACAGACATTATTTTTTTAGGATAATTATGCCATGCCTAAAATACAATTTTCAAAAAAAGTCTCTGTGCACGCTGTAATACCTTTCTTCACTTTCTGGACTCTACAGTTTGTTCCCATGTCACGTTGCCTGGCATCTGAAGACTCCTGCCCTTTACTGCAAATAGCTCTGCTCGGGCCTTACCCGTGGACAGGTGTGAGCTGCTTTAGGATCTGTCTTCGCAGGCTTCTGCCAGCTTTTGACTGGACTTCTATAGTGAAAGAGTGTTTAGATTTAGTCCATCCTGGGTTTTTGTGTTGTTGGTTTTTTTTTTTTCTTCGAAATGATTGCTTTGCTTCTCTAGAAAGCCTGACTCTAGGTTATCACATGATGCTTCATCACCCTGCTCCATTGGGCTCAGCCTGTATGAGGCAGCTGGAGCTGACGTATGCGTTGTCTTCCATAACTCCTGAAAGCTTCTGAGACTCATGGCTTCCTGGCTCTCTGAACTTCTTTGGAGATCTCGTTTTGTCCACAACTAGCACTTCATGTGTGTAGTGTTGCCTGCAAAAAGTAATCCCAGACTGAATTGCAGTGGAGTTTTGTATGTGAATAATACAACAGGAGGTTTATCCCAGAGCTTTCCCTTTACTCTCCACCCCAGTCCTCATTCTTGTTGTCCCTCTTTGTGTTTGGGTACCATCTGCTCACAGTCCTCTGTCATCTGTTTGCTTTTTTATCTCCTGCCTTTGATTTTGTGCTGGTTATTTGAAAATTTATTTTGAAGTACCAGTGCATTGAAAGAGATAATGATTAGGTGAAGTGAAAGTTAGAGACATTTATAGTAGTACTTCACTTGCTTCTGCGTGTATATGTGTTTGACGAAGGTTTTTGTAGTAATTCAGTTATCAGCTTGTAATGGCTAGGGCTCACAAGAGAAATAATAGCATTTATTGTGATGTAGCAAAAAAATGATGGAAGTATATACTGAAGGACAACAATGCTAGAGGCTGAAGATATATTTGGCAATGATGAAACAATAGCAGTGTCTATTGTATACATTGACTTTAGCAAGAGTTTTGGCTCTGCCTGCCGTAACGATTGAGAAACTGAGGAAGTCTGGGCTAGATGAGTAGACAGTGGATTGAAATCTGGCTGATCTGTTGGGCCTAAAGGGCTGTTGTCAGTGGCACAAAGTCCGGCTGGAGGCCAGTCACTACTGGTATACTCCAGCAGTCATCCTTTAATGGGGCCAGTACTGTTTAGTATGACCTGGATGATGGGACAGAGTACACCCTCAGCAAGTTTGCACATGATACAGGACTAGGAGGAGTGATTAATACACCACAGGGTTGTGCTGCCATTCAGAGGCACCTAGACAGGCTGGAGAGATGGGCTGACACCAGCCTCCTGAAGTTCAACACAGGGAAATGCCAAGTTCTGCACCTGGGCAGGAATAACCCCATACACCGGTGCAGGCTGGGGACCAACCAGCTGGAAAGCAACTTTGCAGGGAAGGAACTGGTAGACAGCATGTTGAGCATGAGCCAGCAAAGCATGAGTCAGGGCAATGCCAGCAAATCAAGGGAGGTGATCCTTTGCCTCTGCTCAGCCCTGGTCAGATGCACTGCAGTGTTGTGTCCAGAGCTGGGCACCCCAGTGCAAGAGAGCTCTAGAGGGATCTACTGGAGCAGGTCCACTGAAGGGCCACAAAGATGGTGAAGGGCTTGGAGCCCTTATCATACAAGGAAAGGCCGAGACCTGGAGTTGTTCAGCCTGGAGCAGAGAAGGTTCAGGGGGATCTTACCAGCGTGCATAAATACCTGGTGGGTGGGTGTAAAGAAGACAGACTTCTTGGTGGTGCCGACTAACCAGAGAAGAGGCAGAAGGCACAAACTGAAATACAGTGAACTCCATTCAGATGTAAGAACTTCTGTTGTGGATGTAGGTGAACGCTGGCATAGGTTGCCCAAATGGGTTGTGGAATCTCCATCTTTGGAGATACTCAGAACCAAACTGGACGTGCTGCTGAGCAGTCGGCTTAAGGTAACCCTGCTTGGAGCAGTCAGATGGGACCAGGTGACCTCCAGAGGTACCTTCCAGCCTCAACTGTTCTGTGGCTGTGTGGGAACAGACTGTTTGGACAAAGCTTGCTTTCTGAAATTCAGCTAAAACTGTAACAGGAGAGACACAGACACACAGCAGTGTTGTTGAAAGCTATTACTTTTTTTGAAAATAAAGCCTTCTTACATGAGGAATTTGTTTTCATGACTTCTATACTTAAACTCTAATCCTAAGACTAGTTGCTTTTTTAGTTGGTCGGCATTTTTTTCTGTTGAAAGCACCTGTGTCAGTAGTCAAGTAATTCACATCAGAGCACATAGCTTTTCTTTGATATTGTTCTGTATATACCTGTTTATTTGCCATCAAGTCAAACCTTGAAAAAAAACAAACCACAAAAACAAACAAAAAAACCCACAACCAAAAAGCCTGTCTGAAAGACATCTGTCTGGTCCAGTTCTGTGTCTCTGGCTATTTGTTTCCCCTTCTACAATAACTGGGGCTTCACAAGCTTTACAATTCTACTTCTTTGTCTTTTTCCTCTAGCTGTTTCAAGAATTCACTTTGGTACTTGCTGTTTACTGTTTTGCATCTAGGGAAGGGATTTGGTCTCAGATCTATGGGCAGACATTCTGCAGTGGACTGAAGAAAAAGGTAATCAGTAAGGGAGGGATTTGATTGTTGTTCATCATCTGGCCTGGATATTTCAGAAGCATATACTATTCCTGCATCTTAATTTCTGGTGCTTTGAGTTATTCATAGTTAGTTGTGCTTTTCACCTGTTAAATATTCAACAGATTCTAAAATAAAGTTTGGGTTGGGAGGGGGATTGTTCACTTATTTATGGTTAATTCATAACCTTAATTGTGACGGAAGTAGCTTTTTACCGAATTATGCTCAAGATGTGATAGCTTAAATCCTTCAACACACGTGACTGATATACTTGTCGTATGCCAAGCAACAGAGAAACTTTCCCTTTACTTACGCAATCTCATCTTTATTCATTGGTAACAAAACCATCGTTTTGGTTTCTGTGGAAACTGCTGTGAGGTAATAACTGGGCAAACTGTAACAATTTCTTCATAATTAATCACCTAGAAAGTTATTTTTACCTGTGATTTGTGTCTTTTAAGTTGGCGCCAGCCCATTCTAAGTAATAGAATATGAATTGCAGGTATGACAGAATATCAAAATCATAGAAAAAATGGAACACTCAGCTCATTGAGTAGCTCATTGATAGGAGTGTGGCAATGAAACCTTTTTATAAAAACAAAGGAGGATGGAATAAATATTTGAAGTGTTCTATCTTTAAATGAAATGAGAAGGTTTAATGTAAGTAGAGATGGGTAAAAACTAATTCTAAGTGTCATGCAGTTAACTGTCAGCACGGATATTTGTGCACAAGGATTTATTTGTAAAATACATTGCACTGCATTTTTGTTAAGATAGGTATATTATAACATTAGTAGGCTGCAGCTATTTTTATACAAACGGAAACCTCAGTGATTTATATTGTGCATACTGCAAACATTTGGTACTATCAACCGGAATGTTACCTCCTACCTTTTTGGCCCCACCTGCATGTATTTTGTGTCCCTTGTTGATTTGTTTCTTGTCTTGATTGGGTAGGAGGATCACGGGCTACAGTACATCAACTTATGTTGTAGCTTTTCAAGTAGTGCTGGTAGCCTGCTGTATGACCTAGATACTGAAGAATCAGTAGGCAATCAAGAAAGAAGATAATTCTTGCTAAGTAAAAGTGGTTTTTTTGGAAGCAGGATGCTGCAGAATGCTTAGAGAAAGATACCGACAGGATTTTCGTACTCTGTCTGCAGGGTTCAGTCGCGGACTGCTTTGGTGGATTGTGAAAAGTATTTCTTATTTTAACTGTAATAAAATTTGTATTATTTAAAAATAGCGTGGAGATGATAAACTAAAAATTATGTTATGTAGTGTGGCTTTGCACTAAGACTTTTATTTTAAAGTTATATGTAAATGGATCACAGTGAGTGAGTGATTTAATGGATTACAGGAGGGAATGTATTTATATATCTAATTTTAAATTTTAGTTTTTTCTTTCTCAAAGTAATCTAGTCCTTTTTAAATCAAGTATTCCTGAGTTGGAAATCAAAGTGTTGTAATTTAAAGTGTCAAAGTTTCCTTCTAGTTATTTTTTTGGCAAGTCTGTTACTGTTGTTACCATTCAATCCTGTAATTTTGTAGTAATGCACAAGTCTGGTTTCAGTTACAATGTTATTTCACTGCATGCAATAGAATTCGCTAGAACTTCAGTGAAATACACACCAGCTTCCTTGTGCCAGAATGGATGCTGTTGGGTAGAGGCTTGGGTGATAGCGACAGAGGGTCAGTGGAGGTGTGATCCATTCAGAGTGAATCCCTAGCTGGATAGGAAGGTGAAAAATTGAGAGTTTGTAGTCGGCTTTTATTCTGTATGTTGATTTGACTTTGAAATGCACATCTTGAGAGGCAATTACTAGAAATTGTGAAATACACTATTTATGTTAAACTTAAGGGGCAAAAAATGTTATGAAATACAGGGAAAAGAGTAATATATATATACTATTGTAATAAATAGATCCTCAGTCAGTATCTTTTTTTCTTAGTTTTAAGGGCTTCATGCTAGTTAAGTTTGGCAAACATGTCTAGATAATGCTAATTACTGTTCCAGTGTCGCTGACATGACTAGTTTAATTTTTCCAAGATCTGGTGAACATACTGTGTTTTGCTTAAGTCTTATTGTGCGTTGCTTAGGGTTTCTTTTTT
>Ga0181612_112930_pt1 | contig 11037 bp, 11 predicted proteins | sample HoacroProtozoa21_FD_119630 | JGI IMG/M metagenome (GOLD analysis project Ga0181612, IMG submission 119630) | Hoatzin crop microbial communities from Cojedes, Venezuel. Combined Assembly of Gp0051906, Gp0051904, Gp0051908 | reverse complement strand
TTGCCTGGCCCTGTTACTGAAGGGCAGTTGTTGCCCATGCCAACAGCTGAAGTCCTGCATACAGAGAGCAGCGTGATGTGGGTGGCAGGCTACCTGTCCCCTTCTGGGCCCACTCCCTCTCGTTGTTGCCCACCACAGCAGCTATTTTAGATCTGGTAGCATAACTGGCTGCTCAGGCTGGCATCGCTGTGCCAGCAGGCAAAGCTAATGGGGGGTTAGCTGCTGGGAACAGCCTGCTTTCATGACCACACTCTACCAGTCACTGACAGCACTGATACAACCTGCTCGGACTGCATTTAGCAATTTGCCACTGTAAAAAAATCAGCAAACCAATTGCTTGAGAACAGCATCTCCTTTAAGACAAAAGGACAACCTCCAGGGAATTGCTTGAACTCCGCCTGGCTGTTTTCTCTGATGCTTTTTGCACCCTATGATTATATTTTTAAACACCTCACATTTGGGATCCTCCTTCCTTATTTCCATACAGCTGAAGTCAGCAACACTGAACATTTTTGCCCTCACATGGTGGATTTGTGTGAAAATCCCCACATTTGATCTTCACCCTCTGCATCAATCTCTCCAGTTTAAGAGTTTTCTCTTTCTAGAGAGGAAAAAACTAGCCCTGTGTGATATAGATAACCAGTTGCTCAACACAAAGATAAGCCAAGGTAGCATGATTATACAAAAGTCCTGATCCAAGGTGCCTCATGGGACCTATCTGATCTACGCCTGGGAGCAATAAGGAGGTTTGCAGAAACCAGGAGTGGCTCAGCTCTGATTTGTGAACTGAAAGATGAGGGCTAAAGCACCTCAGCTGGTTTATCCCCTAAGAGGGATTCTAGCAGCTCTCCTTCTCCTAGGTCAGTGCATATCAGCAGCACATCTGATCTTTCTTTTAACCCCACTGTTGGGCTACTGCATACTGGCCAGTACTACGCTGGACTGGGGAGAGGCCTGCTTTTCCCGATAACCTAGGAAGCCTCAGTTTTACTGCCAAGATTTCTGGGTGCATAGCAGCCCAGTTTGAGGAAAAAAAAAGCTGCTGTGCTACTGAACATGCAGAAATCACAGAAAAAAGGAGATGGGCTTTCTGCATGAAACAGAGACTGCTCATGCAGGCAGCGCAACATGCATGGCACCTCATGGATTCCCAGTCTCTGGAGTTCCAGTGTGTATGGGGGTGACACTGGCCGTGTCAGGGTCTACTGTCCCTCTCTCTCTCCTTTCTGCCTGAGAGCTAGAAGTTGTATTGGGAAGAATTAAAGGGCAGGTCCTACTAATACTGTACAAAGCAGCAGATTTCCATCTGGTAGCTTGGTTTCTGTCTCTAGTAAGGTACCCTGAGCCCCAGCACAACCAACCAGGGGCTTGGTGCCCCAGGTTCAGCCCCAGAACTGTTTCTCTGCTCTGAAAGCTGGTGAGAAGCTCTGAAAGCCGGTGAGAAGCCACAAGCTGCAATTCCCAGAAGACAGAGAAGGCTTACTTACAGGCCTTCCTTCCAGCCCTGAGCAACCACATTTTATACCATACCCCTCAACTGTCTGCCGCACAGGACAAGGATTGTGTTCTGCTAACCCTCCAGGGCAGATGGGAACCTCAACCCCAGATTTTTACAGCCTCCATCACCTCCAAATAACCTCGTCTCTTCCCTAGTTCCCATTGCCTTATGCTCCCATTCAGATACTTGGTTGTGTTGTATACCATGAGTAGCCCCTACTGTAACCCCCAAGAGCAGCAAACAAGGAGAAGCTCAGATCCTTACTCTTGGTAAGAGTGTGCCAGCCTGCCTATGGGCAGTGGAGGCTGCGGGGGGCACTGTGCTCTACAGATCTCTACAGACCATCCTCTGGTGCCGCCCTCATCAGAAAAGCTGGAGTCTCTGCTCAGGACTGGGTGAACAAGACACTGTACATCCTTATGAGATACAAAAAATTATGGAATTAGGTGGCACAAAAGAGAGGGAGAAGAAAGATCTCCAGCCTCTAAAAACCCTTATTTATCCCAGCAAAACCAGAATTGCTGGGTTTAGCTGTGAAATAATCCTGAGAATTGCTTAGGGCTGTGCAGCCAGCATTAGCTCCAGGGCACCCACCACATCAAGCACTACCTAGCCCCACGGCTCTGCGCAGGCAGGGCAGGGAACACCATGAATCGCTACTTACTGTTTTTTGTGTTTTCTTTCTTCCTTTCTCTTACTTTTGGGGCTTGAAGAACTAAATAAGAAATGGCTAATTAATTCAGAGATTTCTGTTCTGATAAAAAGCTGCACAATCACACATCAATCTTATAGCTAGATTGCCCAAGAGCATGCAATAAAAATGAAAGGGATTAACGATTCTGCCGCAGCACAGGGGGGTCTGAGTGCCTGCTGACAAATCTGGCTTGTGGGCTTGGCCAGAAAGTACCCTCAAATGGATCAGCCATCCTGGTGACTTTGCATTTTCCCGTAGAGGAGATGAATACCTCTTGATATTGGACACACACGTACTGGAATCAGGAGAGTTCTTCCAGTACACACCTGGAAAGCCACTGACTCCAAATATTTCAAACATGGGCACTGCTGGGGGATACCATATTGTTTGCAAATAAAATTGTAAGAGAAATGAAGGCTCAAGATGCAGGATGGATGCAATGTGGATGAGGTTGTCAGGGCCTAGGTTATACCAAGAGGTCTTTTCCAGTTATGTGTCTGGTTGGACACGTTGGGCTGGAGACCTGATTCCTGTGGGGACTGAGGAACACTTAAGGCTGAACAGGGAGAGGGTAGACCCACAGTGAATGGGGAGAGCCAAGAAGATTCCACAAGGAGACACAGAAGAAAAGTGCTTTCTGCCCCCACCCAGTGAACATCAACCTTGTGAGACCTTGAAAAGACCATTAAACTTGTATTTCTAAGGGACCACCCACACTTGCTCAACTCTTACCTGTGTCTTCTCTTCTTTGAAGATAACCTGCAAGACACAGATATGTACCTTGAATGTACAGGGTCTCATAAGGTTGGAAATTTGAATCAGATACAATATGGTTAGGCCCAGTATTAAACTGAGCACTCTGAGAAGACCTCATGTACCAGCTGGGCAGAAGGGCCCTGGCTCTACTTTAGCCAGCTGCAAGGGGGTAGCTGAGAAACACTAGTGTGGTAGAAGTGACTACCACACTCTACAGGTCATTGAGAATATGATCCTCAGGATAACAAGTCTAAAGAGATCAGATACATCCCCTGTCCACGTGGGTCCCTTTTCTCTGCTATTGCCTCCACAGGTCTTGCAATCCACTTCGTTTGAGGGGGCATAGGTGGGTCCATTCCCTGGTTTTCTGTATGAAGGACCAAGTAGCAGTCAAAAGGAAAAACCCTTTCTGTATAACTCCAGAGCAGCCTTGCAGCCAAACCAGCATCATGCCTCTGTCTTGCCTCCTGAAGCATCCCTGGGATGACACAGGAGCCACTGTGCTGGTGGTCCTCATAGAACACCCTGGGAGCATGGAGGATGCTCTTCCTCGCGGTGAGGCCTGGCCCTGGCACACTGCACATCTCAGCTTGGAGCACAACGTCCTGCAGAAGACATGGCCTGAATTCCTGCCTAGAGGGGCCACGAGATTGCCTGAGGCAAGGTCAGTTGCAGGGATCTGTAGCTGAGGTGCTACCAGGTGTCTAGAAGCAACCTCCATCGGTCACCAATGCTTAATGGTTTATCATGCTGCCTTTTGGGACCAGCTTGAGCTTATCCTCAGCTTGCAGGGACATAAATGGGTCCCAAAGGCTCAAAGCCAAGGAGCATCCAATCCAGGACTGCCATCAGGAGATGGCATCCATAAAGGACCATAAGAATCCTTCCTTGGGAAATATTTTACAGACGTTTCTATATCCTTGTCTCTCCTCCTCCCCCCCTCCCTTTGCTTTAAGATTCAAGCTCAGCTTTTCAGCCTGTTATCCATTTTTGATAGCTCCTCTCTGTGGTTCAATATATTATAAATACATGAACTTTCCAAGGGAGATGGCATCCACTGCTCTCTTCAAATATTGGTTTAACAGTTGAGAGAAAACAGTGAAATATTTGCAATTTTAAAATTTAATTGTGCTCTTTAAATTAAAAATGGGCTTCAGAAGGAGAACGTGGAGGCGGTCACCCTGGGGCTGGGAGGGAAGATGGAGATGTGGATGTGGGGAGCTGGTGTGAGCCTTTTCCTGGCCCAAACACTGACGCTGGGGAGCAGGGAAAGGGACGGCCGGGCACGTCGATCCCGCGGGCATCCCAGAGGACGGGAGCTGTGCGAAACAGGACAGCGAGGACGGCAGGCACAGACCTCGCACCGGTCTGGCTCTCTTCCCCCACACCCTGACGGCCTCCATTTATCTGTTTGCTGGGGGTGCAGCCCATGTCGTTCTCTCCTCGCCTGTCTGGCCTTCCCCTCCCAGGATGGCTGCCCGATGGCAGTAACGTCTCCCACCCCTCATCCAAACCCCCACCAGCAGCCGCTGCCGGCGCGGAATGACATTTTCAAGAGGAAAAATACCTGTTTCTCTTTCGCTTCTTGGAGCTTTTCTTCTTCTTCTTCTTCACAGGTGAGGGGCTGTAGGAGGGAGACCTGAGGAGGAGAGAGGAGTTAGCGAGCAGGGGGTTCCCCGCAGCCCTCACCCCGCCATCAGCAGCATCCCCTGAGACGAGGGGGCCAGCTGCTGCCCTGAGGGGAGAGCCAGGAAATGGCGGCCTGAGCCGACCCCCAGCCCCTCGCAGAGCAGCCAGCCGCCATTTCACACCAGCTTCCTTCCCCTGCCACAGCCGAGGGCTCGCCCTGCACCACAAGGCACCATGGCCGCCCTCACCTCCTTCGCTTCTTGCGGCCGGATTTCTTCTTCTTCTTCCCGCGGGCCGGCGGTGGCACACGCTCCTCATTGCATGAGGGGCTGAGAAAGGAGGGAAACCAAAAAGAAATTAAAATAATCAAAATAAAAGCAGCGAGTCCGCTCAGACAGGACTGCTCCCCCCCATTTACCACTGTCCCCACCTCGGGGACATCCAGGGCAGAGAGACTGGCTTTCACAGTGGACCTAATTACCCCCTAACAAATAATTTGGTCACAGTTTAAATGAAGTGTCTCCTCCATGGGTTTAATGGAGATATAACGAGACAGCGACTGTACGCCGCGGTGATGCCGGATGATTATTTAAAACGTGTTTGCTGAGGTTAATGACTCTATCACAGATTTATAGGTTTTGCTGCTCTTTGTAAATATGCTTTAAATAATTAATTGGCATTCAATTTGCATGCAATAATTATTGCAACCAGATGCATCTAACTATAATGAAAGACTTGACACATGTTAAACAGCAATTGATTAGAAATATATATATTTATTGAGATGCTATGGTAATTTAATGAGATATGCATCTCTTACACAGTTGTTAAACCCTGGAAAAAAAAAACCACACTCCTGTAAATTAATTTCTTTTTTAAACATATGGCCCTGAATTGTGTTATGTTTCAACAAAAAGCAAATATCATTGTTAAATTAACTCAGAGCACTGGACTGAAAATACGACAGATACTCTGTGGCTACTCACCAACCAAAGCAACCGCTCATAAAGATGGTGGCGGGCTGCGGATCCCCAGGTTAATCCCCAGGTTAATCCCCAAATCAGCCCCTGGGTCCCCTAATTGATCCCCAGATCTGTCTGTGGATCCTGGAGCAGATCTGGGACTGAGATTTGTGGGGGGCACATCCAGGGCCTCTGCAAAAATCCCTACTGGATATGAGGGTGCTGGGCTCGTGCCTCAGTTTCCCCACTTCTCGCCACACCAGCAAGAGGAGCTGCTAGCGGGGGACATTTGAAGCAAGCCCCAGGTTTGGAAAATGCCGTGGGGTCTTAGCTGCAGAAACCAGCTGAAAACTGCGCAGTTTCTGCAGAAAGAATGAGCATTACCGTTATCAAGAGCCCTAACACGGAGCGAACGTCACAGCACATTGACCCGTTGGAGGCGGTGATGGGGGAACTCGGGCTCCGCTGCCCCCCAGCACTTACTCACCCAGGGCTTGAATCACTGCCAAAATTGCACTATCACAAAAAGCCGATTGCTTGGTGCTTTTAATACACGTTGTTTGTTTAATTGCTCTGCAAAGCAAAACTGTACGCTAACGCTTCGGTTGTGAACGGGGAATAACAGAGAGCTTTGGGCACAGTAAACCGAGGTGCAACCACAGAGTAGCCCCGAGCAGCACGCAAACACTGCTCCTCACTCTCCTCCTCCAGACTCCACCAGCCGGCAGCACTGCTAGGAGGTACGGCACACCGTGGGCTTAGCGGGTCTGTGGTCTGCAGTAACGTAGAGGAAATACGTTTTCCGAGACAGCTCGTCGTTGCCAAGCTCAGCCGCCTGCCCAAAGACACCCCGAGGGCCTCAGCCCCAGCTCCCTCATGCTTTCCCCCAGCGCGGATCGGGCTCCCCGGCACACAGGTCTGGGTGCGTCTCGGGTCCCCTCACCCAGGGCCAGGGGAGAGCGGGGAGAAAGCTCTGGCCGCAGGCAGCTTCTGCAGAGCCCCTCTCCCTCTCACCAAAAAGCCTTTCGTCTCTGGTGTCGAAGCTCCCTCCCTGTGCCGAGCTGACTTTGTTTCTCCGCGATTGTAATCAAAGTCTAATTAAAAACACGTTTTAGATGATCATTCTGGTTAGCCTGAAATCTGAAGATATGAAAAGTGCTTTTCTTGCTCTTTCTTTTCAGCGTTTTCAACCAAAGGGAGCGGCTTTAATCCCAGAGACAGTTTAGCAGGCAGGGCTCAGAGGACCTAGCTGCTTCATTTACAACATTCGATTCATTTTTCCCCTCTGAAGTTATCAGGTGCTAATGACACTCTGATAACGAAGCTGTGTCCTAATGAAGCCAAAGCTGGGTGAACAGGCACGGATGCCTGCTGTCACCCCCACCTTGGGGTGACCCCGCTCACAGCCCCAGCTCCTACCTGTGTGACCTGCGGCGAGCATGGTCTCGTCTCTCCTTCCCTTTGGCACAGCCGTTCGTGGCAGAAGCCTCCTTGACCGCACGGCCGCTCAGCTTTTCGGGACGTCTGTCCTCAGCAGGGTACGGCAGGCAGCTGAGAGTCCCACTGCAGGAGCTACGGGGAGAGCGAGCAATGAAGAGCCGTCCTTACAGCCGGACTTGTCCCCTGCGCTAGGGAACCCCCTTTCTTTCTGCAGGTAGGACCTCCTGCGCTGCTGTGAAGGAGAGCTGCAGGTTGCTCTCGGGCTGCCTGCGGCAGGAGATGCTCCTGCAAGGCTCCAGAAAGTCCCCATTTCCAAGCCAAGCTGTGTCCCAGCATGGGCAGAGATGCCACAAGCATCATGCAGCCAAGGAGCAGCTGATCAGACCAGCAACCCCAGACATCTTCCTCTGCATTGAGGGTTCTAGCTCACCAGCTCTGCAGAGATAGCACTAGTTTTATATTCTGGTAGAAAAAGAGCTTTTGCATTTCAAATGCCATTCTCCAAACCTGCTATTGCATTGCCAATACCTCACCCCATCCTCATCCCATCTCCCTTGCCAGCACTCAGGTGGAAACAAACTTCTGGCAGCTAGGAAACAGCCCTCCTCCCCTCTCCTTCAAATAGGGTGCTGGGCCAGTAAACACACCTCGTCCTGCTGAAAGCCCAAACTGGAAAACCTGGGACAGCCCAGCAGAGCTAAGGGGAACCACCTGGGCCAGGCAGGTGCCTGCGAGAGCCCTGGGGAGACCATGAGAGCTGGCGAGGAGCAGAGACAGGCAGGGAAAGCCTGGGGTGAGAGGTCTCCAAGAAACACCAGGGCTTGGTCAGGGCAAGCTGAAATGGAGAAAAGCAGCCAAATGGAGAAAACAAACCCAAATGAGCCCGAGTCCAGACACTTGGGAGGAAAGCAGATAGGTTTCCAGGCCCTGCAGATGTTTATTTCAAAGAACGAAGAGCTTAATGGAAAGCCATAAACCATACCCGGCAGGGGCACCGAGAACGCTATGGCTTTGCTGTCATCCCGAGTATTATTCAAATAAATAAAGCGAGCATTGGCATGTCCAAGCCCAGCCTGGCTGTGGGGTGGTACCGGCGGCAGGTTGGGCTCAGCTGACAGTGAAAGCGTCCCCGTTTCTTCCCATTATCGTTTTGAAGCCAGTCTTGGGAACGGGCTGTGGGTGCTGCTTTGGGGTTTCGCCATCCCCAGGTCAGCTCTGGAAGGTCCCGCTGGTGTGCCTGCCACCCAACCTACCTCCTCCTTTTGGAAAGCAGCGTGCCGAAGCCCCCAGGCCACGCGGTCCCCGCCGGAGCAGGGGGAGGCTGGGATGTCCTCCTGCCAGCCATGCAGCCACTGTGGCTCAGGGATGCTGGGAGGGTGCTTCAGCTGCAGAGGCCATCACAGCCATCAGACCTGGGCTGTGGGTTGGGAACAAGGGGCTGGGGCCAGCCGCACGCTGCACATGCTGGGGGTCAAACGGGGCCAAGAGGGTGGTTAAAGAGCAAGGGGATGGTAAAATGGCACATCAGCCCCAGGTAGGGGGCCCAGAGGCTTGCACGCCCCGGGGAACATCCTGCTGCCTGCCCCAGCCCTGAGCAACACTTTTTGGGGCTGGAGTCGGCACAGGAGCACCAAGGGTCACCCCTCTCTGTCCACCTGTGCTTCCTCTCTCAACAAACTCCCACTTTTCTCTGATAGCTGGCTCTTTCTCGGAGCCCATTTTGTGATGCCTGAACACTCGAGGAGTGCATCAGCCAAATACAAGCGACAGGGGTCAATGGGGGGAAGCTGGGCGAAATATTGCTGTCCCAGGACATGCTGGAGGTGACGGTCCCTCTGGCTTTAAAAATCTATTACTCCGCTTGCAATAAATCCCTCAGTCGCTTCCCAACATCTATGTTATTTTTTACCATCCGGGAAGCTACATGGTTAATTGCTTTCTTTGTGCAAGCTAATTAGCTTGTGGCCTTTCCCGAACCCCTTTTAAGAACAGCCTTCTGAGGCTCAGTCATTAGGATCCATTAAAAATGTCCCCAAATTAATGACCTGTGCAAAGTCTGGGCTGGATCAGCTCCAGCAGCGGAGGCAGGGGGGGTTCCTCCCCGGGCTGGCAGCGTGTTGGGGCACTGCTGCCTGGCAGGAGGGACCTGGGCAGGGGCGGTGATGTCCCTCTCACCCCGGCCCCCGCTCCTGCTAACGAGATTTTCAGGTCCTGGGGTTAAAACATATTGGCCTTGAGGCAGCCAAGGACTTCTGTCCTGCAACACGCTAGGAACCATTTCTTCTGGGCTTGGAAGTAATTATTGATGGAAATAATTATTCTCCAATCCCATCAAAGGCTGGCTTCAATTCAACCAAATGTTCTCCTCTGATGAATGCTGAGAGTCACTAATGCTCTAAACTGGCTGGTAATCCCCCTGCGTTAAGCTCCACAGACATTGATTGAATATATATATAAAAAAATAGTGCTTTTTTTGTTGTCTTTCTTGTTTTTCATGACTGATACAAACGTGCTTGCAGTTTGGTGTGAACAATTACTTTGGCCTCAAAGGAGAGGATTATCACACCTTCTCCTGCCGGTCCCCGCCTGCGACAGACCGGAGCAAGCCTCCGCGGGTGGTTTACTGGGGCCGGACCCGGGAGGGCAGGGGGGACGCTCACGCAGGGCTCGCTCAGCACAGGGGCTGTGCTGCCCGCAGAGGTGCGTCCCGGAGCAGGCAGGAGGAAGAGGAGGCAGGGAGGATGCCCAGGGTTTGCCCTGCTGCGGGGCAACGCTGCTCCTCCATCGGAGCGAGGACTGCAGCCTCTCTGCCCAACGTCTGGGTCGCGTGTTGGTCCCTAAGGACGCACTCCTGGTCACAGGTAACCAGACCAGGACAAGGCAGCTGCCCGCCCATTCTGCCTGCCCTCCAAGTTTCTCCTTTTCCATCAGACAATTGGATTGCTTGCACCCATTTTTCTTTTTCCTTTCTTTCTCCCATGCAGAGATCCAGCCTGTCCCTCAGACCCGTCCGAAGGCAGCATCCCTGCTCCTGACGGGGAGGCCCCACGCAGCAGGGCACCCGCTGGGCTGCTGGCACCCAGCTCAGAGCAAAGCATGCCCCATGCAACCTCTCGCCACGGACGGCTTGCCGTGTTCCTTCCCTTCGCAGCCGTCTCCAGTCCAGGAGGGGTTTTCTGGGCTCGTGGCAATTTTTGCCAGCTTTTCAGTGGCTGGAAGGGAAGAAGCAGGCATGCAGGGCTCTCACCTCTCCCACCAGCCCAAGCCCTTCACTGCTGTTCACAGCCCAGCCAGCCCATCTCCGCATTTTGATATCAGATTTGGGCTCTCCCATGTTTTCCTACCCTCACAGAATGCGTTGACGGCAGAGGGGAAATGATCTATTGCTACGCTAATAGAAACGATGCAGAAAAGGTCACTGGTGGGAAACACCCCAAATATTCGTAATGTGAAGGCAATTGAAACCACCGTAAAACACTGTGGCCATGTGGAGGAGAATGGGACGGGTGACGACAGGCTGGCTGTGAGGTGGGGGGGGTCCCTGTTTATTTTCGCTTCCCACCAGCCTTTCCCAACGGCACGGCACGTTTCTGAATCCCACTGAGCTCCCTGCTGGTGGCACTGCCCGCAGAGCTCTGTCACCCAGTGCCACCCCATCCTGTCCCCATTCCCCGGGGGGCTGGCATGTCACACCGAGTTTGTAGTGGCATCACGGAGGGCAGTGAACCACGCAGCAGCCCCCGTGCTCTATAACGGCTCCCTTTGGGACTGGACATCACCGTTTGCTGGGGAAAGGTAGAAAGCCACTGACAGACTCCGCAGGAGGGTTTTGCACCGGGTGTCGTACCGGCGCCCGAGGTGGCCGTGCACACAGGATGAGGCCACGGCTCTGCAAAGGCCAAGGAAAACGCAAGACCCAGGAGGTCCCGGAGGGTGTTTGCAAGATCTGGGAGATAGAATCATGGAAGCACAGAATGCTTTAGGTTGGAAGGGACATTTAGAGGCCATCTAGACCAACCCCGCTGCAGTGAGCAGGGACATCTTCCACCAGACCAGGT
>Ga0181612_167316_pt1 | contig 11038 bp, 10 predicted proteins | sample HoacroProtozoa21_FD_119630 | JGI IMG/M metagenome (GOLD analysis project Ga0181612, IMG submission 119630) | Hoatzin crop microbial communities from Cojedes, Venezuel. Combined Assembly of Gp0051906, Gp0051904, Gp0051908 | reverse complement strand
TAGTGTTGTTTTTTACCCATTATAAAAAGGAAAATTTTTTTATTTTTGTATTTGACACAGTGTTCTAAAATGTTTGTTTGGGGGGGGGGGGGGAGTTTATTGATTTCAGGAGGCAGCTAATTGCCATATGGCAGCTTGATGTTCATGTTTTATGAAGATCAGGAAACAAAAGTTTATGAAAAGCTCTTGTATAGTAACTGCAGAGTTTCAAGAACTGTTTTATACTTCCTGACAGTGCAGGTCTGGCTTAATGGTTTGTTTTTATTGCTTAAGAGTATAAACCTCTCTTTAGCCGATGTGTGGAAATTATATCCTCATCCCGCATTACGCATTTCTCATTGCTCATTACTCATTCCCTGCTTTCGTTTCTGCCATCTGTAATCAGAGCTTTAATGTTTCAACTGCATGCAAAATGCTCCTATCCTTTGCACAGTACGATACTTTTCCTTAGCACTCACCCACCCTTTCAAAAAAAAAAAAAAAGGGGGGGGGGAGGAGGAGAAAAAAGGAGGAGGAAAAGCCTACTCTGTCTATATTGTTTTTCTCTGTTTTGGGTGGAGTCTCTCTTAGATTCTGGTTGCTAGATGGTTTCTGTAGTAACAAGCAGAGAAAAATCAAAGACTGAAAAGGCACTTTTAAAGGTGCCATATCTTGCCTGAAGTATTATTTATCTAATTATGGATACGAAATGTTTCTCTTCTCCTTGATATTAAAGCTACCCCTTTTGGTAGGGCAGACTGCTGCTATGAGAACTTGATTTGTTGTGTTCTTACAACACGAGAACATGAGAACCACGAATCTTGTTCCCAGTTGACTTAAGCTGCTCAAAATAATGATGAAAAGCCAAAGGCATTGAAGTGTATTTTTAAAGACTTTATAAATGGTTGTTACAGGCACAAATGGCTTTGTTTTTCAGTTATGTAGGAAAGAATAAAGAGGCTAGGTTCAGAAGGACACTTGGATTTTACATATTATTGCTGTAAGGAGGGTGTTGGATAAAAGTGGCAGTCTTTTATTTTGTTACACTATTATGTCCAAGGAAAAAATCCCAGCTTCTTTAGAATATAACCTTACTCTGCTGTACTCCAAATTTTGTGTTTATTTCTCCTACAGAGATTTTGCAGGTGTGTGAGACAGTAACTGTTTGTGTGTGTCCACTACATTTGCCTTGCTTGGGCACAAAAAGAATTAAAAAATTATTTTAAGATTACTTCTTTCCTGTCTCTCCAGTGCTAATTCTTCATTACCCAGCCTTGTCTGCAACAAGCAGTAATGGTTTCCTAAAGTGGAGTTTCTTCTCATTTTGGAATCCCGTCACCTGTCAGTGCCCTCTGGGATTTAGCAACCTTCCGTTCACGAGTCTTGTGCAGTGGTCACTTAGAAAAGCAGGTACACTGGTTTTGACCTGATTCTTTGTCCCTTACAGAGACAAATTTATCCCTGCCTTCAGCAAGAATCTTAGTTCGGGAAGGGTCTGAAGGCTTGCACCCAGTGTGTGCAGCAGTAGACACCTCATAACACCAGGGACCATGTTTGCAACTTGCCATAAGTCTGAGGGCCAAAGCTTATTTACATCTGTATTTACATAGTGCTGTGAAGGCACTCAGCTGTAATACCTGCCTGGGCTTGTATTGCCTTCAGTAGATGAACAGAGGCTGAGAGCTGTTGGACTTCTCTAGGGGCAGGAAACCTGCAGTGGGTCAGCTTGGTTCTCAGCTTATAAGGCAGGGTAGCAATGAGATGTATTTTTGCTCTTCGCAGTTCATTCTTGTAGAGGCTTCTACAAAATGTGCGTGGCTGCCTGTATAGAAATTAGACTGGAGCCACTGGGTTAGGTCTGCAGTGGGTATGTTGGCGTAACTCCACGAAAGAACCAGATCTATGCCTTCTTAGTTTGAGAGAAGGCAGGGATTTTTGTGGGAAGAAGTTGTAAGTAAGGGAAGTGGGGAAGGACCCTGAAGTCTTTTGAAGCTGAAAGTGTTAAAAGTTTCTAGAGAGACTTCAGGTAGAGAGATCAGAGCAGCAAACTGATAACATTCTGAAAGTTCAGGTTCCCACAACAGCTGGACTGTGGCAGATTTACAATTTAATGAGGCTGATAATCCCATTAGAGATTAAATTAAGAAGGTTCTTCTGGGAGATCACCAAGAAAATTATGAATATTGCACTGTAGCTTGGATCATAATGCCAAGGCAGCAGAGAGCTGACAAGTACTTCTTGCACTGCAGGATACAGTTTCATTCAGTGTGTCTCATTAAAACAGAGCATTCATCTCCAGCATTGTTTCAATACAAACAGAAGCAAATGTATTACTATTATTACTACTACTACTATTAGTACTATCATCATCGTCCTGGAAACAAGATGCAGATTAAAGATAGAAATATCAACCAGATCTTCAAATCGGCACAACCCTACTGACTTCATTCTCAGATGATCCGGTCCTTTTTGTTAAAGCAAATCCTCAGAAGGCAAGGTGACCATGTATAAAAAAAAAAAAAAGTATTTAAGGTAACTATTGACATAACTCCAGTAGCTTGGAATTTGCATAAAACCATTTTTTATGGCATCCTGCACACCCTAGTGATGGGAAAGTGTTGTATGGAATAATGAATCTGTAACCACAGACTTCAAAAGTATAGAATGTCAGTTGCATGATGGAAATAGCTGTTTCCACATCAATAATATACACACAGGCATACTGAACCTTAACTGCAAGGGCGACGCTGATGGGAGGGGGAAGAGGGAATGGATATCTGACTATGGCCACACCAAACATGCGGGCTGAGCAGAATGCCTCTGCTTTACAGCCAGAAACAATGATTCATTTCATTATAATCTTGACTTTTGCATTTTTCTCATGACTTATCAATAACTTTGTATGGGACTTCGTAGACCAAAGGAGCTACTGACTGCTTAGGAATTAGGAAGAGAGACAGGGTATGTATTATTTCTTGTAAATATCACTCTGGCTATTGTTTTGAATTATTCTATTTTAAGGACAGTTCAGTTCTAACACATTTTTTTTTCTGCTTGCGTTTTCTTTCTTCCTTTGAATGAAAAAATTAAGAGCCCAGCTTTTTTGTCCATTTTCATGAAGAATCCTGATCTTCTAGTTGACATCAAAATGTTAACATTAAGGCAGTTTTGATGTCACAAACTCTTGCTATTGGACGAAGTCCTAATGGAAACCATTTTCCCAGCCCTGGCACTGGAAATAAAAGGTGGGCCAAATAGCTTAAAGTGAAAACTGAGCAGTTTCGTTCTACAAAATACTGGAATTATTGATACTCTTTTATTCCTATTGTTCAAGACCTAAATTACTGGAATGGCAGGTGTGTTGTCATTTTACTGCTTTCAGTGTACAGACTATTGGCATCTTGCAGGATCACTTTAAAGCTTCCCCTGTTGGAATCTCACGAGGACACCATGGAGCCTGAGATTCTTAAGAAGAAAATTTCCTCACTCAGAAGATTCAGAATGCCACCTTGAGACTTAAAGATCAGAAGGAAATGGAATTGAAGTTCTCCTTTTCTTAACCACTGGTATTTTTAAAGTCCATCTACATTTTTTGTCTCTTAGGAATAGCAGTAACCCATGTTCTAGATGATGTTATTACTGAGGGGAGGATCAAAGACTAATTGATTCATATTTCCTGGTCTGGTGACTTTTTTTTTTTTAGCTTTTTTCCTTTTTTTTTAGGGATAGTTAATTGTTAACTACTTCTTGACATATTGGGCAAAGAAGTCTCCCAGTTTTGCTGATTAAAAGACTTTCATCTTTGAAAATATAACCTGAATGTACCCTAGAGGGCAGAGTCATTTAGAGAGAGATCCTGCACACCTGCTGAGTTACTGATTCATGCCCACTGCAGTTCCTCAGTGAGCAGGACCAAGCCCTAGGAAAATGGTGTTGGGAGTGTGGGTGGAGCCTTCTGGTTATCATCAGCAGCAAAAGTTGAGAAAGTGGTCTGTGCCTCTCTCACACAGGTCAGAACCTGTGTGTGGGTTCTGACAAAAAAAAACCAAACAAAAACAAGTAAAAAAAAAAAAAAAACCAAACCAAAGAAAACCCATTTAACATTAAAAAAGAGAATCAGTAGTTTGCGAACAACTCTGTATAACCCAGCAGGCTATTTGGCTGGCAGGGAGCTATTGCAGCTCTCACCTGCTGGAGGGTCTTAGCCTTTTTTGGAGTGTTAGATTTAATTTTCAAATAGAAGCAGCTTAACTTATGCTTTATGTCAAAGAAAGTAAACCAGGTGCTGCCCTTTCCAAGAGCCTTCTCCTCTTGAGACCTGAGTCGTACAGCAGGTTACTGCCAACTTTTCTATCTAACTGGTGAGGATAATCTGTTGTCAGGCCTTTCTCTGTGAGCCTGAGTGCCTCGGAAGGATCTGGGAAGGTCTTTCCAGCTCCTCTTGTATGCGAGTACTTCCTTCAGGTTTTCAGGCTCCATTCCTCTCTTCTTTACCTCATTCTTATGGGGGTGGGGGGGGAAGGATCAAATACTGGGACACTTTGAAGAGTGAGCCTTTACCAAGCTTTGGTTTTTCTCTCTTCCTGGAACTTTCATTACGTGATCCTGGTTTTCTGAGCCAATTGTTAGCCCAAGGCCAAATCCTTAACCTTGGGCTAGATAACAAAAACACAGCTGAGGTGATCTTGACTCTTTTTAAAAGGCTGTCTACTCTTTGATGCACTTAGAATGAGACACGTAATTCATTTTAGTTCCAAAGGTTGCTCTTAGCATGGGAAATTAGCAACCTCCATGATGAAAAGTCAGCGTGTTAAGTGTGTGTGTGTGTTTTATGTTAATCTGTCTTCCATTGCGTTCCACATTCTGGAGGGTGTTGGTCTGTCTAGGCAGAACCCAAGACTGAATCCTATCTGGGAAGTTTTACTTTAAGTAATTGCATCGGTTCATACCAAAGCCTGAAGACTTTGTGCCAACGATGGGAATCAGCATTAGGAAAACGTAGCTTTCTAACTTGCAGCTCTAGAGAGGAGTGTGTAGCTGGAGCGTATGCTCAAGAGAAATTAAGCTGAGATGAAGTTTATTGATGGATATCAAAACTGGCTTGTTAAGTACAGCCCTCTTCTATGCAAAGACCCCAGAGGCGTGAGAAAGGCCAAAGACTGTCATACAGGGCTAATGTCTGGCAGCGCTATGTGCAGAAGCTGCTCTGTCTCTTTGGTGTGGAAGCCTCTCTGACAGGGTCTGAGTTTTTTTTACTTTGGGAGAGCGCTCTTCCGCTGTATGTTCTATTGGTGAAATCTCAGTGCTACTCTGAACAACTTTGAGGGTTTATTTTGTGCTGTAGTCTGGCAAGCCTGATGGCAAGCAACATAGCATCACTGGTGGCTGTAGTGTCAGCTGGGCCTAGTCATGAAGGGTAGTAGAATTCACAGCTAAGCTGATAGCAGTAGGACGGGCTTTGGTGGCTAAACCCATTAAAAGGAAATGCTGATAGTCAACTGGTGCATCAGAAAAAAGAGGTGGTGTAGCAGCAGGGCCACCAGACTAAGGGTGGGAGAGACAGCAATCTACTCTGCTGCGAAACTGGAGTGCGCCATTGGAAAAGTCCCTCACTGTCCTTGTGTGCTCATTTTCAAATAGCTCTTCTCTGCCTCATAAGTGTTTTGTAATGATATGTACCTTAAAGAATTTGGAGATGCCCAAATGCACTACTGTTTATCCTGTAGGGTAGAGATAGATAGCTACTTTATATGGCATAATAACAGGTTTCGTCTGTTGGTAACCAGTTTGCATGCAGACCAGGTCTGGCCAGTATTAAATTGGAAAGCAAAGATGGCTTTGTGATTAAGGTGCTGGAGTGGGACGCTGGAAATCTGGGTTCAAGTTATGGGTCAGCCATAAACTCCCTGTGTGACCTTGAGCAATACAATTATTCTGAGACTTCAAAGGTATCTAAACAATTTGGACACCCATTTTCCAGTCATTTTAATTAACTGGGATGCTTTGAAATGCTCAGCTTTAATCTCTCTGTGCCTAGGATTCTCATTTGTAAGACCCAGATAATAATATTTCCTTGCACTTGAAGAGGATGTGTGCATTAATGGTTGGGAAGTGTGCAGCTGCTCAAAGCGCAGCAGAAATGGAGTTTGCAAGCTTAGTGAGGGGAGAGCATGTTGAGTTTTGCAGGTGTGGGGCTCAAATACACATATGAGTGCTGCACACAGGACAGACTTAGCCTATTGCAGTGAGATTTGTTTACATGTGGGCATAAACTAGGGGATAGTTACTTACCATGATATATTACTGTCATATTTGTTCATAGGAGATAAATACCACTGCAAGTAAACCGTAACCAAAATATTTACTGAGAGGAACAGCTCATTTATTCAATATTTCATTTAGCTCCATAACAACATCTTGCTGTTTCTTTAGTGTCTTGCCATTCTTTAATAATGAATATTAAACTTTCACAAGATAAAATGACTAGTTATTAACATTTCCATTTCTGTAGCTCTACTTCATAATAAGTCATACTTCTCCTTTAACGTCACCTAAGGTTATATCCCTTTGCCTGGTGTTATGTGACTGTGTAATGAAAAACTTGTAATGCACACAGGCAGAGGGAAGGGTTAAAAGAGCCAAGGGAGTCTTTAATTCCTTCATTTTCCGACTTTTGTGGGTTTAATACACAATCTTAACATTCCATTAGTGAGTGCATTTTTTTCTTTTTAATTTAAGAGATTAAAGGTTCCTTCAGATTTTACATGTTTTCAATACTCTCTTTAGTCGTGTCAGTTTTGTGTGCTAGGCAGGCAGGAAATGAAAAGCTATCCTCAGTAACCATTGATGCTACTCCCAGAGCCAAGCGATGGATTCCTAGGAGATGCCTGTCCATAGGGGGCTGCTTTTCCCAAAAGAATGTCTGTCAGGGTAGAGAAATGTTCCAAAGGCCCTAGGACCTGGGCTCATCACTGGCCTTTGAGATGACCATCACCCAGTGCCTTTAAAGTCCTTTGCAAACTTAATGCAAATCAATGTACAGCATTACACACTGTCAGAACATCAGATTCTACCTGTTACAAAAATCATTGAAATGTCAGTGGTAAATATATGTTGAAATGAGATTTCACTATTTAAATATGAAGGAAAGAGATAGCTGCTACTTTAAACAGCTTCCGCTGAATCAGTTGCATCTGTGACTTCAGTATGAATCAAATCATAGTCCTTTTCATTGCTCCATCCATTGGCTTATTATAATGACTGCTCTGTAGACAAGAAAATCTGACTCTCTCACTTCATGTTAGCATTATGCTAGGATGGCAGTGGAGTAACTTATTATTTATCATAAGGAAGTCTCAAATCTGGCTGACGATATGCTTTTCTCTTGAAATTTGATTTTCAAAGTAGCCAAGTGCTGCTTTAATGTGCTGACAAGTATGCTTGCAGGACAGGTGACCAAATATTTCTCACTTTTATTCTAAAGTCTGTATTACGAGCATCCTGAATATCGAATGGAAAATTTTCCTCTAAAACTTCAGTAGAATAAGGTAGTGAAAACTCTGGTTGTTAGTTTTCACTGAAAACTGCCAATCAGGTTTTTAAAGGATTTGGGGTGGCAGCTGTTTTTACCCAAGATTTTCCTGTTACTTTGATTTAGTTGCTTACTGAAGTGATCAGGTAAGAAATACTGACAAATTATTACTCTGTGTTGTGTACAAGCAAATACAACCTCTAAAAATTTTGCAGAAGAATAACTTTTTTATGATTAGTCAGGTGAACATTTTCAGATAGTCTCACCTTGTAGGCTGTGGTCATTTGTCTCTGGTAGGCGCATAGTTTCAAAATAAAACCACACAAAACAGGAAAGAATCATGTCTAGATACCTACCGACAGTTAAAATGACCTTAGATAAAGAGAAGTGTCTCTGGATTTTCCAGGAGAAAATAATACACTAAATTAACTGAAAAAGATAAAGCTAAGAGCAAAATATGATAGTGTTTGGGTTTTTTTACCTATGGCCCAATTCTGCAAAAACTTTATGTTCTTATTAGCTATTTTGTATTCTAGGCCCATGAAAAACTTTTGGACAGAACATAATTTAGCACATTGTAACAAACTCTGATATCTGCCCAACTTTATCCAAGTTCATGAACCTTTCGAACAGCGGCACCCCTCATGCTCCTGGGGTTCTGGAGAGGGATTTATGGTTTCATGTGCAGAACAGTGTGAAACTTGGCACTGTCACATGGCCTGAACCTTGACAGCTCCAGGAGCACTAAGTAAAGTCTAGGCCTATGAGCTCAACCAGCTCAGCGGCAAAGTAAAGATTTATTGACACTTGCATGAACTTGAACTAAACTCCATTTTAGAAAATGTAGCCCTTACTGTCCCATCATTGCCTTATCGTTAACATGGAGGAAAACAATCCTCCATGGCTGTTGTGAAGATAAATTCAGTAACCTTTATGAGGTGTTCAGATAAGGGTGGTGGCAGTGGTGGTGTTGAGGGGGTGGGAGTTAAGGACTTCTAATGTGTAGGAAGGAGGTCGATGACCGGGAGATAGGAATGTCTTAGTAGTGTACAGATAGGAGAAGTTCCTCTGAGTTCCTACTTGCTGAAGAGCCAGGGCCGGCCAGTCATTAGGGCTGTCTGACAGGGTACGTGAGTCACAGTCAAATCAGGCACTCAGTTTAAATCACCAGGCATTTTGAGAGCCTGTGCAAATTGCAAGCTCTAGTTCATACTGAAGGCCAGGTTTGCCTTTCACTTACTCTGCTTTCAGAGGAGTTGAAAGATGAGGAGTGAGAATTTGGCCGAAGGTCTGAAAAACTACATGTCCTCTGATTTATAAACCAGCAAAGGTGCTACATTCAGCCAGCACCCAAGTCCATTAGAGGGAGAGTGTCAGGTTCCTAATGTTATTCAGTTGCAATTCTGCAGATCCTGTCTTTTTTTGTAAGAGTTGAAATCCCTGGCAGTCATTGGAATTGACTGATGCTGGGGATTGGGCCTGCAAGGTACAGAAACATTTTTTCCTTTACTCATTTCCTGGCCTTACCCTCTGGACTGTCTGATTTTGGAGCTTTCGTCACTCAGGTAGGTTACGTTATGCCTCTTCTTACCAGGTCCTGAAACAAGCCAGTGTTGCTCACCTGCAGGCCCAAATTGGCTGTACATGAACACTTCGGGGATTAATTCTGTGTTGCATTGCCTCTGCTTCTACAGTGTATCCACTCCAGAGATCCTGCACAAGTGAGGCCATAGGTGCATTTGTCGAAGTGGACCTCTTTCAAAGTTCCTTGTAATTGTTGTATTTACATGGTATGGATTCCAACTGTGATCCTACAGTGTACTTACAACGATAATACCTCAGCTTATAAAGCCAGAATAGGAACATTCTGCTGTTAACACATGCAAAAGTCTGGTTATCAAGAAGTGGGTTCCTTTTCCTGATGCTAGACTAAACCCTTTTAGGAGAACTGTAACCCTCCCCACATCTGCTGGAAGGGCAGTGTGATGGGGCATAAGCAATTCAGGAGACTTTCGGAGTGAGTGAGTGACACCTTTTTCATGCTAGTGCTGGGTGAGCTGACTGATGGAAGCACTGTGCTGGATGCTGCTCATGAAATAAGAACTGTTTTGGAGTGACTTGACTGCAGTATCGTGAGATGGCTGTGTAAGAACCTAAGGGAATTGGGAAAAGTATGTAATATAATAATCACTGAAAACTTCGTGCATGTGGACTTTGGCTTGCTCAAGGAACTGGTAGGCAGAATCTCCTGGGAGTCTGCCCTGGAGGGCAGAAACCCACGAAAGTTTCTTGATCTTCAAGGACAGCCTCCTCAAAGCACAAGAACAGTCCATCCTGATGTTCAGGATGCTGAGCAGGTATAGCAGGAGGCCAGCTTGGCTGAACAGGGAACTCCTGACTTCCATACTCTTCCCTTTTGCATTTGAGGTGGAAGCAGGGAGAAGCAACCAAAGAGGAATACTGAAATGTTGCCTGGGCATGTGGGAACAGAGTTACGAAAAGTCGAAACTCAGCTGGAGTTTGAACTGATGATGATTATGGAGTATAAGCAGATAATTTCTACAACCAGCACAAGGGACACCAAGGAAGATGTGGGCCTTCTGCTGAATGTGGCAGGTTATGAAAGGTATGGGAAAAGGCTGAAGTATTGTTTGGGTCCTTACTAGCAAGATCTTTTCAGGCGTGTATGCATAGTGGGAGAGCTTGAGGGGAGAGGTGGTACTTGCATTAAAGAATCACATAGGTAAACGCAGCACATACATGCCCATGGGGCTGGACAGGATGCATCAGAGGGTGCCGAGGGGCTCATACTATTTAACATCTTCAGCACCAACCTGATCAAAGAGACAGAGTGCATCCTGAGCAAGTTTGCAGGTGACACCGACCCAGGAGAAGCGGTTGATATGCTGGAGAGCACGTCTGCGGGCTAGAGGAACTGTCTGAGAGATGAGCTGGAAGAACAGGCCAACAAGAATCTTCTGAAGTTCCACAGAGATTAATGCAAGGTCCTGCACCTGGGGCAGAAACACCCCATGCCCAGGTACAGGGGTAGCATCTCGGCATCCAGGGAGCTGGGAGTCCTGACAGACACCACATCCAACATGCGTCAGCAATGTGACTCCTGCAGGAATGGAAGCCAACTTCATGCTGGGTTGCCTGGAGGGAACTGACTGTTGCCCTCTGATTGTGGTCGTTAGGATGCCACTGGCATACTGTGTCCAGTTTCGGGCTCTTTGGTGGAAATACTGGCAAACTGCAGAGAGCGAAGAGAAGCTGTGGTGGTTAGCCAGCTGGACTGGGTGACAGATGAAGAGAGGTGGGGGAACCTTCATTTGTTTAGCTAGGGGGAATATAATTGCACTCTTCCATGACCCAAAAGGAGGTTATAGAGAGGATGAGGCCAGACTCTGCTCAGAGGTGCACAGTGGAATGATAGGAGGTAGCTGCCACAGATTATAGCAAGGGGAAATCTGACTGAATATAAGGAAAAAATTCTTCACAGCAACAGAGGTTTAGCACTTGAGCCCT
>Ga0181612_126153_pt1 | contig 11038 bp, 6 predicted proteins | sample HoacroProtozoa21_FD_119630 | JGI IMG/M metagenome (GOLD analysis project Ga0181612, IMG submission 119630) | Hoatzin crop microbial communities from Cojedes, Venezuel. Combined Assembly of Gp0051906, Gp0051904, Gp0051908 | reverse complement strand
TTTTGGGTTTTTTTTTTAAACTTTCAGTTCAAATCAACTTAAGGAAGGAACAGCATTTTTGGAAACAAAATTAAGGTCAGTGTTTCCTCCCTAATAGGCCTCGTGGCCTCATTACTTCTCCAGCAGGATGATGGACCAGTTGTAGCCCTGCCAAACCTCTCTGTCCTCAGCCAAATGTGACAATCCCTGGGAAGCTCCTGCTCCAGTTCTTGCTTTGCCTCAGGTCTCTCCTTCCATCACTGTCCCCGCTCAGGCTCACCCTGTTGCAGGCAGTCACTCTATCGAGAGGGAAGAGTGTTTTCTTTTTTGTTCCCTTTGCAAGGGAAGTCACCATTGAACTATGTTCACCTTCTGATTTTATTTACATGCCTGTTATTTGTATGGTCAAGGGCGAATACTAATAACAAGGAATGTTTTGAAAATAGTGTGGAAAACATATAAGTTAGTTAGGGAGATTTAAATGTTAGTACCATTTCCAGTACCGTACTCTAACTGCAGGGACATTCATTGCCAGACTAATACATACAGTGGGAGGTCATCAGGGATATCAGACATAGACCAAATGCTATTGCAAATAAAGCATCTGTACTATGGTCAGTATGCCCTTTCATTTACTTGCCTTTCCATGCTTGAAGTTAGAAAATCAGAATTTCTTAATCGGGTGGAAGGAAGAAAGAAGAAAATCTGTTGTTTGTTCTTCATTCAGAGAGTAGTCCTTTCAACATACATCTTAAAACATTCTGGCTATCTTTTTCTCTTTTTTTCCTCCTTTATCCTTTCCTTTTTAACTTTTTCTTTTTCTTTTTCTTTCTCTTTTTCTTTTTCTTTTTTGTCTTCTTCTTCTCTTTCTCCATTATTTCATTTTTTCTTTTCTTTTTCAATACAAATAAAGAAGTGCTATGGAGGTTGTCTTTGATGTGACAGAATAAATGGAAGCCTAATTTTCCAGTCTTCCAATGAGATTTAAATCTATCTCAAAGGCATGAATGGCCACTGCTGACTAACATCATTTCTGTAATTTGTTTGACTCCAGTGCAGTTGTACATGGGATAAATTTAGTCATTATTTTCAAATGTGAGCTATTAATCCATATTTTCTGTTTTGCACAACTACCGTTTTGCTATTTCTTGAAATTCAAGTGCAAAGCATTTAGTTGGAGGGACAGTGTGTTTATACAGATCATCATCTTCTTTCACTAATTTTTCCACATCCATTCCATAGATTTTCTACAACAACTGCTGTCTGTGTTATAGATCATCAGGAGGAATTATGCCTTATTACCTAGGAATATCTTGTTATACCATGGTTTTGGTCTCCCTCAGCTGTCTTCTTCCATCATCATAACAAGATCTGTCCTGCTAGTTTAACCCTCTAATCTCTGTAAAAATGCTAGTGCGGCCAGAGCCTAGGATGCCTTGGGCTGACCTTGGCTAAATTTCTTTTCAGATGTCCCTCAGGCTGTGGTTACGGTTTTTATTACATGACTTTCTTGATACTTGCACTTGAGTGAAGAAGAGCACTTTGACTTCTGGTCTTCTGACCTGCAGCTACATGAGCGACATAGCACAGCATAGCAGGAGCAAATTGATAGGCTAAAGGAGTTTATTCTGAAGACCTGACATCCCCATTATAATTTTTAATTTTTTTGGTGTGCTGCTCTGAGCTAGCTCTACTCTAATCCCACAGAGTAAATGCTCATTAGTGGCTGGAACATGTTGACTCCTGAAGCTATCTTCCTCTTCAACTTCTATCTGAAAGGGATCCAGTTTGCTCCAAGGCAACTCTGAGATGCACACCAAATAACAGTGAGTGGGGACCTTCAACAGATTTGCCTCAATAGCACCCTGCTGATGCAAAGTGAAATGACAACATAGGTGAATACTTGTGAGGCACAGAAAACTTGTTTCCTTTCTGGTTTCAGCTTCACTGAACTGCTTATTCAACACAGAATATGGGCAGCTTTGTTCATCCTGTTCGCAACAAGCATCCCTAATATTTTAGTTCAGTGTCATAATTCAGTTTGTGAGGCAAAAGCCACCCCTCTCCCCTTAAGAACAAATCAATAAATGGTGACATGATGGAATCTCTCCACATATTTCTTCACTCCCCATTTCTCATACAGAAGGGATATTTGGTGATTTTTTACTGAAGCTGGATTTACAATTGAAGCATAGAACAAGTCTTTTTTCACAGCAATGTGGGTAAATGCGACAGGAGGTAACACGGTCGCCTAGTCTACAGCCACTGAGATTGCAGGAATGCTAGGGAGAATACACATTCTTACAAAGTCAGGTTATTTGAGGAAACTGGTAGGTAAACAAGAAAGATATGTGCGAAAATACCTAAACTCGACCTTTTTTTCCCGCATTTTCTAATAGATGTTATCTGTGTACTAAATGAAGAGCTTTCCTTTCTGTGTATGCTGTTGTGAAACGTGCTTGTTTCTCCTTGCAATGGCTCTCTGGCTTTTGAAAAAAATCTTTATAGGGTGTACTGTATTGATGGTAAAGTGCTACCAGATTACCACTCCTTTTACAGGAACCCTCATGAGAGGATGATGACAAGGATGGTATCAGCAAAATGACAGAGTATGAGGAGGTCACCCACGGGAAATGCAGAGGCTGCTGGCCAGCCCTGGCACACCAGGACTTTCCCACTATCTGTACTCTTAAAGCCTGTAGCAGTCAGTGGTCTTGGAAGGGTGGCGGTCCCGTTGAGTTTGATCCCGCAGGGTTAATGGTGCAAGTCATGAGTACTTATCTAAGGGGAAATAGGACATCTTAAATATTAGAAAATGTTCTGCATACTTGAAATATACATAAAAATCATTTTCTGTCTGGGCTATATATTTATACAGCCTATAGCTGGCCTTGGTCATAAAAACACTGATGTTTACAGTCTGTAAGTAAGGGATAGGTGGAGAAAGCTATCAGTTATGCTGTATCACACCAGGTATTTTTATGCCTGAAGATGATGCAAGAGGGGAGCAGGAAAGACGGCTTGGAGACAGATTCTTCTTCTCTTCACCAATTTATTCTGTCCCCCACACTCCCTTGACCTTTGATCTTGCACAAGCCCCAAACTGAGCCTGAGCTCTACATGGTTGCATGGACGTCAGTATACTAAAAAACCCCAAAGCACTCCCTGTCTTATCCTGCAAAGAGTGCTGCAAGGCAGTTGAGCATGCCTGTGCAAAGCTGTGAGTAATCAGACAGTTAGTTCTTCTTTTAAGAAGCATTACATGTCCAGGCTGTGGTATTCTGGCTCCTTTCAAAATGTACCAGCTTAAACAATCTCTGCAGCACACATCCCTTTCCTCTAGTCCTGTTTTTTCCGCGTGCTGTATGAGCTGCTCTGTTCCACTCCACAGTCAGCATCGAGATTTTTATATAAACGAAAGTTACTGAAATGATTCACAACCACTTCATTATTGCCGCTGTGCTGGGTGATAGGGGTTAGAGCATTTTTGGTACCTATAGAAATATACTTGGATGGAAGGAGGCAGGTAACAGTCTGGGCTGCCTCCAGCAGAGGGAAGTGGCACACACGCACGTCCCAGCCTGCTCCGTCCTGCTGCCGTGCAGAGCAGCCGGGAAAAACGTCAGGGCTTGTGTTTGCAGAGCTGAAATTTCCCCCGCCAACACAAATGCCTAATTTAATCCCCTTTGGCTCTTCGCTGCAATGTTCTTACCCTCCATTTCCCCCAGACCAAGAAATGAGATGTCTCCAAGCTGACGCTCAAGTACACCCCCCCTGAAATAAGACTTATCTAGACCATGGATTTTAAGTTCCAGAATAAGTGCTGGGAAACACAGGTGCAGCCAGGCCTCTGAAAGTGGTTTTGATTTTAAGTGCAAGGTTTTAATATTATATTCCAGATGCTGCTTTAAACTGGGTTACCTTTTCTCTGAAACTCGTCAGTGGGGATGACAGAGGGACACCCTGGAAAGGTCTTGAGCTTGTACAGGTGGTCTCAGAAGAGCCTACAAGTTAATCTGTGTGCGGATGAACACTCTTCTTCCTGCACACCAACACACAGCTGAAGGCTTCCCAGACAGATAGCTGTGGTCTGTTTTTCCTCTCTCTTTGCTTATCAGAATCTTCTTTTTCTGTCACAAGGTCCCTTTTGGGTGTACACAAACACACACACACGCCTACACAAACTGAACAAACATGCACTCACATCTCACATGGAAAAGATCCTTCGACCACTTCTCCTTGACAGTTATACACTTTTAAAATATATTTGACTCTTTCATTTTAGCTTCTCTGCTTTTAGAAGGAGTAGATGCCTGCTGGAGATTAATTTATGGGGAAGAAAATGTCCTTAACATACACTTCCCTGATCTGCCTTAAAAGTGTTTGAAAAGCAACCAGATGACTTTGTCTCTCCCTCACCCCATCTAGAGCTGCAGGGAGGCAAGTTTTGCCTCAAGCTTTCAACCTTTTGATGCACGGATTTTCCACGCTGATCTACAGTAGGTGGGTAACAAGAAGATCCTATTAAAGTGAAATCAAGTAGCAAAAGGACAGTCAGCTCAGCAAATCAGAAATATACACGACCTACCCTTCGTTCACTGTATTCCTTCCTTTTTACCACAAGAATGAAAGAAAGGAAAAAAAGGGGGTGAAGAGGGAGAAAAGAACGACTGACGGCAATAGCAGCACTGGCGATGCCTTGGTTTTATATGTAGGAAATTAATCGTTGCTGCTAAAGACACAGCCTCTTTAATGAAGAGGCTGCTGCAATATCATCGCAACAAGGAGCAACCCACATGTTCGATTACAACAGGTTGAGCCAGTGCACGTTCCCCTGTGCCACACTCAGAAAATCATAAATCAAATGTCTATACCTGACGCTCCTTCATTTCCTACACGGAGATCTACTTTAATGCAGGCTTTTCACGGTACCTTTCTTTTCCAAGAAGGGGCTGGTGATGGCTTATTTACCTACTTACCTGTCCTTGAGCGATGTGGCTTTTATTTGAATAAATTAAACTGGCTGTTTCAAGAGATGCTTTTAGCCTCTTGAGTCTGGATCTAATTCTCATAAGAGTTTTTGCTTTAAACCTGTTTTTCAAGTTTTCAACCAAGTATCGACAGTCTGCAGGATGCAATTCTCTTAAAGGACCTTGGTGCCTATGGGTAAGAAAAAAATATCATCCTATCTGGCTACCTTGCCTGCTTTTAAATTCCTGATATATTTATGATAGACTAAAAGTGGAATGAGGGTTTATTAAAACAAGGAAACCTCCTTCTTTGTTAAGTTGCTTTGCTTATTTGGTGTGTGTGACTAGGGGACCAGATTTTCAGCTTCTAGGAGTTATTTTAAATCCTCTGCTTGCAGATATGTTTATTTTTAATTCTGTAATAGTACTTTTAATACTCCTGAGTGGATATATGCATTTGCTTTGCTTTGCGGGACTGATTCTGTCTTTCAGAACATGGGGGGCAAATATTTGAAAAATCAATTTTAGTATTTAAAGCAGAGCAAACTCTCAGTTTCTGCTTTTGGTGGGTGTGGACGGGGTGGGGTTTGTCATTTATTTTCCAGGACCTCAGCAGCAGCAAAATTTCAGGGACTAAATGCTCAGCTGTGTAAGCTGACTTATTTCTAAGACAAGGAAATCTATGGTTCGTCAGAAGAGTTGACTGTTGTTATAGATATGGGGTGATTTTTTTTTCCCTTGGGTGCCTAGGAGAAGAAATACAAAAGCCCAGTGTGAAATAGAAAAACATACTTTAAAAATCGGCATGAGAAGATGCCTTTTCTTTTTAATACACTGTACAAAGTTTTAAAGATGTTGACCCAGGCACACTAAAACACAACTTAAATCTGGCATGCTGCTACAGTGACTTGTTTTTTTCTCTGCAGTTTAGCATTTGGTTTTTTCTCCGTGCTATGCATTAGCACTGTATTCAAGCATATTCTGTTCTTACGTGAGCATATACATTTGGAGGGGGGAGAGAGGAAAGCATAAGGATCATAGAGAGAAAAAAAACAGAGGTCTCTTTCATTGCTAAAGTTATGCATTCATCGGGACCAGGGTGCAATAGATGCTATCTGAGTTCTTAGCGATGCTCAGGATACAAGAACAGAGAAATATCCAAGTTCAGGCCCTGCTTTGGAAATGTAGGCTCACTATTTAGTAGTATGAGTATCTAGAGCTCATCATACACCATGCTGGGCTCTTCAGTGACTGCAAAATGGTCCTTGACTAGAGATCTGAATGCTTCATCCCACATAAATTGGGGATAGCTCTGTTGCAGGTAAGAGTTTTTTTCCAGATCTGATCTGATGCATCTGAAATCAGAGTTTGGACCTAAATTGAATAGTTATTATTAATATTATTATTACGTTTGCTGCTATTATCTCTATGTAAACAAAATACCACATACCATGACAAAACTGCTGGTTTTATCTCTCTTTGTAATGCCCCAAATCCTGTAATCTAATTGTTACACATCCTTGCTCAAAAGAAAGGCTCAAATATTAGCTTAAGGTTGTAATAGCAATTAGCACTGCAGAAGCTTATGTTATCTGTGTGGATCACAGGGTTTGTTTACCACATATTTTATCAGTGGGTTATCTTGGGCACCTATTCATCTGACACTGGAAATCTTGATTTCAGTTGAGTTTTTAGGTGTCTGTCTGTGGTGAATATTTGTGCTGTGTGTTTTCTGATATGGGTGAAAGCACATTAAACACAGAAGGGAATGTAAGGGGTAAGGGAAGGGGGGAGAGATGGGGAAAACAAGTATTCTGGCAGCGTAATGCTACTAAACAGTGACAAAATGTATTTGAAAGAGGAATGGCAGTGGGATCTGCTTAACTGATGGTAGGACCGAGCCAGAAGTAGGTTTTCATTCTCTGCTGTCAGACCACAGGTAATAATTCACTCCCGAACACTGCGCCTGCCAGCTAAAGACAGAGGTGAGCAGAGCAGCTCCGCCTGCATTCACACTACCGCACCAGGGAGATTCCTGCACCAGAGACTTGGAGACTGGTTGGTCTGACTTTGACACTGTGGCAAATTTACTGCTTGCTTTCACTAAGAGCATTTTAAATTGAACTTTTGAAATGTAATCCAGTTTATCTTCTGCTGCCTCTGTTTATTGGCTGTGGAGAGGGAATAATAAGGCTCCTTCCCTAGGTTGTTCTCTGCTTATGTCCTGTTTTTCTGCTCTTTCCTTTACCCCTCTCTGTTGATAACCATCTGAAAAGAGGTATAGCATTATGCGAACCTCTACTTTTAGCTGGGGTGGTCATTTTAGGCTCTGAAGATAAAAGAGAAGGAAAGTCCTCACTGGAGAAGCGAAGTCCAACTCAGTCCTCCAGCACAGGAGGAACAACAAAGTCTCTCTATTAGCCATTTAAATCACAGACTCCTCCCCCACAAAATCATACCCTCCATCATTTCTTTGCTTCTTCGCTTCAATAACACCATTTTCTCTTTGACCTCAGCCCTCAGCATGTCTTCATTTCCATTTTTTATCTACCCTCATACACATATACTCCCTCTACAAAGGTCTCTTCTCCTCTTCTGAGGGCTGGCCAGATGCGTTGCGTGGAGATCCAAGAACTCTATAACAGGTAGCAGAGCTGGCTGGTTTGCACGTGCTGGCTGGCCAGCTGGCAGCCTGAGCAAAGCAATTAGCTAACGAGCTTATACAGCCGCCTTTCACTCAAACAAGCTGTGCTTTGTCGTTCTCTGCCGCATCACTGATTTTCTTAAAACATGTGAGAAATTTGTATGTTTTAAGCTCTTGCCCCTCTGGACAACTGGGTGAAATTAGCCACCAGGTTCAAAATATATTGCTAGATGCAGGACTGACAGATGGGGAGCCAGATGGACAGACAGCACTCCTATAAAAGCTTTAATTCCTTAGGAAAGAAGACCGCGGGTCTAAGCACTACTAGTATGGGTTATAGGGTGGGAGGATTATGACCCTCATTAACAGTTGTCCTGTGTACAGCTCTTCTGCAGAGAGATGTAGAGGAAAAGTAAGTGAAGTAGCTTATTTCGGTTTGCAGGTGTGAGTTTAAGTCCTGTTCTGTCGTTGGTAGATTCACAGCAAACTAGGGTGGCTACTCCTTCAAAAGGAAAACGGAAAGGAAGGCTGATTTGTCACTAGCTCTACTACTCCTTTGTGTATTGTCATTTAAAGACATTCATGTGGCTTTTCTTAATCCTACCCAATAGGCTCATAAAACCTTTTCTGATGGTTTTCTTTACCCAGCTCAATAGGATAAATTAAATAGCATATTAAGACTGTAGTCTCTCATCCTGCAAATGACTGAACCCATCCTCTGACCCAGTTGCGCTCTGAAAATGGCTGGATTAGCCATGATCAAGCCGAACGGGCAACTTAGCCTGTATCTGGGGATTTCAGACAAGAAAAAAGACAGTTTTAAAATCTACCATCTACTAAATCCTAAACCCACCACTTAAATGTCACTCTCTAAAGCTACAGTCACCAAATGTGAATATGCTACAGCAAAAATTCAACCTCTGCAACCCCCCTTTGGGGTTTAGTAGTAGTGGTGTACAGTAGAAGTTCAGGTTTTGGACTGTTTGGTCCCTGTTAGGCTCATTCTTAAGTATAGGATTAACCACTTATTTTGTTTAGCCTTAGATAGAAATGGTAATTTTTGTAGCGTCCCTCCTTACTAACATCCTCTGGTCCCTTGTGAGCTGGCATGTGAGGTGGAGAGTGCAAAAGAAGCGAAAGGTGAAATGCCATAGTTGGGAGAATTATCATGTGCAGAGTCGACAGGAAAACAAAATCAAGCTCCAGTGGTTATTGGATTCCCCCTAGAAAGTTGGGGAGAACCCTCGGTCAAGTCCAATTTCCTGCTTGAAGAACTGTTGATCAGCAAGGATTCTTTGGGTTGTTCTCCTTGCTGTGTTTATCTGAAGTCCGGATGCTTGTTTGTAGATGCTGATTGCAGTATGGGAAGACTAAAAAGTTTCAAAAAGTAATGTCACTCACTGCATGTTTGAAAGAAATTGCATGACTTACAATTCTTTTAAATTTTTTAAACCTTACTTTAAATTCTTTAAGATTTGTAAGATAGTTATGAAAGCATCTCATGCTTTTGATGCTGTGTATAAAGTCTTCACAGCTAAGGGTATCCAGTACAATAAAATAAGCACAGATGCTGCTAGAGTATTTCAAAACAACTTTCACTCCATATTTTCCAATGCGCCTTCAGTATGGAAAGCTTTGTAATAATTCTTCTTTCTTTTCTCCCACTGCAAAAGTTCTTCTTAAAAAAAATCAGGTCTAATCTTCAAAAATATTCACCGACTTCTGAGGCATGCTCTCATGTCTCTGAGTTTGAAGTTATTCTAGAAAATTTACTTATGCAGGGTGGCAATCCATATAATCTTATTTTATCTGAAAGCGTATAAGGGTCATATCAAAATTTCATTGGAGCTCCATCCTAGGAAATACAAGATGCTTGCTTACGAAATTCTGTTGTAAATGAATTTTGCATCTGGTCCTGCAAATGTACATGATTGTTTCTTTGTGATCCCTTTCAATGAATGAAGGCAAGAGATGTGAGTAGAGATGTGCAGGATTAGATCTGTGTTTTTTTTTTTTTCCCCTGCGGTATTTTAATGATAAAAGACCAATTTCTGCCCTTGCTTAACCTCCAGCAACCCCACTGATTTCCTTGTTCGTTCCAAATTGTAATGAATGACTTTACACACTGAAGCCCTTTTATTCTTTCTCTTTCAGATTGAGAGTCTCAGCCCAGACAATGGGCTCCATCCTGCACGAGTCGTCAACTGGAATAAAACCACTGATTTCAGCAGACATGCTCCATCGTGACTGAGAGCCGAAGCTGGTCTGTGGTATACAAACTTTCATGGAAAATAAACCAGGGAACAGCATGCAAGTAAGCACCATTTTTAACTCCTTAGCCTAGTTTGTGTTTGTATCAGCCCTGAGTCATGGTTTATACTTATAGAGCATGTATTAAATATCACTGTACTTGCACTATGTGTATCTATTTGAGATAATTATGGCTACTGTAGTACTGGTGGGACTTGCAGTCTTTAATGCATTTATCCTCACAACAACTGATAAAGTGAGGAAGTATTTTTATCTGTGTATTATATACAGGAAACTGAACCCTAGATCATTTTTTTTGCTACACCAGGGAACTGAATCTAGATTTTCCGAGTGGAAAGCTAGCACTCAGACTGTTGGTCTGTCTTGATATAAGCAGTACAAATAGGCACAGAGAATAGTGCTTCTTGTAAACCGGGGATGCTGAACTTCTTGGTCATGATACCGCAGACATGATAAATTGCTTACTGTTAAATAAAGTATTTGGGAATTGTCATGTTGCTACGGAGAGGCTACGCTATTATTAATGATACAAAAGGCACATATTTTGGCTTATTCTTCCATATCCATATTGACTTTGAAGTGCAAACAATAATGCAAACTAGATTTTGCCAGTAAACTAACACAATTTATCTGGAGGACAGAGCAGAAAGCTGGAGCGTAGACCCATTTCTCCCTGTCTGTGTGTGGAGGCATGTCTGCTGAAGGAGGCAGTGCAGGCAGGGAACAGAGGAAATGTTGATGCTATTTACTTGTCTGGTGAGGATTCATTGAGACAGGGTCTTGGCTGAGCCTGAAGAGATTAATAAGTGATGAAAATGTGTATCAGAGCCAGCAATCATACTCAGATCCACTGTGCCGTTACCACAAGCTCATCTTTTCTCTGTAATCATACAATAATGTTCTTACTTTGCCACCTCAAAGGTCAATGGTTGGTTCAATGCGTGGAAAAGAGATTCCTGAAGTGAAGGTGTTGGGGAAGTGGGTGCTCCATTCTGCTGTCTCAGAGGTTGTTCTTTAAAGGGGAAAGGAGGTGTCTCCAGTTCAGACTCATGCTTCCAGGGATGTCTACAAGTGAAATAACTAGATTTTCATTTCCCAGGAGCACCTAGCGTGTGAATGGGACTATTCATATGAATTTGCTACTGCACAAGCATAGATCTAAGGCGAGTCATTT
>Ga0181612_131014_pt1 | contig 11039 bp, 7 predicted proteins | sample HoacroProtozoa21_FD_119630 | JGI IMG/M metagenome (GOLD analysis project Ga0181612, IMG submission 119630) | Hoatzin crop microbial communities from Cojedes, Venezuel. Combined Assembly of Gp0051906, Gp0051904, Gp0051908 | reverse complement strand
CACAAAGTGAAAGCAGCCACTCCTCCTTGGCTATAAATTCTCCCTTCTGGGTGAACAGGAACTAACAACTGACCATGACTCTTTGGCATGTAATGCCTGTTCTTTTGACAAAGACAACCTTATTTTCAAGTCAACTTGCTATTTCACACTATGAATTTAATTTCTTAACCACCTACATGGCTCAACTGCAATTTTACTTTCTTCTTTGTTACTCATTTTGCAAATCTGTTATCAAGCATTTTTTCGCAGGCATCCAGCTATTTACTGAACATCCTCTACTGGGTTTTAAAAAAAAAAAAAAAGGGGGGGGGGAGAGAAGTATGAATTACTCTCAGCTATGCCCTAACCCATCAAGAGCAACACACTCTCTCTAACACATACTGTAACCAGATTAACCCCAGACGCCACTATAATTCATGGGTTAAACTTAGCTCTCACTAAACTGTTATAATTCCAGAGTAAGGTCAAGGTGCTAAGTGGAGTCATTCTAAACTCACTCTAGTAATAGGACAGAATGTCTGTTATTTTATACATTTTGCTTATCTATTCCACAGATTATATACTATCTGCAGTAATAAGTTAACTAGAGTAAGCATCAAAATGCTTGCACAAACAAGCAATAAGCAACAGCTCCTGATGCAAAGAGAAATATTTAATGCTTGCAAGCTGCATGAAATTTCTTTCCTCCTACACTGCCCTCCCCTTCCTAATATTCCTCCACCCCATACTATCACAGTACTTTTACTGCTCTATAAACTCACGTCACTTATTGCAATTATTAGAACCGTAGTTGTTAACAGCCCAAGTCCCGTCATATATTAAAATTCCTCTTTAGAAAAGTAGCCTTTGTATCCAACATTCAGGGGAAAATCTCTTCGTTTAATTCAACCTCACATTAATCTCAGTACCAATCTTTATTCACCACTTCTTTACTCCAGTTTGATGTTACACTAGTAACTGCAGTGCCCTACACACATCATCTTAGAACTGAAGTAACAGTGAAGAACCAGATACATTACTTGAACTTTAAATTTGATTCTTGCTTTGACTGTTTTGCTCTTTTTTTTTTTTTTTTCTTTTCTCTCCTTATTTTTACTCTTGCCTGTGACATTTCCCAAGACTAAGGAAAGATCACATAGCACTTCTTTTTGTCAGTTTTAAAACATAACGTACAAAATGTTGTATCTTCAGAGGTGGTCAAAAACACTTTTCATTACCTAAAGGAAGCCTCTTAGAAGCCTTTCTCTGATCAAATTTCTAGGTTGTACACCCTTACCCACTGCACTTTTTATAATTCTTGTTTTTGTCACGTCTAGACAAAACAAGACAGCTTTCAATCATTCTTACTCTGCTAGGCATCAGATAATTTAAGTTTTATCTCTTTTTAACATATATCTCAAGCTTAGCAATTCTGGTAACTTGGTTGGTCTAAATTTAATATTTTTCATCCATACTGAATAATTATTCTCCTATCGGGGAATTATTTTTATAAACACTCAGACCTTGATGTTGTATACATCCTTCACCAACTGAGCTGTGGTACCAGATTTGATGGGTTTAGCCCACGAAGTATTTGAACAGGGAGCAGAAATATCCATGGTGCCATAGAAAATACAGTGGGTTGATTGACTCACACAAGGGATATATTTGTTATAAAAGAAGACATTAAACAGCTGAAGATACAGTACTTTTGATGATCACACACAAAAGAAAATGACAAGAATGTGAACGTTTGTTGCAGTTGTGATCAGTTTTCAGCATGGGGAATTGCAGTCTACTTAACCAAGTTGTCTAGTTACTGGAGTAGGCAGCCTGCCAGCCTTTGCTTCTCGAGTGTCAGCTGTTGGTTGTCACGCTCTATCCCAGAGTTAGCAGACTTGCCTCAGAAAACAATTTTCTTCATTTATAATTCCACAGTGCTCAGCTTATGTAAAGTAATTTTGTATTTTGCTATTAATTCCAGAGGATTCCAGCCACACATTTAGAATTAAGCATTGTATCAAGAAGCAGATCTAAGGGTTGCAGCATACAATACCTGTTCCGCAAAGAACTGGAAACCCTTATCTTCACGAATACATTCATAAGTTTCTCCAAGCACAGGATTAAATGGCTTACTTCCAGCTCGGTAGTAACTGGATGCATATGCAGAGACTGCAAATGCAGCTATATGCACCTGGGAATAACATATGTATAATTTTGGTTAATTCATTTACCACAGCCATGCACAATTTTTGTTATACATTCTGATTTAACAGAAGGAAAAAAAAAGGTCTTATCCTGACATCAGATTCTGCATTTTTCCCATCATTTAAGGACTACAAACATGCATGCCTCCTGCAAGCTGAGCACTAGCTCACACATTAGAGAACTATTCAGTTTTCAGAGAGTCATTCAGCGGCCCAGGGATGGAGTTATTGGGGTCAAACACTGCAAATTTCACCAACTGAAAACAGCATTTCTGAAAGCTGTTTGAAACAACTTAGCATTCTGCAACACATTTCAAAGCAGTGACCTTAAAAATCACTGTTAGATTTTGTATTATAACTGGCTTTCATAGTCACGGTCTGTGATTCTATGGATCTACCCACTATCCTCTTCCTAAAAATGGCACGGGATGAGTTTTCACAGAGTTTGCTATTTCTAATGCAATTTGAATTGAATTCCCTTTTATCTACTGCGTGCTATTACCTAATCATGAAATTATTCTTGATTATGATGGAGACACAGGTAACACTTCCAAATTTTTTCAGTCAACTCAAGCATAATTCCTCTTAAACCTGAGGAATTAGAATTTGGGGTTGTTCGATTCAGGTATCTTTTGTACCATTTTTTCTCATTTTTAATTCCTTTTCCTGATCTTGTGAAAGTCTAGATGCTCTCCTTTCACAATTTCAGAAACTGAATCCACTTCAGAATGGCTCTTTTATGAACTATTGCAATTACTATGCAACAGCTAGCATTAATTTTGCCTCAGTAGTTTCTCAAAGGCAAAGAATTCTCCATTCTGTGGTTATGTCCAGATGCTTGGGTGTGGGAAGGAGGGAAAAGGCTTTGCACTCCCATACAAACAACTACTGCTCATTACCTTTTTCTTTTGACATATGTTCTCAAGAGAACAAACCAGGCTATGCACCTAAAAACCCAATAAATAGCCACACCCTCTGTCATGAGAAGAGAACAGACACTAAATTGTAACCCTTGCAGAGTGTCAGAATGGAGCAAGAGACTTTTCATGCAGTATTTATAACATTATTATTTCCATTCATTAATAACCTCATTTCAAGATAAGATATATTGAGTTGAAAAGGCTTAATTCAACTTAAGGGACAATCTATAACTTCCATTTAAGAGAATTTAGAGAGCTTTTAATCCTTCATTTACAGGCTTACACATTAAGTAGTTCTTGTGCACCTGGATGCAAAACAACTGGAATGCATTTTTCTCTTGTTCTTTTGCAAAATGCTGAGTGCAGAAGATGACACCATTGCCTGGAGAAGGGAGGGCTCCAGGGAGACCTTATTGCAGCCTTTCAGTGCTTAAATGGGGATTACGAGAAAGATGGGGACAAACTTCTTAGCAAGGCCTGTTGCAATAGGACAAAGGGTAATGATTTTAAACTGGAAAAGGGTAGATTTAGATTATATATAAGGAGGAAATTTTTTACAATGAGGGTGGTGAGACACTAGAACAGGTTGCCCAGAGGGATGGCAGATGCCCCATTCCTGGAAACATTCAAAGTCAGGCTGGATGGGGCTCTGAGCAACATGACTGAGTTGAAGATGTCCCTGATCATTGCATGGGGGTTGGAATGAATGACTTTGAAAGGTCCCTTCCAACCCATATTATTCTATGATTTTATGATTCTGTAATTCCAAGAAGGAAAGATAGTTTATAAATTGTAACAATTATGTAGCTGCATCCAAAATCTTCATCCTAACATTTCAACACAGATAGGTTTTCTCCTAATAAAATGTAGCAGTACCATGGAGTAATTACTCATTGCAAAATTTATTCCAAGATCGGTTTAAATGGAGAAAGGGTGCTTGTCTATTACGTTAGAATTTCTTGCATTTGGCCTTTAGCTAAAGAGGCTAAATTATATTATTTTAATTTATCAGAAAAGAACATACATGAGAAGTAAACAAAACACTCCGGTTACGTTAGTCTTTTATATAGTAGTGTAGACAATATTGACAATTTCGAAAAAGACAATTGTGTCTTTTTGAAAAGAAAGAATTCCTCTAACTGTTCAAAAATTCATAATCAGATCAGGCTGAATAACTCAGTAAAGTTCTGAAGGCAGAAATAACCTAGATGTATAGTTAGAAGTATCAAGAGATCCAATTAGTGCATGACACAGAAAGATTGTTGTCACCTCTGGAATATGCCAAAGAGAATATCCCAGCTGGAGGACCTCATCTGAGGTAGGGTAAACAAGTGGACCCTGAACAGCTCTGTTCAGAAGTTGTTCTTTTGAAGCTATTGGATCTGTATTGGTCTGACAATCAATATTGTCAATATTGTCAGTATATCTGTTCTTTGTTATTTAATACCTATCTTTTCATGGACAGTGATATTACTGGTACACACTCGCAGACTAAGGAAGAATTTCAAGTTTTTTTCAAATTTTGTGGAAATGTCCACTTTGATTAGTTGTTACTTCCCAAAAGGAAGAATTCAAATATCCCAAATATTCAAGCATCAGTAATTACTTTTTAACACCTTTTCTATACACTTCTGTTCTCGGTGTCTTACTTCTGTTGAATGATCTTCTGATGCTGCTTCCTGTTAGACAACACATGTCCCTTCAACAACTCTAATTATACAAAATGTAAGCATTCTGAGGGCCTCAGGCTAACCGACAGATGTGGATTTGATAGCTTACAGGAAACTATCAACTGTTCTTTTGACCTACCAACTTCTGTCGATATTTTTCTGCCTGATGTTTATTTTTTCTTGTGTTTACCCTACAGGGCTCTATGAAAACTATCCAACCAATGCAGAACCAGAATGCTGTGATGTCAGATGGGGACTATTATCAGATCATCAATCCAAAGGGACTATAAAAACAAGTGGCTCAACAATGTGTCACAGGACATCACTCACAGTTTCATCAGCATCAAGACTGTGTAATAGCAGACTTAAACTGTGTGTTCTTGTACTAATTCTCTTACATACAGTACTTACAGTCTCAGCAGCACAGAACTCAACAGGACTGGACTTTGGAGGCATAACAACTTTGGAAGATAATTCAACCAATGAGGAATAAGAGAAAGGATTCAGCTTATATGATAGAAACACAACAGGCCCAAATGACTACAGTAAAAAATAGCAAGGACTGAGTGCTTTACCCTCAGATCTCTTCTTCAATGACCTTTTGGGTAAAATGAAAAGAATGGGCCACTACCCAAACACCAAGGACACATGAACACAGCTTTTTATTGACTAAAAGGCTGTATGGTGACTTAAATTTCTCACACCATTTTATACACTGTGTTTTAATGTTTGGAGTTTCTTTTTTGTTTGTTTTTTGCACTTGTTAATACAGGATTTTATTTTTGGGACGGTTTCTCAAAGCTAAATTAAGTCTTTTCTCTGTCGATATATTTCTAGTCATTGTGTGTGTTCATCTGATAGTTCTGTCTTTTATGTCCTGTCAGTTTCTATTAGAGGAATGACCACTATGATTCCATAACATAGCAAAAAAAAAAAAAAAAAAAACCACAAAAACAAACAAAAAAAAGAACAAAAAACACAAAAATAACAACAAAACAAAATTTAACAAAAAAAAGAAAAATAAAATAAAAAAAAAACAACCACAAAAAAACCCCAAACAAACCTAACTGTCCTCTTACCCATGGGAACCATTCATCTCCTTTCCCCTCCCATCTCCTGTTGCAGACAACATACATTTGCTTTTGTCTGTGTAATCACAATGAATGGGTACACAATTCCAGTGTGCCTCTGCCACTGTTGCACAAACCAGTTGACTGAGCAAATCCAGAAGGAGCATGAAGGGGTTCCTTTTAGCTGAACAAACAAGTGCTCTCCTTACAAGGTGGGATCGGACAGTTAAAAAATGTAAAGAAATATATAACAAACTGTTGCTCCAATACCCGTTTTGAAGAAGTCCAGTCCTTTCTCACTGGTCAGTTGAACAGGAGCAGCCTTTTTCAGATATGCTATGTAAAACCAGTTATGCTCAGCAAGTTGAGTGGTTGGGAAGCCTTCATATTGGAGCTGAAGGATTGGCATTCATTGTGAATTACGTTTTGAGTTCTCCTGCTGTCTCACAACCAGCAGCTTTCCATTAGGAATGGGAGCAAAGAGCTTCCAAAATCCAAGTCTTTCTGTCTCAACAAAATTACACTGGAAGCCTTTGAGAATCTATAATACAAAGTATCTCTTCGGTTATGATTCCATTGTTTTTCTAATATCTGCGTGTTGTTGAAAGTTACTCTAGTTATTAAGGGTGCACAAGAGTGTGTTAGCACAGATAAAGAAACTATTTTGTTTTAAATATATAGGAAAACAGTTTTCATAAATGCGCAATAAAAACAGTATAGTTATACTAAGATATGAGTAGTCAAGAGAAAAGATTGTAATCCGATTGCTGATTTTTCATTGTTTGGAGTGGGTTTTAATTTGTTTACTTTTATTTTTGTGGGAACATTTCACCTGCTGAGTGTATGAGAATTTGCTTTTTAAAAAGGCTTTTTAGAGTTTACAGTAGAATCAATGGAAGGAAAAGTTAATAAGGGCTGTTTTTAAAAACTACATTCCTTCCTATTCTCTAACTACACTTGGGAAGTGCACTTTAGAGATGTTTGCTGTGTAGGTGGGAGATGAAGGAAAATTATAGGAAATGTTCTCTTAGGAAATAAAATATAGTTACCTACTTTCTAGCTATGAAATACCCCTTGATAAATATTACTGTTGTAAGAACATTTAATCACTGGTGCATAACGCGTTTTTGTATACAATTTACGGGCTGTTAAATTCTGGAGAAAAACAAAAAGAAGATAACCGTACTGCTTAAGCGGTTCAAGATGCATATCTTAAGCTGCGAAAGTGCAAATATTTTGCAAGAGTATTTGTTTTGATAGTGTTTTACTACAACCTGGACTGAGGAGCCTAAAATGATCTGTGCAAATACAACAACAACAAAAAGCACCAGCTAATGCAAAATTCTTCAGCACTGGTTTATTTCTATAATTCCTCCCTTCCCTTCCTCGCACATGCTATATTTTGTTCAATAAAACATGGTGCTTTTTAGTTATTTTATTTTCTGTTAGAGGCACATGTATTAATTATATTGAATTGATGCAAAAAGTGGGGAAAATGTAGAAATGTAAATGAAAAAGCCTTAACTAATGGTAGAATGTAGACTTTTGAAAGGACAGAGATGTTACTGAAAAGTGGTGGAGCAATAACTGGGCAGTGCTCTGGTACTGTACAACAGCTGATGAGTCACACTACTGAGAAAGCTCTTACTAGGTGAGCTCTTGTTCAACTGACCTCTTAATTCTAGTAAGTGTACATGGTCAGTAAACAGTTTGTTATAACCTTTAACTACCTCTGCTGTGCAAAGGCCATCCAACATCCATTTCTGTGACGTTCCTCATAGTTTTTTGTTCACACCATTACTCAATGTCATCTATTTGTACACTGTACCAATACAGTAGCAAGTCTGGTTCGTCCCAATTGAATTGGCACATGAAGAAGAGTTGTTATTTCTGTTTTGCCTCATGGTGAATTAATGTAGAGAGCTATCTTTAAGGCATTTTCTTTCTTCTCTCCTGCTATTCTTCATCCTCATCCCTTATTTTTCTATATAAGTGTTTTCAAGTGGTGTCAGTGAAAAAGATGACTCCTCCACTGCTTGGCTACACTCAGTCACATGTCATAAATATGAGAGAGATACGAGGAAAAACAGTGACAACACCATTACATGCATAAAGTAGCCAAATTAAACTTGGGCTAAATGAAACAGAAAAGAATTACAGACTTTCAGTTATTACACGAGTACAAGATGTAATAAATTCCTCCCCCTCTCCCTACATGGAGCCAGTGCCTGCACTTCAATGGTCTGTGAATTTTCTCTGTCATTTCTTTGAGGTCTATTTCTTTATTTTTTGAAACAAAGAGTCATGTTGCAGAGGTGATTACCGCTGGGGTATCTGTTGCCATTTTCACTCCATCAGTGTGGTATGCAGCTTCTCTTGGTGGCACCTGGGACATCAGGAGTAGACAAAGACTCTTCTATGAAGTTAAGCAACACGTAATCATGTATGATGCAAAATTCTATTCCATCCATTCCTCATTCATAATAGTTTTCCTGGCACAAACTTCAGCATGCTTGATATTGTGCACATATTACTTTTTGCCAGAATAAATTTGCATCTTGCCACTGTTATAGCTGCCATCTTGTTCCATTTCTCCTTGTACTGTATGCCTAATACATACATGATAAAGAGCTGGCTTAACAAAGAAGTAATACTAAAATATTTCTGCAAATGACTAATGAGAAAAAAAATAGAATAATATTTATTTTATGATCACATGGAAGAGAGAAATTTCCCATGTCTTTTATAATCTTATTTTCTGCAGTAGGGAAAATCCAGGTTTTGTGCAATATGTTAATACCGCTAAGCCAAATGTCATATAACATAACCAGAGATATATGTTATTCCTTATTGCATTTGCATTCGGTAATACATTATATTGATGCTTTTCTTTCATTAAAGACACAGTATCTTTTTTTTTTTTTAAGTTATAGCGGATGAAGGCTGTCCTTCTGCACACCATATTTTAAAGACAAAAAACAACAAAATATTAGAATGAAGTTTTAGTGCTATAAATGATGAAGCCAAGCCATCAGCTGCCAAAGAATCTGGGGAAAAATAGATACAAACCAAACATAGACTTTCAAGCATTTCCTTCTTGAGAGTTAAAAATAATGTTATTCTAAGTGATTAAAGGAGAAAGAATGATAACTGTATTTCAAACAGCACAGATGACAAGCTTCATTTGGTACGTGATGTGGCTCTCAGCTTACACAGTTATACTACTATTAAAAAGTGAGGGACAAAGACATTGTCATCTGCTCTCTATATTTGTTATCATAAGGAATGTCATTTTTGTAAGCATTGCCTCTCTGCACAGAAGATACCTGCGTATGTGAGACCTGAAGACTACTTATGTAAACGCACACAAATTTACACAGTGAAACCTGTCTTAAGTGACTATTCAAAGCACAAGCAAAACTCATTTGTGGAGTACAGGTAGCTTTAAGGAAGGTGAAACAAAGTTGTCTTAGGAAATTCCAAGATACACGTAAACAGTCACCTAAGCAAGGTGTCCATGAAGGTGCCTGGTCCTTACTGCAGCTTTCACTGTGTATCTCCTCAGTGCCACAGCCCTGCTATGAGCTCTGTGCAGGCAGGCTTCCAGCTGGGCTCAGAGTCATGCTGACTTCAGTGGGCCTCTAATACAGGTACAGGCACACACCCAAAAAAATTCACTGTAGCACATAGGTCTCGATTTCTTGTCCCATAGTCTTTACTCAGGAATTGCTCGTGGGCAGAATACATCAACAGAGGATCACTGGGTTCAGCCAACTGAGTCTTAACAAGAGACTGTCAACGGCATATTGATGGTGAATGGTTCTGTTTTATTATTATTGTCTACGATTGTATTAGTTTGGTGAAGGAGTTTTTTTAAATTTAGCTAGGAACATGAAGGACAAACTAACAGAAACCTTGTCATTGGGGAGAAGAAATTAAATAGCCTTTCTGAGGTAAAAAGAGGCTCTGTCTTCTATCAGCAGCTATCGGGAAACAGCGGTATCTTAGAAAAGCTTGGCAAAATAATATGTTCAGTTCCAAATATGATAGTTCTCATTAAAACTAGATTTTTGGATGGCAAATATGACTGGAATGCATGTTATCTAAATTGAGGGATTTATTTTGTCAACCTGTTCTGCAACAACTCTGAGCAATCACGTTTACTGAACACCTCTACGTTTCCCAGTATATTCCAGCAATTTTTCAAATGTTAACAAGCTTGATCTGCCTTGGAGAGGGAAGGAGAGAGAACTGCTGTAAGGGATGAAACTAAAAAAAAAAAAAATACAGCTGGCCCAACTTGGAAAAACCATATGAGAAACAAATTATATTTCTTTAAAATATAACAGAGATGCAAAAAAAATGCGTATGTAGGTGTAGATCTATATAGAAATAGTATTATTTTAAAAGAGAGAGACACAAGTATATGTTCTCCACAGTTATTACAAATACAATATACTGTAGAGTAAAAACACCAAAGGATATGACCTATAAAGTTAATAGGGTATAATTACTGTATTTATATTCCTCACTATGGAGTGTGAATTTCCAGGTAGAATTTCAGCAGCAGAAATATATTTTGTAATAAGAAAAGCAAAAACTTTGGGGCGAAGGGGCATTTTCAGTTACTCATTCCACCATTCTGTCTCCTGCAAGCTTAGTTATTATTCTTCTGAACTTTTCGTTCAAATCCTTGACTTAGGCAGAAAGTTCCCAGCGCAGACTCCATCCCAGAGGCTCCCGCAGGTGTCAATAGCACAGGAGGTCTCAGTCGCAGGTCCTAAGGGAGAGCCTCCGTTCAAAGGGCTGACTATGCTTCAGCACTGCAGTCCAATCTCTAGACTCTCTCTTTCTCCTAATGCAATGTTAGTCTCTTGGACACACACAAAGTGACTCAGTTTCCTCTTCAGAGGGGAGTGTTCTTACCCTGCTCACAACTTCAGTCTCAATCAGGCCCCGTTACAAAGGTCAGAGGAGCCGTTCGTATGCTTTAAATGAAATATGTGCACTGAACTCCCCAAACAACGGAAACGTGACTAAAATTATAGGCATGCTTTGTAACCAGCCCTCTGCGTAAGGGTGAAGGTTTTACCAGCTGTGTATGTCTTCAAATCCTTTTGCCATTCTCACACCAAGGACTATCTCACAAGAAGGGAGAAGAGGTTTGACAATGAATCACTGTCAAACCTCTCT
>Ga0181612_128937_pt1 | contig 11039 bp, 5 predicted proteins | sample HoacroProtozoa21_FD_119630 | JGI IMG/M metagenome (GOLD analysis project Ga0181612, IMG submission 119630) | Hoatzin crop microbial communities from Cojedes, Venezuel. Combined Assembly of Gp0051906, Gp0051904, Gp0051908 | reverse complement strand
TTTTATAAAAGCCTTGTTGCAGCAAACACGAGTCAAATGGCTCTAATTTGTAGTGCTACAAACTGTAACATGCTCAGACGTGTAACTGCCTGACAGACTACACAGAAATCTGGCTTATGCTCCAACCTCTGAAACAAATGCAAATACCCTGAAACATTCTGCTATTTCCCCAAAATTCAGATACGAAGTAAAACAAACCTACTGCCAGATTTTCTCATACAAATACTTCTTTTTACAAAATAAATCACTACAAATGTATTATTTATTTCAGACCATAAACAACACAGAGGAAAGAAACACACACACATTTTCCTTTTTTTTAAAAAAAACTTATCGATAAGAAAAGCACGTATATAGCTCTTTTTTTAAAGTTTATTCTTTAATACCTTGTCCCTTAAATCAGCCTACAAGCCAATAGCTTTATCTCGAGAAAACACAATTGGAAAGCCTTTTTATGTTGTACTGTTTTGCAGACACTTACAGGAGGTTTTTAAAGAAAATTCACAGCCATGCTATTCCAAACGGCACAAATACAATTATTTACAATTTATTCCTCACTGTGTCAATTTTTACTTTGGTATATTTTTCAGAATTTCCTGGGAAAACACAATGAATTGCCATCTAGCTTAGCGCACCTACACTGTTGCCTCTTTCTCTACATTTTCTCTTTACAAATCAACCACAAACATTTTAGAAGTATTTTACATACATATAACAAAGTCTTAAAAAGGACAACACCACAAGAGAAATGCTTAAAAACAAACTGCAGATATAAAGGACCTCCTCCCATGTTCCAGACGTACCTACAAAATCCCTGCTCACTGGTACGGGATTATACATGCCATTATGAGCTCGGCCTTTTTATATTTTGTACTATTTTAACACCCCAAATTTATAGATTTTTAGAATTGGCATGTTAAAAGGGCTTTATTTAAGGATTTCAATGAAAACAGTGTTATGTTTTGTCATATTACCATAATCCTTCTTTTTAAATCACTCAGAATTTCAGTATAACCTAATTAAGTAATTTTAAGTAAGTCTTAACCCAAATACATAGATCTAATAAAAATGTATTTTGCAAACAGGGAAAAGGGACTTCTAAAATTAATTCCTCAGGTATGAACAAAGATGCCGAAACATTTTCTCCCCACGAACTTTGAGATCTGAACTATTTCGCAGCACTTACATTTAAAAACCAAAATGCTTATAAGAAAACAGATTTTGACAAATATCAAGCATAATGTTTCCTTCCAAATTTATTTCTTTATTCCTTTTATATATAAAAGAAATCTTTCAATTTTCCTTGCCAAAAAGGAGGGAAACTAGAGGAAGAAAAATACTGCAAAATCCTAGCTACCTATCTTCACGTATTGTTTATTTCAAAGTTCTTCTAACAGCAGGTTATATTGTTTTTAGATATTGTATATTTTTTTTTGCCAGTGGAAATATTATTATTTGGATTTTTGCCTTTTAAAAGGCTACAGAACAACATTAGAGATTTTAGAGACTTCTAACCATTTTTAATCTCTCTCTTTTTTAAATGCTACAAACATCCCATCTGGTAAATGGAATTTACATTTCTCTCGTCTAAATTATCAGAGTTGAATCAACAATTCAAAACAGAAAGAACAAGTGATGCACCGAAATAAAACAGCAAGTCCAACACTTTAACACAGCTCCTCTCTCTATTGGTGTATAATAAGATCACACAAAGCATAAAATATCTCAGAAATATAGCCTCTTTCCTGATCAGAAAATTTTACTTATTGACTAATTTGACCTCCAGCAATTGCGTTTTCTCAAAAAGCATCCTGTCTATAGCTTTCTGCCACTTACTGACTCTTGCTTAATTAACCAGCATGCTTTAAAAACAAGTCTTGTTCCTTCAACTTCATCAAAACAGACTATTTTTAACTGCTACCATATCAAATATATTTGTCAATACAATAAATCCACGCACAATCAGAAAGAACTAATTTTTTAGCCCTGTCTCTGACCAACCATAAATTACAGCACTCACTTGCAATTTATTTGCTATTCTAATATGAGGTGAACTGAAACACACACCACAGCTCACAAATACATCGCTCTTTCTATAACATCCTATCATTTGCATCTTTTGGGAAAATCCAGCATACCACTGTCAGCACTCCTGCTCTCCTGCAACCGACCGGACTTCAGAAGGATTTGGCATTAACTTCCCTCCCTCACAACACTTTGCCTCCTCAGCTCTCTCGAAATAACACAAAAATATTTGGGTTTGTCTGAAATGTCAATAAACTCCAAAACCGAAAAGGCCAAAAGGTCAGGCACTATTTAATCCGAACAGAAAAGTTATTTTCTCTCTGTGTCAAAAGCCATCAGTAAGAGCACGCTACCTGAGCAGTGATGCCCGCTTTCCCGGGACGGCCGTCCTTCTGTCCAGAACTGGGGCTGTGCCGCGCTTCCTGTAACAGAAGAGAGAACAGATTCAAATTATTGTATGCTTAGACCCATTTCTGCACATTCAGATTCTCTGGCCCTCACAAGGCTTTGTACCTCTTGGTTTGAAAAGCATTTTAAAAACTCCTAGTACATTCTAATTAGAGCCCTCAAAATTGTTTTTGATAAGTCAGGTATGCACATAAAAAATTAGCTCCATACATGATCAGTTGAAGTACCAGATTCTCCAAATCTGGTTTTCAGTTCTTAGAGGCCTGTACACTGCTGCATGCTCCATCTTATTAGCAACATTTAATCTGCAAATAGCATGATCTTGTATTAAAAAAGAAAAAAATATATTTATTTTACATATATCGAAATGTCTTTTTTTTTTTTAAAAGCCACTTACGTGAGGGACAGAGTCCAGAGATATTCCTTCCCATGTCAACTTTTCCCTCCCCTGTTTTAAAAGCTGAATACATTCTCAGGTAGATATGGTGTTTGTTTTACCCATTTTTCTGCGATTTGTGTTATTGTGTACTTATTTCTGACGCTGCAGAATTTACACAGGCCTGTAGTTTTGAGACTTCTATCTCCTCCCTTCACCTGCGAGGAAGATATCAGCTAAAATCACTGTCTATACACCATTTTCATGCCCTTTTTCCCCTCTACAGTTTTTCAAACAAATGGGAGAGGAAAAAAAAATAAGATAATGAGTACAAAGTCACGGTGTATTACATTTCCAGAAAAACTCTTACTTCAGTTTGTCATTTAATAAGCATTATCAATGTAAGTGATGGTCAGAAAGCCTCAGCACTGCAGGGTGTGGTATTTATGACTAAACTCTCCTCTTTTTTTTTAAATTAAAAAAAAGCATCTACCTGTGTTGAAATCTTTTCTTCCATCTTTTACCCTCCTCCTTCCACATATTTTACCCCCCTCATACTGCTTAGATCCTAGCGGACTGTTGCCACACATATATTTTTCCACCGAATTTCCTAGACATTGACAAATGTGAACCAAGGAAGCATTTTGCACAATGTTAACTTAGCAAAATAATTTCATTCCCCCATTCTCTCTTTTTCTCCATGGCACTCTATGCTTTTTTTACCCTCTGCTGTTGCTTTGTTTGGTCCTTGCCCACTTTTTTTGTACATTTGTCTGCTGCTGATCCTATTAGATTGGGCAGGAAGAACTGAATGTTTCCCACTCCCATTTGCTACACTTTCTCCCATTTTTTAGTGTTTTACAGATTAAACACATTCTACTGTCATTTTAATATATTTTTAAAGATAGGGGGTTTTTTTTCCTTCTCTAGTAACTTGGTGACTACAGTCACCCATGCTTTTGCAAAGCAAGGTGAGCCCTGTCCTGCTGTAGTACATGCTCCTGTCGGCATCCTGTGTGTAAATGACTTGCAAGCCTGTGATGCAAAGCATGAAAAAGGAAAAGGGGGTAACATGTAGAGATGCCCCTTAATATCATAAATAAAAAAACCAGACATTTTTAACTGACTCTGACTTTTTAAAGACATGCCATCAAGAGAAAACACCTATCTTAGGGGAAATCTCTATCTAGATCACCAGCAACACTTTTCTACACTAATAAAAGTAAAAAAAAATTAAAAATTCGAATTTACTGTTCATCATCACCTGTTTAGGATTTACTTTTCTGCATTTCACTCAGCCTGGGGAGTGAAAGTCGCCTGTTGGTTTCACTTTTGTTCTGAGCCAGTTTCACTTTCATGCACTGGCAGAATCTTTTCTATTTTCAGTTCAGCAATGTTAAAGAAGACATTTACATTTTTAAACAATCCTCATTACACTTATAACATGAACAATTCATGTCCATCTCTTTCCCAGGATGGGAAAAGAAAGACCAAGAAGAAAAAATCCGGGGGCCTAAATGTAATGGGCAGCGTCCTTCTAAAGCAGCAGCTCTCACTTGTCTCACGTTAGGTTGTGTTCTGCTCCTTCTTTCCCTGAAATCAATAGGAAATGTGCCACTAACTTCACTGACAGCAGGATCCGGCCTCTGGGTCTGTAATCGGCAACAAGAGAACGCCATACGTAGACCAATATATTTCTTATAATACACAATGTTTGCCTTCAATTATTTTCCTTTGCAAACTCAAAAAAAAAAAAAAAAACAGCCCCTGCATTTACCCTTCCATATGCTTTTAGGGAAAAAAAGTACCCTTCCTGACATAGTCCGTAGGAAATTGGAGGGCATCTATCCACTTCACTTTGCCTGGGGAGGGAAACATTGTATCTCCTTGCTACCAACTGCCAGTGACTATTTCTCCTCCTTGCGCCAAGCGCCAGCTCTATGAAACTCTCCAACCCATACAGAACCCCCACTGTCTTGCACCAAGACCTTGTTTAATCAAAGTTTCCAAACCGTATACTTCTGTAACCCTAATTTTTTTCAGGATAAACCACAACGCTTTCAGAAACCAGAACTATCAATAGCAGAAAATAAAACACCCCGCTTCCATCCACATTTCCAAAACCTGTATCTTCCCTTCTATGTGCCCACCCTCTCTCTACGGCACGGACACCGAAACGCAGCCATGTGCTCACGCGTATGTGCAAGCAGGCGCATATACATACAGCGAAATCTTCCTCTAGCTACCAAAGCACTGCAGTTTCTGCCTTTGTAGACATAAGGGTTTCTCAGAGATCGAGAGTAAATGGAAAGACTTAAAGGTTCATAGGAGCCACGCGACATGCAATTTTTCAACTTCTTTCCTAGAAATTCATATCCCACAAGCACACACACAGAAACTGTCACTAGCTGCTTACAGAAATTGTTGTTCTGTTTACGTGCCAAAAGTTAAATTTTAAAAGCTTACGTATGCAACTCCTGTGAGAATACTTACATCTCAGTTTTATTTACCCTACTGTTTTATTTCACCATATGAAACATAAATAAAAATGGGGAATTGCATTGTGATCGTGTACCCATCCGCTTCAGACACACACTTTTCTGTCCGAGTAGACTGTGGTACTATGTATTTGACTTCTATTACCACGTCATGCATCTAGACACGAGCAGCTTCCACAGCACTCTGTAGCACACATTCCCGTTTTCTCTTTTCCTGGATGCCACTACACGGAAGAGAAGTAACTGCTCCCTCAAAGAATTTCTCTCAGCCTTCCTTCTCTACCTCCACCTCTCCTCTCCTTTCCCCAGAAGACATCTTTTGTGTTTCCAAGGCCAGTTCAACATGAGACTTACAAATACACTTAATTTCAAGTGTGCAAATACACCCCTCCGTGTTCAGTGGAGTTATTCACTCCCACAAGTCACCCGCACCTTCGAGTGCTTCAGTGCCATATGAAGGCAGACCACTACGATCATCCGGGTCACAAAACACTCTGCTTGCCAGGAAGCACGATCACACCACCGACTTTCACAGACTTACAACGCACTACAGCTGTATCCCAGTGTAGCCACATTCCTCTTAAGTGCCGAAATTCACTCTTTCCTAACCGCAAAGTCTAAGACTTGTTTGTCCCCAGTTTCCTATTTTGCATCGGAGCTGCTGATACAGTGTTTTGGTGGGAGTTAGCTATCACGTGGATTTGGCATCAGGCTTTCACCCAGGGCTGCATTTCCACTGGTGATAAAGTGTCCTGGGAGAAAGACTTTGCTACTGCTAGCTTTCGCTGCACTAGCTTTTAGGGCAAAGACCCTGAATTGTATCAATTTCTTTAAGATATGATGAAGCTTCACTTAAGCGGGCACACGTGAAATCAATAAATATCCATCAATTAATATTGGTGGATCATTACCAATAAGAGAAATAATTACAGAGAAATACAATGGCCTGTTTCAAAATGGTTCCTCTAAAGGACATGTTTCATAACTTAACCTTGCTCTTAAATGCCACTTTTGGTGCACTTACAAAAATTATTTCCTTCTGGAGCACTCTGCCTTGCATTTTACCTGGCTTTTATACAAATGTTTACTATACATTTTTGTGCTACTTAAACTAACCAGATAACTTTCGCTGTGTGACTGTTACTCATCTTTTGTCTTCCGACATTAAGGGTATTAAGGCCTTACAGCAAGCATTATCAATAGACCCTTTGAAATATTATGTGTGGCAGAGGGGCAGAAGACAGCTACATGGGAAAGATGATGGAAAGAGGGTTGGTGTTCTTTCAAAGACAACTACTGTTATACTGATTACTGAAGTGCAAAGGCGGGAACTCCCTGTGAGGTGCCTTGCCTAGCCATGCCAGCAGTCTTGAAGGGCTCTGCAGTCTCTCCTTGGGGCTTCTAATGGTCTGCAGCCCTCTCCTGACAGGTCCTGCTGCAGATTACAAAGGGTGATCACAGGGGCAGCCTGCTCCTCTCTCCTCTTCCCATCTGGAAACAAGGAGCGGAGAAACTATTAACAAATACTCGTTAATGTATTTGTTTTGGAAGGCATCAGGCATAACCCCTGGTGCTATGTAATAGTCACATTATTAATAATAATTGTAGCGGAGAGTAACTGTCATGACAGGTAGGTTAAACTGAGGAACAGAGAAGTGAACAGGTCAAACGGTGTCTGTGACAGGTGTAGAGAGCACAGCCTAGGATCACTGACTTTTCACCTCCTTTTCACTCTAGTTCTGTCTCAAACACACCAGAGTTTAGCTCTCTACCTTTTCCCAATCTCTTAAGCAGTGCCCTGATCCTAGCTCAATGGGGCATTCACACAGGAGAGACCAAGATGAGCACAGAAATAGCCCGGATAGCTGCTGGGGACAGGAATCTGTGGAGAGCATCCGCATCGCGTCAAGGACCCCTGCTCATGCCTGTGGGCCAGCAGCATCTCCCTGTTTGCCCAAGGGGGTCGACAGAGATACACTGAGCATTACAACACAGGTATTAGAAATGTCATCTGGCCCTATTTTAAACAACCAGTGTAACACAACCCCATAGGTTTCCAGTACAATTTTTTCCAAATTCTAATTCAAGACCCGCTGATCAAGAGATCTAAAACAATATACACACAACATAAGGAAAAAAATACTTTTTTCCTTAAATTTAAGGCAAACATACCAACATCAAAACCTCTTTCTATCGCCCATATCCCTTACCAAGAATAATCTTGTTTGAAGAGGAACACGAGAGAAAGATGGCTGTAACTCAGACGATCATACGGACTTCGCACTGTCATGGAATTACGTAGGTCCTCTGCCACTATCAACAGACCTGTGCTGCATTCAGCTTCAACAAACCTGGTTTCCAGCACTTTCTAAAACTGTGCTGCTAGGGAATTCATCACTAGTCAGGAACTTCATCTCTCCTAAAGAATCGTTTCTCAAACTATGGGTTGCAAAAGGACATAAGGATATTCACAGTGTTAGAAAAAAACAAAGTTCGCCAGCAGTAGCTCAGTTTTTGACAGCAGGGGACTGAGAAGTTCCTGCAACTATCGAGGGTAGCCACTAGGCTGCTAACTACCTTAACTTGCTGGCAGCAAGTCCAGTCTCCCTGGACAAGTGAGTGAGTTTCCAAGCAGCGATTATAGAGTCTTAGTTTCTATCATGGAAAAAGGGAAGAATTCAAGACAATAACAGGGAGGGAGGCGAGTCAAAAGGAGGTCCCAGATTCAGAAAGTTTGAGAAATATTGCACATAATGACATTGCATATAGTAGATCGCAAAAAAGGAAGTACATATACTGCCTGCTAACATCAAAAGGAACCGTACCACAGGTACCGAGCACGTGATCCCTATGAGATCAAAAAAAAGGAAACACAAAACTTTTCCAAGATGGGCTGACTGATAGAAGACTTCTCAGACTTGATCAATTAACAGCGCTTCACTTAGTGACTACCTTTTTGCCATACATCCAGCATCTTTCTACAATTAAAAAGCATAGCGTGATCCTCATAGCCCAGAAGCACCAGTCCTTCTGAATGAGTTGTTAGTGGAAGAATGGGAGGGAACCACACACCACTCGACTCAGTTGGAAGAAGTGCTCAGTATGTCTAAAAATCCTGTGGATTCCGATTGTCACAAAAAGTATCGCAACCTTGGTACCTGTCATTTATTTTGGCTTGTAAGGAGACAGCCGATGAGCTTGCTCTATCTCCCTCTGCCTTTTTGAAGGGGTTCAGCTATGAAAACAACTCAGTGCCAAACAGCCCTTCTATTTTCTTGTGCTCAGACCAGTTTAGTACACTCCCAAGGTCCTTCCACAACTGTAGCTTGGGGAAGATGGTATGCCGTTTCTCCTACAGCAAATCTGACAATAATGTATTTTACTTAGTTCTACATTTTATTTGACATTCCAGGGTACCTAGGCAAATGGTATACATTCAGCTCACCATATTAAATCAAACTGCTTGCAAAAGACAAAATACCCCTTATTTCTCCTGCACTTCTAACAAGCTAGCATCATAAATAATACCATCTGGTCAAAAAAGGTTGGCTAGAAATTTTTGCTTTGTATCATAATGAAGGTCAGAAACCATCTAATAACAGAGGATGACCAGAACGTCCATTTTTATCCTCAGGAGGACCATCCGAAAACATACTGTCTCTAGTCCTCAAGAATGCATACTCATGGGTTGTAAACCAATCTGTGTCCAACTAAACCTGGACATATGGTACAGCCATCCCTTTCCTGGACGCCAAGTCTAGCCATTCCCACACAGCAAAGCACACTTGTCAGCACTAAACCAGTGAGGGGTTTCCAGCAGCGCAGTGCTAAGCATGACATAATGATTTAAATGGAATGAAACAAAATCCAATAGATTTCCACAAAAAGAAAATGAATTGTTCTGGTTTCAGAAATATTCTGTGTGTGACTTTGATATTTTAAAAAAGAAAATAAAATTAAGTGCTTTATAAAAATTACACCAATGATCCTACAGATTTTTATGAAAAATGAGGCCCTCTTTGTCTTTCCCATGGACATTTCTTACTGTCCTATATGATTTTGCAGCCCCTCAATATTAATGGTTGAATGTTTTATAAAAAGGTTTACATTATTTGTCTAAATACTGCAGGACTTTCAGTCATGGCTAATAGCAACCCAGTCTTCTCCAGCTGCCCAAACGTAGTTTAAATAATCAGGAATCAGGCAAGGGTACAGAAGAAAATTTGGGCCTGATATTTATCCACACAATGTCAATTAATTACAGACCTATCTGTAAACAGTGGTTGTGGGCTCAAGTACTTATTCGTGATCAAAGCAGTATGAAGTGGCCACTTCATACAGGTTAAGGTAAGATATTTCTGCTCAGGTTTTGTGTCTCTCACAACAACGATATGGAAGCTGGTCTTACTGTGTTTTGTAAAGGGACCCAGCTAGCTGCCAGAGTATAAAGTCAAACAAAAGAGAAGGTTCAAGCAGATTAATTCAAACTTCAGTTCCTCTTCTCAAATACACAGGGAGAGCACTCTTTATTGACACAACCTAGCTAAGATTTTTTCCCCCTTTCGAACCTTCAGAGCTTATGTATCACTTACATACCATACAGCTGAAGAGTATGACCCATACCGCACTATTGTTGCACATCTGTGTGCCACTAGTGAACTCCGAAATTCCAGAGAATGATTTCACATATGGGAAAAATTCTTAATTTTAATTAAAATTGGACAATGAGACACACATGGAGCACACACGGATGGCAAGTGAATCTATCAGCGTCCACCTAGTTTTTACCAGTTGTTAGTCTAAGGCAGCCATTAATACCTTCTAGCTTCATGTTACTTTCCATCTCATACGGGTGAGGAACAAATGCACCAGCAGCTAGGTGACATACCGTCTTTTTTGTATAGAGTCTGTTCTACACAACAATATTTTTTCTGTGGAAAAAAAATAGTAGCTCTCTATTCCTAAAGCTTCAGCTCCATTTAAGCAAGCAGATAGAATAATCACAAAGTCTAACCTGTAAATATAGAACACTGTACACAGAAATATTCGGATAAATACAGCCTGATTAAAACCAGCTGCACGGTGCACTAGAATGTAGCCAAATAATTTTTACAAAACTAGGCCTGACCAAAAATTTCTGGAGGACCAAGCAAATGCAGCCAGGTAACACAGACCTGGACCAGTCCCCATCCCAGAGCCAGACAGCTCCGAGGGCAGGCAGGCCCGTCTCCCCGCTGGGAAGCTTAGCCTGTACCTCCAACTCAGCTACATCTCTGCGCCAAACTCCCTGTCGGTGTGGAGTCAGACTGCAGTACAACTAGTCACTGCTATCACATGAGCCCAACGATCGCCGACAAGCTTTTGGCTGGATTTATATAGATCAGACAGTCTACATCATTTCACATCTTCACACCTATGATGTTATATGAATTGAAATATTACATCTTCAGTTCAGCAATTTACAAAGAAGTTTGGTGTTAACCCACTTAAATCCAGATATCCTTGTATTCTGACTGCTTTCCTTTCGGTTCCCATTAGATGCCCTTGCGGACACAGTGCCATCTCATCTTATATCCCTATGTCATGAAATACAGAGTTGCTGCATTATTATAACAGAATAGTGGTGAAGACAGTTTGAATGGTTGCTTTAGACCTTAAAAGCATGAGGCCTGGTTGTTTAAATAGCATTCCATACCGTAAGTATAATGACCATTAAAACTAAGAGTTAATAA
>Ga0181612_108733_pt1 | contig 11039 bp, 9 predicted proteins | sample HoacroProtozoa21_FD_119630 | JGI IMG/M metagenome (GOLD analysis project Ga0181612, IMG submission 119630) | Hoatzin crop microbial communities from Cojedes, Venezuel. Combined Assembly of Gp0051906, Gp0051904, Gp0051908 | reverse complement strand
GTGGGTGAACGGGGGCGGAAAGCGCAACTTAGCCGAAGAAACGAACATACAAAACAATAAGACAAAAACACAAAAGAAAACAAAATAAAAATAAAAATAAAAAAAAAAATAAAAAAAAAAATAAAAAAAACACAGCAGCGTTGAAAAAGAGATAAAATGAAGGAAAAACACCTTTCTACCTATCACGGCTCAGCCCTCTCTATTTTCTTTTTGGTGGAAAAAGATTTTTAAAATTAGTGTATCCTCAGCAAAAGGAAGTAAATTTTCTGAAACTACCTTGGATGTTCCTAGAATCTAACGCTTTCATTGTGTGGAGTTTCAGACTTGATAACAGTCTGTACCTTTATAATAAAAGAAAAAAAACTCCTGGGATTGCCAAGACACAGCCATCCCAACCTCTCAGTTTAGATCTGCTGTGGCAGGCAACGGGGTGACAGTCCACATATTCACACCTGCAAGTGCTGTTCAGCTCCTCACAGCCGTGAGTGGGAGAAGCCACATGATTGCACAGACCTTTCTACTCACCTGTATACTTTGCTTTTCCATCCCAAAGCTCTTTATAGCAGAGGTTGTGCTTTCCCATATGTTTGAATAATGTTTAACACCACCAGTAAAACACATAGTTTGTTACATATCAGCAGACAAAAGATTAACCTGACATTTTTTGCACTACAAATTTCACTTTCAAAATCCCAACAAACGTTTCTGTCTTTGCAAAGATTGTTTTCATCCAAATCCCATGCCGCTTGAGGTAAGTACAGACAAATGGTGAACCTTACCTCACATTTCACTCCCTCTGTCTCCTACTCTTATCAGATTGAAATAATAATGCAATTTTCCCTACTGCGTAGCCCTTCAAATTTGTACCTTTCTTAAAAACTGAGGGCAGAAGTTCACAGAACAACACTCCCAAGCTTTACAGAGATCAGAAATGACACTGATGGGGCTCAGGAAATGCTGCACTCTCTGGCAATGAATAGAACTGTCTCTGGACCACTGCATACACCAGTTTAGGGCTTGAATTTACTTTCCTGTTTCAGTACAGAGCTCACCTACCACGTTGTTGAAACTGAGACTTTCTGAGAAGATGGTTTTAGGAAATTTGGCTGCTGTATCTCTGTGCCTCACAGTCCCTTTGTCCCACTACCCAAAACTCAAAATTACTTTTCCCCTTCTTCTATGGGGAAAACAACGGTGAACAAAGAAAAGGCTACTAATTGATTCAGAAAATCTGAATCCAGCCTGAGCTCCAGCAATGAGATTTATGGGCTGTTCTGTCTCAGCACTATGCTGTGTACTAGCCAACACCGAAGTATGCACATGGAGGTGCAGTACCAATAGCCAATTTACAAGGTAGACACTGCTTTCTATAGCTTTACAATCTTGATTTTTTTACTCTCTTCATTTGAGCATGAACTCTTCTTCTTTCATATCCAGGGTCAGCTTTGAGGAAAGAGAGGAAAAAGAAGAAGCACTGGTCACACCTGAAGGTATCTTCGCACAACTGGGTTATAGATACTGTTCTCAAGAGTTTTAAGCAGCGAGCTTGAGTTCTTTGTCATCACTCTCTGAGCTTGAATTTGCTGCCTCGCATGCTTCTGTTCAACTTCTGCCTGGCGTTGGGCTAAAATGAATCGAAGACCATGCTGGGTAGGACCCTGTAACTGGCTCTTTGGTAAGTCCCATCCCAAAACACGTTTTATTATTCTCTTCCTCTATAGCCCATAGAGAGAGCCACTTCCCAGGCTAAACATCAATGCCAGCCTCCTTATAGTCTAAGGCATTTCCCTCTTTGTGGCAATTAGTAAGCACTACAACATGCTCCCATCCCTCTCTCTCTTCCAAAATCCTGGAGACACTTTTTTTTTTTTCCCAAGGTAATACAGCATGATCCCAGGCAGAATATCCCACTGAGAACCAATCATTTCAGTCCTTTCATGTTGGAGGTCTGTGACTAAGAGCTCTGGTGGGACACAGGCAACTTGTCTATATTCATCTCCCAGAACTGGCAGAATTCACACTAACTACCCCTGAATCTGTTTACAAACCTACAAAACTAAGGGTATACCTGATATAACCTCTTTATTTTTACTCCTTAAAGTGCCCAGGAGCTCCAGGTTTGTGGTATGACTACAGTGTCCTTCTACATACTTTCCAGCAGTTGTCTGGGTTTTTACTACACAACCCAATAAAACTGTTGAGGGGAACAGTGACTCCTTCTATTACTTCTAGATGAGACTCATAAGAAAAGTCTGCTGTTAGACTCCAAGCCCTTAAGCTAGTTCGAAAAGCAGGTCTTCTCGTGACCTCTGCCTCATTCAGCAGCATGTGCTGCTCGTGGCCCAGGTCTCTTAATGGCAGAAATTAGCTGCTTAGAATGTGTAGAGCAGAGTCCTTTGTCATCTTTATCTCCCATTTGTTTCACTTCTTCTAGCGCTGGTTCCTGGTGCTCTGTCATACATTTCAGTACATCCTGCATATTCCCTGCCAGGGCAGAAGCAGCACAGTCCTATACAGACGCATGTGGCACTTCCAGTCAGCTCTGAGCAGTATATACACGTTCGTTCTTCTCCATATGTCTCGTCATACTTGTTTTCACTGTGAAAGAAAATAATAATGAACTGTAAACCAAAGTGACGACCAAAACATGGCAGTTCCTGCCATTCCTCTAAAAAGACCATATTATTCCAATTCTATTTCCAGCTGAAAAGGACACTCTATTCTGTACTATACCCTAGAGGTGGTAGGACAAAAATACTAAGCAAGAAAATGTAATAAGATTTCCATGGAATATTCAAGAATATTCCTTCTGAAACAGGAGAAAAATCCAGTTGCAATGGATTTCTTTCAGTACTTGGAGCCAGAACTAGACAACCTGCCTCTAATTGGCTTCACATGAAAAACTATTTCAGGAGAAACTGCATCTTTCCAAGTTTACAGCACTACTTTCTCTTAACAAATCTTTTTAACAAGCTGAGTTAGCATTCGAGATTTATGCACGCTGAATGGCAGGAACATTTTTTTATGGTCACAGCTAGATACTGCTGCACTGTAGTCAGAGATGGGCAGTGGTTAGTCATCCTGTGCCTATTGAGTATCGCCTTGTACAAAATGAAAACATCTGGGTTTGGCTTATGTACTTGCTGTTAGCAGAGATACTGCAAAATTACTAACCTGTTTATATTTAAGATACTGTGTTGTACCATTATTGATAAAATAAACAACCACATGGGCTTTACGACACATAGCTGCACAAAATATTGATGTGCAGATAATAAAGTTTAAGCCTGGTTCAAAAATGTCAAGCCCTTTTTTACCACCTTCTTTCTGTCTGTGTACTTTACTTTGATTGCATTTGCTTTGATATATTCCAGCTAATCATTGTGCTTGCACCTGAATGGATTACAAATACCATTAGGTGATTTTTACAGGTATCACATGACAAATACTGTATCATAGCATCATTGAATGGTTTGGGTTAGAAGGCACCTTCCAAGATCATCTAGTTCTGACCCTTTTATCAAATATTTCAGAGAAATCTGTATCTACCTAATTCATTACCAGTGAGATCACTCCAAAATCAATTAAGAAAAGAAAGCAAACACTCTAAAATTGCATATAAATCGCAGCCACCATTGATAAAGCATATATTTCAGAGACAGACTGTATCTCTGGTTAAAATATACTCATAACTGTCATGATGTATGCTAATAAATCAAGCTCACAAATGTGTGTGCTAAGATTTGAAATGCTCCCATGAATAAATCTATACACTGGCTGTCTCCACAGTCTAGTTGCCTTAAAAAAAAACATTTCAGTGAGCTGAACATCTCTTCTCAGGATCAATTTGCTGAGGGGGCAAAGGTCTTGGCCACTGCCTTGCAGCCACTGAAACAAGCCAGTACCTCCCATGCATTCATGAGCAGTGAAAGAATTTCAGAGAGGTGCCTACTGAAAACAAAAACCTGGAAAGTTTTCTTTACGTGTGATGCCATTGTGCCCCAGTCCAACCTAGACAGAATGGGAGGTCTGGGAAATAATAGTTGATGGAGATTTCAAGATGCGGGTTTCTGTTTTGTTACCTTGTAAAGTCATGTGCAGTCGTAGTGTTTAACTTAGTACACAAACTTTCACTAAGGTCAAAAGATTCTGCATAGCAGATTTTGAGTTTGACCAACATACACTTTTTGTTTATTTTCATTTACTTAATTCTCATTAGTAAGATACAGATATGAGTGCCTTGAAAATCATATATAGTAAGTGCTTGTTATCACGTTGAGAGAAATTATGGTTAGTGGACCAGCACTGTAACTGGATCACGAATGTAGATTTCCCAATAAAGGTGTGATTTTGCTAAAATCAAAGTCGGAAGAGAGTTGGTTTAGTCCTGCAAGCAGAGGAAATGCTTCTCTAAGGTCTTGACTAGGTTTGGGCAAGTAGCAGGCTGCTGGGAGCAGTGAAACAGTGACTGCTTATATCTTCCAGTGCCCGAGCTCCAGGAAGCCAGGCTGGGTGGGTCTGTCCCTGCCCAGCTACTCCACAAGGGATAAGGCAGCATGGAACAAGGCGGATGGGACAAGAAACCCTGCTGCCCGACAGGGGCAGGACAGTCTCTTTATGTCCTCCCCATCACCTCTTGTCTACGCTTTGGAGAAACCTGGAATCACATTTGTGACTGTGACAACAGCTGTGACAATGGGTGGTCTTTTGGGGCCACTTAAGCAGGGCTGAGGAAGCCTTAATGCCCTAAATAATATAGATCTGTAGTCACTCCTTGTGTGCTGTCCATGTCAAGTCGGCTTAGCAGGATTTAGAAATTGGTTTTGTGATGTCTTATGTCAGTGAGATTTCATGATTCTCATACTCCAAGGGCCACAGGTAGTCCTGGCTGCCACTGCCATGGTTTCTGGGACTGTATTTAGGCAGGGGTCCTCACTGTATACGTGTGCAATGTGGCCTTAAACACAAAGCTGTGTAAAGTAAGTTTTCAGGCATGAACATACATGAGAGGTGCTTGAGATATCTGAATTTTCTCTGCTGAAGCACTCCGAGTCACTAGTCTGGGGAAATGGTATCTCCTGAGCCTTCTGACAGATTCTTGAGCAAATGCCCAAGGGGTGAGGACATGTGTAAACAGTTGGCTTAGACGAATGAGCACTAAGGAAAATCTCTTAATGAGACATCATCGTTCACTTTAAATTCTGTAGTGGTAAACTATTTAGAAATGCAGTACTACAGCTCAGCAAGGTCCACAGCAAACCTTGTCTGACAAATTTTATTTCTCTTTTCACATAGCTTCTCTGCACAGATCTCAATTTTCTCTAGTGTATTTGTTGCCTTAAATGGCTTATTTTGTGCTTATACCTGATCTTATAAAGGAGAAATCTCTGCTTTTTTGTCTTGCTATGTTTATCTATGCTCTCTAGTTCAATGAAAAACACATTTATTCTTAGGTTTAGGAGACATTGCATTTAATAAGTAAGCTCATTTTCCCTAAGTCACATAAGTTGCATTTTCCCTATGATCACAGGAGCATAAAACTTGCTTTCTATGATCATTCAGGCTCGTAAAACTCAGTCACAAAATTCTTCAATGTAGCAAATACTAAATGAGTAGAGACAAAGTCCCTAAAAACTCTCATTTACTTTCAAACAATTATTACCAGAAGTGTTTTATGCTACAGCTTCTATTGTAGTATGAATACAAATTGGTAAAATTCAACACATTTTAACTGAATTTACTTTTGACCATGACTTCATTACGTTTATTATGTTTCCCCGAGCCTGTAAAATGAGAGTTTGTATGAGTACATATAGGCCCTGTAAGCACAAAGTTCTCCCACATGTTGCAAAAGCTGGAAGAAGACATTAATATGTGTGGTAATGAACATAAGTAAACATTTTCAGGTCTTCTTTTCACTGTCCTTTTTGACTACTGAGTCTCCATAGAGATATCCACCTTTCCAAGACATTATGCTGTATGTCAAACTGTCACTCATTAACTTGTAAGTTTTTCGGCTCCAGAACCTTCATTTGGGGGTTGAAACAACTTTTTACTGTAAGGGGCACTGCTAATTCTTAAATGTATGTGTCAGAAATTTGCTGCTGTTCTGCATTTGTTAATTCAGTTCCTACTGAGAAAAAACGAAATCTGCCTGTCCAGCAAATAACTGCAAGGAAAAATCAAATACTTGTCTTATACAACAGTAGCATTTACTGATTCCCCCCTGACTTGGCTTGATCTTATTTACTACTCTGTATTTGGGCCTAACTGCCTAGAAAGTTTAAATATACTTACCAAACATGAAGGCTACAGATTTGTCTTATCATTGGATTGCATTAACTGCACATTTATAGACAAAGGACAAAATATCTCCCACTCTGTGTGCACACGAGGCAACAACTGATTGTGAGCTGCCTCTGGACTCCATGACCTAGCAATCAGGAATAAGGCTCATAAAAATCAGATGCTGAAGAACAGCACTGGGGACAGCCTCATAAAGGGGATGATAAATCATTTGACAAGGCTGTACGATTTCTGAAATAAAAAAGATAACTCTTCAAAAATATTTTGCAGACCTATTTTTCTTCTGTCATTTTTGGCTCTTTGAACATTCTGAGATTCCATACTCTGCACAACAACAGACTCAATATTACATTACTCATTGCAGAATTAGGCATTTTACATCCCTTCTCCTAACCCATTTTCTTTCATTCACACCACCAGGAATGGCAGTTTTTAATGCACAAAATCCATAAGAAAATCAAGATGGGGGAATTACACAGGAAAAAGACACTTAGCTGTTTTGATTCAAGACACCATAAATGGTTCACAAGGCAGTTTTCAATCAGTGAGAGTTCCAGGTATGGAAATATGCATAGGCTGGTTTGGTATTTTTGCAGGTGAGAGGTGTTTTGTGATTCCAAAATTTTACACAATTTCAGATGACAGGCCAAGAAAGAAGGAGGCAAAAGCATTATGTCAACACTTTGTGTGGGTACTTATTGTTAATGGACTATCTCTTTACTGTAAATTGCTTAGACCTATTATGCATTGATCCTTATTAGTACTGTCAAAAGCTAAAAAATAATAGCTAATTGACAGAACACAGAAATGATGTGGTAATGACAACAGTATTGCTTCCCAAAGAGAAAAGCTAAATTGACACACTTCACAGACATTTCACATGCAGTGGTAGTGATGATGCTCGTTACCAGAAACCCCAGGCACAACTCAGGACCCCGCTATGCTGAGTGCTGCACAAGCACAGGATAAAACGAATTAAGTCATTCTCACACAGGAGGCAAAACACAGTAAAGCCAGTTTTATACCAGATCTTAGCCATCCACATGTGTCTTATCACGTCTGTGTAAGCAAAAAAATCTAGGCAAGGAATATCCAAGAATTCGGTGCTTTCAGTTTTAACAGCTTAATAAGCCAATTAAGTAGGAGCAAACCTCAGGCTTCTGGCACTTTCTCAGTGTGATTCTCATTTCTCACCAGCATGTGCTGCTCTTAGTCTGAAAGAATGAAGTACATTAGGCCATTTTTAAAATGCCTTCCTTCATGCCTTTTTCCTTTGTACTTTGCTTCTGTCCTACCCAGAACAACCTTCACACCACAGGAGGTAAGGAGATAAAGGCTACAGCAAGGTGCTGGATAAAGGCTCCAGCTGTCCCGGGAGATTTGTTTTCCTCCTCTCATATCACCTTCATCTGGGAAGGTCTCAACAATAGAAGCACAACCAGCACTTGCCACCACCCCCTGTCATCTTTGTGATTCACACTTTCCTCTGCTTAATAGTTAAATTTACGTTTTCTGGAATTTTTAAATTTAGACACTACTGTCTGTGAATGAGATAGAGGGCAAAGGTATCCCGCAAGCTGAACTCGCCTCACCTTGGCCACCTCAAATTTAAAATAAATAAATACAAACAAGAGGAAATAGGGGACAAGTGTAGCTACCTTCTCTTGTTTACATTAATTGTTTTAATTGTAATTGTTCTGTGACCCAGCCTGTCTGCCATCAGTTCCATGCCAGTGGCTGAGAAGGATAATGAAAAAGATCAAGTCTGGCTTTCCCACCCAGTGGGAACAAGAAGTAGGTCTCTGGAAAAAAACCCAACCTTTCTCAGCTAATTTATTGGCTTTGTAACTGGTGATGACACAGGTGAAAGAGGGAAAAGCACGAGGGAGAACTGGAAGAAAGGCCACTCCTTCGCTTCCTTCTGCATCTCCTGGCTTCTGTAACATCATGCACAGAAATGTTTCCATTTCATGGGTGGGTTTCCAATATGTTATTTCTGTCTTGACCAAAATCAGCAAGTGTTCAGTGTTCTCAGAAACAGTTTGTTTCAGATTTTTCAGTTTGTTTTGCAGACAAAAGAATCAAAACCATTTGAAAGGAGGTCAATAGGAGTTAAGTATATAATCCGTTTAGGATTAGCAAATCCTATACAGACCTTTTTGCATTTCTAGGCATTTAACTACCTCCATAGACTTGCTCGTGTAGAAATTTCTGAAGTTCGGATGCTGAAGGGAACCAAACCACTGACTTGCCCAGGTTTGTTTCACTGCTCATGCCACTGCAGAAAATGTTCCAGCAGTCTGGGGTGTCTGGTGGATTGTTGTGAGGAAAAGTCAGCGAGAAGGAAAGGGTGCAAGACTTGGTTGTTTTTAATGAAAAAGCTGAAGTGCCTGATCCTTTCCGCACATGTAGGGTAGCAGTGCCTATGGCAGAGTATCATAATGTAAATGAAAGCAGGATTTTGTAAGACATGCTTGAGAAATAGGATGTTGTCATCAGTTTTACTGATCTCACAGTGTCCTCAAATCTTGCTATAAGATACTGGACTTGGTCAATGTACTTGAAGAAAATAAACATCTGGTCAAAACAGTAGCAGTTTGCTACCTAAGAATTACTAAGGCACGCTGCTGACAGCTGTTAAATACAGATGGCACTATCGTAATAGCTATGACAGTATGACAGAAAATTATGACAGCAGCTTAGCAGTTATGACAGCACAACTAGGCAAGCATTTAATCACACTAAAGGAAATAAAGGATGAAAAAAGAACTGATTCCAGGCCAAAATGAAAATTTTCCCACATTTTCTAAAAATTAAAGACTATTGTACCTAGAAGTTAGTTAATCCAGAGAAATTATTCCAGTTGTGAAATGGCAGCACTCCCCAAGAGCGCTGATGAAATCACAGCCCCTGAACCAACGCGTAGGCTGCTGCAGAGAACTGTTGGGATCTGCTCTTTAAGCAATCAGCATCTCCTTCATTTAGGTCAAAAAAGATTAGCATCAAGCCCCTGGTTCTGGGTACCCATCGCCCGCATTTCAAGGAGTAAGAGGAAGGCACCCATTTCTTCACAAGCTAGGTGAAAAGGCGGGTGTACAGCAAGCCCTTTCTCTTCTCTAAGGGCCGTATCCATGCAGACACTGAGCTGCCTCAAGCTTCTCCAAAATGAAAGGAGCCCTTCCAGTATATAGAGGTGGAGCAGTGGAGGAAAAGAGCTGTGGTTACTCTTGTCCTGCCACTCCTCCTGCTGGCTGAGAGCCCTGTTTTTATGCTTGACAGATACCTTCAATCCTCCCACAAAGGCTCGTGTTTTATCAGAGGACAGCAAATAAAACCTCTGTAAGGGCTTTTAAGGATGGAGGCTGAGCAGAGCCACAGGTCCAAGGCCTGGGTTGGTGAGACACTGCGCGCCAGTTCAAAATCCCAGCCTGACTACAGCCCATGTCTCTGAGGAGCTGTAGTTTATAACACACAAGCAAAATGAGTCATTTGGTATTTTCAGCTGCAGGTTACAAAATGATAGTGTGTGACCTTTTTTTCTTGGGTGAGATTAAAATGTGCAAATGCTGCTGTCCCTCCTCCCATGTACACACAGTGGAATGTCAATCAGAAGATGAAAATATTGTTAAAATGGGTATTTTCACTGTACACTGAGATTACCTTGAAGAGTGATTTATATTTTATTTCATCCTTCCCCTCCTCCCAAAGAAAATCAAGCTTCTGTTATTTAAAACTGTTTTTAATGTTGTGTATTTAATGTACACATAAAAAGTTCACTCTGCTTGTTGCTTGGACACTGATAAAGCCATATAATCCAACATACACTTGACATTTTTGAATGATGAAAGACAACCGAGAGAGCTGAAACGGGTCAGAGACAAATCACAATTATTTTGAGCAGCGCCTCCACAGTATCTCATTGAATGAGCATGGCTACCTTTAACAATGTATCTTTCTTTGCAGTATTCCACCCAGAAGACCAGTTCCAGCTTTAGCTGGTCCCATAATACTCTATAATTGACCTGAGCTGTGCTTGGGTCAAAGAGTAAAAATTAGGGCAAATGCAATATGAACAAAAGCCTGTGATTTGTTTGATTCGTTTTAATTTTTGCATGGTAACATTGCATAAAACTGTGTAGCCTGTCAGACCTTCCTTATTTTCTAGAGATTTGCTGTCATCTAACCTTAATTACTGTTCTGAAGTGAAAACCGGAGCCGCAGTGGGAGCATGTATGAATGACAGCTGCATGCCAGGGAAAACATCTCTCATCTCTTGGCAATGCTGGGGGCTTTGCTGTGGACCCAGGATCTTCACTTTTGGTAGTTAAGAGAACAAGGTTTTTTCTTTGGTAACAACTGTATTGGTTTTGCACAGCAAGGTTTTGGTAGCAAGAGGGCTACATGGGTGGCTTCTGTGAGAAGCTGCGGGAAGATTCTCCTGTGTCCAACAGAGCCAATGCCAGCCGGCTCCAAGACAGACCCACTTCTGGCTGAGGCTGAGCCCATCAGCAACAGTGGAAGCACCTCTATGTCAAAGTATTTAAGAAGCAGTGGCAAAAAATTACTTGACACTAGCAGTAGTGGGAAGAGAGAAGTGTGATAATGTGTGAGAGAAACAACCCTGCAGACACCAGGGTCAGTGAAGAAGGAGAGAGAGCAGATGCTACAGGTGCCAGAGCAGAGACTCCCCTGCAGCCCATGATGAAGACCATGGTGAGGCAGGCTGTCTCCTG
>Ga0181612_106173_pt1 | contig 11039 bp, 3 predicted proteins | sample HoacroProtozoa21_FD_119630 | JGI IMG/M metagenome (GOLD analysis project Ga0181612, IMG submission 119630) | Hoatzin crop microbial communities from Cojedes, Venezuel. Combined Assembly of Gp0051906, Gp0051904, Gp0051908 | reverse complement strand
AGCGGGTGCCAAAAAATTTTTGAAAAGTTTTTTTTCAGAGAGCTCAACTTAAACCAAATCTTCCTTTTTTTTTTTTCCCTTTTTTTTTTTTTTTTTTTTTTTAACTTTTGCCATCCTGCATGGATGATGGCCAGCCTTCATCCAGTGAAGACTACACAGCTTTTACTGAGTAGCTGAAATGCTGTATAGTGAGGCTGTGCTTATTCCCTGCCCTGGAGTCCGAAGAAGGCTGTGGCTCCTGCTAACAGTGACGTTGATGTTATTTCAGATGAAGACATGAGCACAAATTGTAGGCAGTAAATGGAACTGGGCATCTTTTGACAGTCTGAAGTGAAGGTCAGCTTGCTAGCAGAGCATGGATCCCAGGCCTGCAAGGTCTTTTCTGCCCAGCTAGGTGCTTTGTAGTGGTGGTATGATCCTGCCTGATGTCTTCACCAGAGATGGAACATAGTCACCTCCCTTCTGTTCCTCCTTGGAAGATGTCCCACGCTCCTTCTTTGTATTCTCCCTCCCTTTAATCTCACAAGAGATACGCTTATGGCCTGATCATGGTGTCTTCTGTCTGTTGTTTGCTGGGTGGATGGCTTTTTTTTGTTTCTTTCTTGAGCAATAGCACTGCATGTCCTGTCAGTATTACCCCGGGTCTCTAGGAGAGGTCAGAGTGGGAACGTTCTTCTGTGTTTCTTGTGGAAACTCTGAAGCTAGCTTCGCTTGCAAGATGTCACTCCTGTCCTGTTTAGACAGATAGCTATAATGAAGCCAAGGCGTATGGCACCTAAGGCTTAAACATAAGAAGAAACTTTGTCTCTTTTGTAAAATATCTTTATTACCCAGTGCTATGCTGGAATTGTTAAAGTTAAGTTAATTGATGCTGATGTTTCTAATTTTTATTGATAAAAATGCTTTTAGGTTCTGCCGTGCTCAGGGGGAGACAGTACACCTTCTCCTGTATCTTCCCTGAGACTCAGAAAGAGAAATTAGATGGGACAGTGTTTATCACGGCTGGTGCCAGGTCTCTGAAGACCCTCTGGCTCGCGTGTGAACCTGTCATGTAGTCCATTTTCTCCACAGTGTTTTATTTGGGTTTTTTTCTCCTGAGTATTTATAGCAAAGACAAGTTATCAGCTTCTTTCCAGTAGACTTCTCAGTGATACAAGTAACCATAAGGACACGATATTAAAACTCTTAAAAACTAATAGTATGCTATGAGATGAAGAATCTCTAGGGAATTACAGATCAGTTTGCATACTTAAAATGTTTTTATCAGCTGTTTATATCTGTTATTGCTTAGTTGAATGCTGTAACTGTAATCTGATAAGCATTTTAGAAGCTTTCTGAGTTATTATGGAAAAGTTATGTATTTTAGCCCTCCAGTGAACACTCTACACAGCAAATGTTTTGTAACAGCAATGTGGCATCTATACCTATGACAGGGTTAGGCTACTTATCTTGTTTTGAAGGGAAATAGTTTTAAGAGCTGAATATGAGCTTTTATTGAAAGCATGTCCCGAATGTTCTGAGAAACTCTTCAGTTACTTATTAAAAGGCAAAAGACTTGTCCTGGTTATCTCCACTGAAGTGTCATGCTGGGTTTTGCAGTTTTAGGGTTTTAAGATGCATTCTGTCTGAAGCATGATGTAGTGCTCAGAATATTATAAAGTATGTGCGTGTTTGGAATGACAGCTTGTGCACTACCCACCGTGTAACTAGCTGTTCCTGCGCAGAGCTGCTACTTTCTAAGTGTTCATTTCCCCACTTGTTTAAATTGTTTTCAGCAGTAACAGTTTGGGGCTTCTTTGTTCTTGTTTTGTTGAATAAGTAAAATTACTAGCATGATGCGAAATAACTTTTTGAATGTAGATCGTTAGATAATGGATTGGACTTAGTTAGAGGGTCTGTTTGTTTTAATGTAGCTTAAGGTATGGTTGGGATGATTAATTCTGCTTCTTCAGAAGCAACGTCTGAACAAACTACAAAAAGAAAGCTTTAGATCTTCAGGCAGAAATTTGCTAATGATGCTTTTCTGTTTTGCTTCAGGCTATTTCTTATGAGAGTAATGGACATACCATATCTCAATTTGGAAGGACCAGACTGTAAGTAGCTTATTTCATTGTAAACCTACTACCATTCTGACAAATTTTCTGGAGGAGGAAGTGTAAAAGTTAACTATCATATGTCTGAAGCGTGGGACATCAGCTGTACTTAGGTTATTAGCCACTTGCCAAATGTTCTAAATGCCCTTTTTTTTTGGAAAGAAATAGTAAAACCGTAAGTTCTGCAAATTTGACCAGAGAATCTGCGTTATAAAGGGGATCGACTAGAACAGATTAAACTCTTGTAACTAAATGTAACTGAGTTTGAAGTTAACAGCTTTATGGTTATTTTGGGTCACTGTTCTTACATACCATACAACATATAAAGTGGGGTCTTCACACCATCCCCCTTACCCCTCAGTACGTACAGGAAGAAGACAGCGAATAGCAAATGGTTCTGAAAAATATTCTGGCCGCTTTCCTTCGCAGTTTGCATGCAGCAGTACCTTTACTTAACTTCAATCAAAACATCAGAATTCTTTTGCCACATGAGATTATGATTGCATAAATAGAAAAATATTACTTGAAATACTTTCACATTTTGACTTATTTCAGGTTACAGACCTGGGGCTGTAATGAGTTGCTAATACATTTAAATGAAAACAGATTTTTCTAATATAAAGGTTCTTACTGTCGTGGGATGTTCCACTATGAGAGGGAAGACTTTGGAAGAGTTTTACCACTGATGTCGTGGCTTACGAAAATGTGAAGCCCTGGAGGTCAGTCTAGTCCTTGACTAGATTAAAGCTTACTTTTGTACTGTGAAGTCAGATACATGTACGTCTTAAAAATGATACCTATCTGGAAGCAATATTGATGTGAAGACATTTTCCACTCCATGCATCGGAAAGCTCAGACTGAAGGATGACCCTTTATTAGGTGCTAGTTTTATAGTAACAGAATGAAGTTCTAGAAAGATGCAGGTAACTACTGGAGAGGAAAATATATGCTGTAAAGGCATGTATTTAAATGAAGTTAGGCGATCAGATCACTGAGCTCTGGCTCTGCGGATCTATTGGAATGGTTATCTAATTATGTTGCGTACTTCTTTCCCCAACTGTTTTATATTGAGTGGAAGAATGGATAAATACTTTGGGTCATTGAGAGAATGCCAAAACTGCTAAGCTGTAAAGATGCTCCTTCCGCTTGCTAGCCAACTTACAGGATTGCTTTGATACTTTGCCAGGAAGAGTTGGCAAAAGAGAGTCTGCCTCTGGAAGTCTGTCTCTTATCTGAAAGCCACTCCTGTAGAACAGGCTGATGCAGACGTTGCAGCAGAATCTGAACCGGGGAGACTTTCTAAGCTCCAAAACGGAAAGTTCACGTAGGGTGGCATGTTTGTCTGGCTGCTTCAGAAACTTTTATTTCTGTTCTGAGATTTAAACACTGCTGTAGGTTGAGGAAGCTGCCTGGTGGTTTGTTGTCTGGGCATTTTTGTGCAAAAGTGAAGCCATGCAAAGAATGAGGCCACACTTCTGTGGCAGATACACTTGGAGACTATTTAAAAACAACAGGTGAGGCACAGCTAGCTAGGTGACTGTGGTAAGTTTTGTTGTGTTGGTCAGTTTGGTTGTCCTGTAGTGTCATAGCTAGTTTGTGCAATTTTGCACAAGTAATGGAGTTCGTTAACATATGCTAGGTCAAATAGTATTGAATATGTGAAAGTGACTTTCATCTTCTTTTGTTCCTGTGTATTAAAAGCTCCTTTAAAAAGAATGAATTGGCTGTACAAAATGACTGCAAAGCAGAATGTGGATCAAATATTTCTCACGTGAGTAGGTAGAAGGTACAGAGGTTTAACATAGGATTCAAAGTGCGTTTAAGAAGAAACCAATACTGGAGGGTTAGGGGCAGTTTCTTCTCACTAATCAATAGAAAAAGGCTGTTAGAACATCTGAAACTGGAGTTGTTACGGTTACAATTCTCTGCTGCTGGATTGCAGATACTTAAACCTTTGAATTGCTAGCTGTTCAGTAGGCTGTGCAGCAATGGACTGATCTTCATTGGCTTGTTAAGAGGACTTGTGGGGTTTTGGCTTGTGTAGTGCTGAAAAAATGGAATTCTGGTGCCTAAAAAGTGTTGTGTTCTTCCTGGTTTTTGAAGTGGCAGATTTAAGGAACAAGACTTCACCTGTGCTCATGAAGTGATTGCTTGCTTTAGCTGCTGGTGGCTCCGTCCCAGCTGATGCTCAGGTGCTCATGCAAACCTGGGATTTGTGAGCAGGGAGTTACTAATAAACACATGCTAACCCGGCCTGTTTTGATCAAAGCATTAAAGCACAAGCAAATCGCAAGTGGCTGGAGGCTGGCAGCTGTAAGATCTTCAGTTAATGCTGTTTCACCTGCAACAGGCTATGTTCCTGCACACCTATCTCTAATATCAATTTCATTTCAGCTGATGTGATCACACAGTTGAAAAATTTTCCTTTTTCTAAACTGCGTGGGTCCTGCTGACCAGCTAATTAGATACCATGTTACAGCTTACCACAGGGTCACGGTCCACTCTTCCATTTTTTTTTTTTTTTCAGCTGAAAACCTAGGTTCTTTACTTATTTGGAGCAAAACAAGTAGTTACTCAAAAGAAACTTGGGAAACTTATTTTCCTCTGACTTCATTAAGCATTCACTAGTTTGGTTTTCAGATGCTGAGTTACCACTGTGTTATTTTTACTGTTGGTACCTGCATAATGCTGCAAATTGAGTTCATGCTGCGATCTCTGCCTTGGAATATAGATGCGTTTGGAAATCTCTGTCCTATTTTCATGACGTATTGTGGTTCAGAACTTGAGTTTTAGAGGTGTAAGTGACTGTTGTGTTCTGTTGAGTTTACACAGATGTTAAAAAATTATTTGGGAATAAAAATTCTGTTAACCCTTTGGGCAGGGGTGGGAAGGCTTAAAACCGAAGTTCATGAATATCTATTCAGTCTGTTTAGAAACACTGCAGCCGTTAAAAGCTACAGTTCTCAAGTTCATGAAAAATGAAGCCTTACTTGTGGAATAGTTACACCTAAAAACATACCTGCTTTCTACTGTAAAGCACGTACCAGGCTGAGACATTACCACTTACAGTAATTACTAGTTACTGAATTGTAGTAATTGCTAATGCTTAGCTGTATTTATAAAATTAACAATCTGCAAAGCTTTCATCAGTAAACAGTGCACAGTTGCATCTTAACCAAATGTAGCAAAAAGCTGGAAGAGGTTTGCCCTTGTATAATGGGGTCAAGTATCCATGAAAGTCAGACATAGCAATAACAAGTGGTTGGTGGCCCAATTTTGGACACGTGCTCCATGGATGAGATCCACCTTGAACAACTCTCCTCGTTTAATGCTGAAAGCGGGGGAGATCAGAAACTAGAAAAGTTTCTGTCACAGAAGATTTCAGGAGGGCATTTTACTTAGATGAGAGTCCCTAAATCTCTATACCCAAAGAAGAGAGAAGCCCTTCCTGAGGGTGTTAAAATCAGATCATATAAAGCTGTGTCGTTAACCCCTGAGTTACCTTTAACAAACTGGAGCAGTAAATTGTGAAGTGGAACACTCCACTTTGATGTTAGACAGAAGTTGAACCATCAAACATAAAACGACAAGGGAAGATACAGCAATGTCTCGTGCATAAAACCATAAATCTCCGCAGATGCCTGTGGAGAGGCTCAATTAATGACTTGTAAATATTTCATTTCATATGAAAAGGGAAAATATTTCAATATCTTTGTGCCTTAGAATCCGGTGTTCCACTTCTTTTTAAGATGTGGTAGGGGTTCACAGGTTCTAAAAGCTCAGATGTCTAGTGAAAGGAACTTCAATCACACATGCATTTTGGTGATTTGTTGTGTACAAATGATCTTCACTGGGTGAGGTCAAAGGTCCACCTTGGTCAGCAGCCTGCTTCTGATGGTGGCCAAAACCAGATGGGCAGGGGGAAGTGTGGAAAAGCGAGGCAGCCGTAGAGTGAAAATTTCTGCTGTACTGTCACCTTGTGCCGCAGTTTGGCTTGGATTCTCTCTCACTCATTCACAAGGCTCCAAGTAACTTTCAGGGTACACCAGACTTCTGCAGTTCTTTAGGTGTTGGCCTTCATGGGCTGTTTTGCATTTGGTGTAGTTTCTAACATCAACAAAAGAAAGTCTGTGAGGGTGTGTGTTCTAGCTTGTACCTAATGTTATGTGAAAGCTGAATTGAACATTGTTTCACAGGAAGTGTTTTATTGACAGCAAAATGGCAACATTGAATTATTGCTAGGAATGTTTTAAAGCTAGAGCTGGAGCATGAGGAGGCTATTGGGTTTTTTCTTCTGCCCTTGAACTTGGTGCCAAGGATGTGAAGGACTGGATTTGTGGGCAGTTCCCACTGCATGTAATGCTGTTTCAATTTCTTACACAGACGAGCCCGTGGGATTTAGTATGTCTGTCGTGCAGAATTGCAAGCACATTTTGTTGGTGCCCGATGTCGTTTCATAGATCTTGGCCTTCTTTTCTTATTTAAGAAGTTAAAATCAAAACACAACCAAACCAGCGTGACCATTTTGGATAACTTTTAGGACATTCTAAATATACCAGTAGTGACTCTTATTTTAATAAATGCCTTTTTGTTTTGCAGTGCAGCCAAAACGAGATCATGTTCTTCATGTTACTTTTCCCAAGGAGTGGAAGACTAGTGACCTGTACCAGCTTTTCAGTGCCTTTGGTGAGTGATACAGTCTAGCCTGCCTTATACATATTCCCCCCTCCCCTTTGTCATTAGCAAGTACCCCTGGGTCTGTTTGTTGTTTTTAATCTGTGGATAGACTTACTCCTAGTATAGGTAATGATGAGTCAGCTTTACTAATTAGCCCTGATGAACTGCTCTTTAGACATCTTTGTATGCGGTGCTTGTTGACTACCGGGGACCTTTGATCCTTTGATGTACAGCCTCTCCTGGGAGGAGGTAAGAGCTCGTAGAGGTGGGTAAAGGGAGTGGAGATTAGTGTGAAAGGCAGATCAAGGTTTTAGAAATAAGGTTCATCCTGCAGTCTGCTTAAAGCCAGACGCTAGCTTATGAGAGTCTAGGCAAGCAGGCAAGCTTGCAGATAGGCAATTTGATCTCAAGATAGTGAACACTATCCAAGTCGGAAGAAACAGCAAAGACATTATCTAAACTGGGGACTAGCAGTCCTGTTGTTCCTCCGCTAAGCCTTAGTATATAATGCAAGGACATGGAGATCCTAATTAATTGGCAGTGATCTCCCGATACACCACTCTTGCAGCAGAAAATGGTGGTTATGCTTTGCACCTCTAAATCAGAACTAGAATGATCTTTCATACTCCCCCCTGCGCTGGGTGTTATTGCAGATTGGTTTCTAGTTTCTTTTTCTAGGTAAGGTAGTACTTCAAAAGACATCTTTCGGGCTTGCAAATAATTTAAAATTATTTTTCTGGGGCTTTTTTTTTTTAAAAAGAGATGTAACTTCTTTCAATTTCTTGAAACTTTTAAAGTAAAATACAAATTATCTCTCTTACTAAATATTTTTTTTCATGATTTTCAAGAAGTATTTGCTCGCAATACTTACGTTATTGAAAGTAGCTTGTTAAATGCCAAACGCTGCCAAGTCCACCACTACACCACGTCCCTAAGCGCCACGTCTGCACTCGTTTTAAATACCTCCAGGGAAGGTGACTCCCCCAGTTCCCTGGGCGGCCGGTTCCAGTGCTTTACAGCCCTTTCTGTGAAGAGATTTTCCCTCTTCTCTAGTCTAAACCTCCCCTGGTGCAACTTGAGGCCGTTTCCTCTCGTCCTATCACTTGTTAGGCACCACACTTAATGACTGAAGTCGGAGATTGTAGGGTGCTAGATGGATTCTGGGCAAACCTGAACCTAACCTCAGTTGAAATAACTGCTGTGGTATGCGTAAAGGCATTTAATCAGCAGTACAAGGATGAAGTCCCTCAGCGTACCCAGTCCTCTCGTTTCTGTGCTTGCTGTGGGTCGCTGTGCTGGTTTGCAGGATGATGTGTTCCTCTTCACCCACAATTGTGATGGCGTAGTCTGTGTCAGGGTCTCTGGACCTGTGTAAAATTCACTCAGTTCCTTCTGACTCTGTGATCTGTAGTGCAGCACAATACCCGTATAATGCTGGGGAGGATTTAATATTCCCGGCTGGAAATCTAGAACGTGAGAATGTAGAAGGTTATTGAGATTCTGCTGGAATTGCTGTTGCGGGGTAAGAAACAGCACGGTTTGGATGTTGTTTCTATCGGCTTGTAAAGGCTCAGCCGTTTAATTTTCGTTGTTTCTTCACCTCCTGCCCTCAGCACTGGTGTGAAATGCTCACACGGATCGCTGCCACAGGGGGTCACACTGACACAGCTCGAAGTGCTGTTCAGTTGTGAAATCCCCCTTTCTCTCGCTCCTCCAGATCAGAGCTGCATGTTTCAGACCTGGATTTACAAACTCCTGGTATTTGGGTAGTACTTAATCTGTGCTCTGGTTTAGGTCGTATTGCCATGATATCTCAAAGCAAACTGCAGCTTATTCTTTCCAAATTTGTAGGAGTGCTCGTGCTTTCTCACTTGTAGCTGAGCGGGGAGAGGGAGCGTGGCACAGCATGAGGTTGGGTTTCCAGAAGTGAAAAAAGCACAGCAGGAACAGACAGCAGTTGTCCCCATTTATTACACCAGGTGAACAGATGTGTTTTTAAACTAAGCTTTTACCTGGACTAAAACCAGTTGTTAAATTGAATAGCAACATTGATCTGACTTTGTAAAAAATTATTTTGGATTTGTTTTAGCCTAGTATGAGTTGAAGCAGAGTTGTAATCTTCCATGAAGCTTCTAACGAGAGCAGTGAAACAGCTGAAGGGGCTGCAGTGTCAGGCTTGGAGCTGCTTGTTGTTGGCTACTCTAGCAGGGTGTTCATGCTTCTGAAGCTGGTCAGTACTGCGCGCACACCAAGGGGACACCTCTTCCTGCAGGAGGGTTTTGTAGGCTCAGGGGTGAATGTGCTTTCGTTGCACAAGTACTGCAGTGCTGTGCCGTCCCTTAAAACACTTTCTTTAAATTCTTCAATTTGTGTAGTGAATTGGTCATGCTGATGTGAAATATGAAGGTATTAAAATAGTATTTTCTGGAATACAGCTTTTGTGTATAGCTTTCCCTTCTACTTAAATTAATGTCTTTGGGCTTTAATTAAAACACGTGCTGTCAAAGCATTGAAAAAGCTACTTAAACATTGTGCAAGTGAGGGGAGTCGCACCTATGCGTCGTATTTTGTGAGAGCACGAGAGTCAGCTTTCAGAGGGAGGTGAGCGCTGATGTAGTTCGTGGAGTCATCGTCGTCCTGAAGATGCATGCGTTACTTCTAAGATGTAACCAGTCCTTTGTGTGTTTAAATCTTGTTCTAATAGTCCAAGCTACTATATAGTTGAATTTTAAGTGACTCCAATACATTTTTGAGACTCATTTACAAGATCCGTACTCTGACATCTGTTCCTGTTAAGCGCTGTGCTACAAACTTGCTGTTTAACTCTTCTTAAAAAAAAAAAAAAGTGGCGCTTGAAAAATGTCCCTTTCAAAGGTGAACAGTCTAGTTTAAGCAAAACTTCTAGCTCCAATACGTATATTAATTATTCTCCTGAGCTCATGTTTGTATAGACATATGAGCTTGGAGTGTTGGTTTTTTGATTTGTTGGGTTTTTTCGTTACAGGGTTTGGGGTTTTCTGTTTGTTTTTTTGTTGGTTGTTTTGGGTTTGGGGGTTTTAAAAAAAATTTAATCCTGTTTTTCTCTGTGCGTTGCTGGCGTTTCCTCCTGCTTCTCATGTCAATGTTTCTTTCAACTGTTGTTGCTTTCTTTGTACCCTGTCTTCCTGCCAGAGAGGTGGAAGCTCTGTTAACTCAGTTATTCACCAGGAAAATGTTGTTTGTGTTTAAAACATTCTTCGACCCTTGCTCGTGGGCTGAAAGCTTCAGCTGTTTTGGTGGTCTGATGCAGTCAGTGGCCAGAAACATACTTTTTGGGGTTTTTTTAATTGTAAGAATGTAGAACATGTTAATAAACTTTTCTGGTTAAATGAGGGTCCGTATAGTCGTAATACCCAGCCGAAGTGTTTAATTGCCACGAACAGTTGTTTACGAAATGTGTAAGAACGGAGCCAAAGTAAACCAGCTTTCCTGCCTGCTAACACTCTGTAACTTAGGGACTCGGGAGCTAGAGGCCACCCTTGCATTTTTTAGTTTGAGCCTCTCACAGCTTTCTGTGAGTCAGTCTGAAATAGTTCTTCACCCCATATATACTCTTGGCATCCGCAGCGCTCGATGGCAGTTCCCCACCTGCAATTAAGCGGTGAAAAATTCTTTTGGTTTTAAAACTTCTTTATATTTTATTAGATGTCCCTTAGTTGTTTTATAATGAAATAGTGAAAGTCTATTATAATAGTCTCTTGTACAGAAGCCTTTCCGTACCTTTGAACATTGTGGTATAAAAACTGAAGGAAAATCTGTACTGACGTAATCCATTAGTATCATTTTATTCCATGGATTTTAACGTTGTTTGTATGTTTGTGTTTCAATAGAGAGATTTTTTCAAATTTATTTATGGAAAAAAACATGTTACATTGCGCTTTCATCTCGGAAGCAATAGGTCAGATTTTCATGTACTCCTGTTAGAGTGAAGATGTTTTATTCCACTTGATAATTCTTTACTTGATGTTACCTTTTTTAGCAAGGGACACTATTTGACAGCGCATGTAGTAGCAAAGACACAAGGAGTCATGGGGGCTAACAATGATGTTTTTCAAAGTATTGAAGGCTTTTGATCTATTCTGGAAGTGCAGAGGGAGAAATCTGGTTGATTTCTCTCGAGCTGGCATTCTGTTACATTGCTGGATATGGCCTATTTAGATCAGCCTTGCAGTAAGTTGGCATGCGCCTATGTTGATTGCTAAATATTGTACTTCAAGTGCAGATGCATTT
>Ga0181612_183181_pt1 | contig 11040 bp, 5 predicted proteins | sample HoacroProtozoa21_FD_119630 | JGI IMG/M metagenome (GOLD analysis project Ga0181612, IMG submission 119630) | Hoatzin crop microbial communities from Cojedes, Venezuel. Combined Assembly of Gp0051906, Gp0051904, Gp0051908 | reverse complement strand
CAACAGCCTGTGCTCTTCCACAGGAGTAAAAACTCTGTGTCAGGCCAAGCAAAACTGAGTGCTGTGCAACTGTAATCTTGTACTCCATCCAGGTCCCAGTAACAAATATACCAAAATTTGCACGTAAATAAAACCAGTCTCTTAATCTTAGCATTGATCTGCAACATATCAGGGTGTTGTTCTTATGCATAAATGAAGTCCTAGCTGTCACACTGGGTCACCCTAAAATGCAGTGATTCAGCAGACATTACTCCAAATTTTAGGCACAAAAAATCATGTTTTTGCTACACAGCAGAAAGAATTATCTATTTTTGCAAGAAAATTTATTTTTTGTCTGACCTAGAGAATTACCCCTCTGTAAACCAACATTGGCCCTATGTTACATTTGCTTTGTCCATTAAACAAACAAGAATTAAGGTACTTGATCTCCTCAGCAATTAAAAACTCCTGCAATGGAGGAAATTAGTGCATGACCATACATATGTATATGTATATATTTTCCCAATCTAATACCCTGTGTGGAAAATATTATGTGTGTTATATTTAGGTAGATTTTATTTGTAATATAATATTTTTCTGGACTTTTGGGGTGAGACTATGTGTTTTTGGGGAGGAGATATTTTGAATCCACCTGCAGAGCCTTGCTTCTTAACCAAGAGTGTATTCTGCTTATAGTAGCTTTTGACTTTTTTTACTTTGGCTGGAGCCCATTATGAATTCTGTCTGTAACTCCTACCTGTGAAACCTTTGATTGCCACCTAGGGATTTCTACCTCTGAGAGAACTAGAAACAGCTTTGATCACAGCTGTCAATGCACTAACATTGTTTTTTCTCTGAGACCATAACTCCGATCTTACATTATAATTCATTTCTGGATTTCAGCCACATGCTGGTTCAATAGGACTGTCAGCAGTTAATAGGCTGGCTCACGGGAACCAAAGGACAGCCGTTGCCTTCTCTGACTCAGTAAGCATTCTACTGCTTAAAATTAGCAATGTCCCAAGACACCATTTTCAACATGGACAGAAAATAGGTAGGACAGTGAGGATACCAACACTTAGACATAAAGACAGGAATAACTACTACCAGAAAAGTGAGTTTATAGAACTAAGCATAGTAAAACTTACAGAGATGTGAAAATGGTTCTATGTGAGTGGGGCAGTTATTTTCCCTTCCTGCAGAAATCCTGTTATACAGCAGCTTTTCTTCAGGTTTCTATAACACCTCAGTGCAATTTTTCCCCCATCAGAAGAGCACTCACCCACAACTAATACGCATTTTGTTTATCACAACAATGACTAGCAAAATAAACCGGACCTCAGTGCAGTAGGCAATGTGAAACAGACAATATTGACTCCCAGAAACTGATAATGCAAATAGATCAAGCAAGTAATTAAGAAAAATATATGACTAGTGCAAAGGATGCACACACAGTAGTTGGTTTTCTTTGCTTGTTCTCTTTCGGTCATTTGTATGTTTTCAGTTGGGCTACATTAGACAGTTATAAAACACTTTGGAATGTAATTGCAAAGAGAGGACTTGATAGCTCAGATGTGATGAGGGAAGAAGCCTGGAAGCAGTGGAGAAAAGCAGCACAGAAATAATAAAGTAAAATATGCAGAAAGTTTTATGAAGATATATATTAGAGTAAGATTTTGCTCTCTGTCCAATGATAGCATTGTAAATTCGATGAAAAAAGATCCAACATCTTATTTTCTGTCTCCTCTCTGGAAATCTGGAAAAGGAAGTCTCTGCAAAGCTGGAAACAAGACATCAATCCTGAAAAAAGCGTTGGTAATGGAGCATGGTGCATATGCACAGTGCTGTGGTAGGAGGCGTGGAGCAGGATGCTGAGGCACAGTGCTGGCAGGCACTACCCATCAGTGGCTCATGGATTTGTGTTGGACACTCTTTCTCCATCAGCATGAACCCAGGAACACTATTCACAATGCGGAGAAGACAGTGTGTTGTATCTTGTATTTGTTTGAATTCTTATCAATAATGACAAAATTTACACCTCTAAAATAGTATTTTAAAATTAGACACAACTTGCAAATGTTGGATTACATACTTGGGATGGAGTAACCCTGGAAACAAGTATAAATTGGCAGAAGAGTGGCTGGAGAGCAGCCCTGCAGAAAGGGATCTGGGGGTGCTGGTCGGCAGCAGGCTCAGCAGGAGTCAGCAAGGTGCTCTGGCAGTCAGGAGGGCAAGCCTTCTGCATTCTGGGGTGCATCAAATACAGCACAATCAGATGGTCAAAAGAGGTGATGATCCCACCATTTTCAGTCTTGGTGCTGCCTCACCTTGAGTACTGTGTGCACTTCAGGGCCCCACAATTCAAGAAGGATGTGAAGGTCCTTGGATGCATCCAGTGGAGGGCAACAAAGCTGGTGAAAGCGCTGCAATGCATGTCCTGTGAGGTGTGGCTAAGGACTTTGGGTTTGACTAGGTTGGGAAAAGGAGGCTGAGGGAGAAGTCATTGCTCTCTACAGCTTCCAGAGGAGGGGAAGTGGGGACAGAGGTGCTGAACTCTTCTCCCTGGTATCCAGTGATAGGATGTGTGGGAATGGTTCAAAGCTGCGTCCGTCAGGGAAGGTTTAGACTGGACACTAGGAAGCATTTCTTTACTGAGAGGGTGGTGAAACACTGGAGCAGGTTTCCTACAGAGATGGTAGATGCCCCAAGACTGTCAGTGCTGAAGAGGCATTTAGACAATGCTCTCAATGGCATGTTTTAACTTTCAGTCAGCCCAGAATTGGTCAGGCAGTTGGACTAGATGATGGTGGAGGTCCCTTCCAACTGAAATTTTCTGTTGGAACTCCAGACTGTGTAGCTTATTAGTTAAATTTTAAATAAGTTTTTCTCTCATCTTTGTTGTAAATAAGAGCAGACAAAGTTGTGAGTTGTTTTGCTGAGTACCATATTATTATTTTGCTCTTTTTCTCTGCCTTGAAACTGAGCATAGCAGGATAAAATTCAGAGGAAACTTAAGACTGAATTTGATGAATGTTAGCTTCAAATTCTTTCTGGTGACTCTGCTTGCTTTCTTAATTTATCTCTGCATAATGAGAAGCAGTTATTTTTGATCAAGGAACTGCTGATAACTACTAAACTGTTTCCCTGTGGATTTCTTTTATGAATACTGCTACTTTCTCTTCAGTGGGGGAAAAAAATCATAATTATTACATGGTACCTACACAACTCTTATTATGCTGGATATCAAAAGGAGAATAATGAAAATGTCTAGTGTCTTACCCAAAGATCTGAAGGCACCTCACCAACAGTAATCAATCTCTTTGACAGTAGGTCACAACAATCTCATAGGTAAAAAAACAAGTGTTAGGAATTTGTAGAATAATCTCCTATTCTAACACTCTTGACCCACTGGTCCTAAAATACACAACATCTATTTTCCAATCTCCTGCTCTGGTCACTGGAAAAGTAATAATCTCATTTTCCTTTTTATTTTATTGATGTTCTAGTTTTAGGAAAGAAATGTTTTTTTTTCTTAAAATACTGTCCTTGAAAGAAAAAATATATTCTTAAAAAGCTACTACCTTTTGTAATCCCTATGTGTGTACATCTGTATGCACTTCTGCAATATCTGACTACCTGTTTTCACTCTATAGCTTGTCTTTCACTGCCATTTTTTCAGAACAGGGCTTCTAATTCTAGCACTGCACCTACAGAGTTGAGCCTGGAATCCAGTTAAATCTTGCACATGCTGTTGCCAATCAAATTAACAGTAATCAGAAAACTACACTAGGAAAAACTGGAGCTTTTGAGGAAATAACTATGGTGATAATAATTATGATTTTTTGGTTATTAGAATGTAGCTTGGCACTCAGAGGAATTTGGTATCACAGAATAGTTGAGGCTGGAATGGATCTCTGAAGGTCTTCTGGTCCAATGCCCCTGATCTAGCAGGGCCTCCTAGAGTCAGTTGCCCAGGACCATGTCCAGATGGCTTTTGAATGTCTACAGGGATGGTACATACTCTAAATGTAATATCGCCATCTGGTTTCATCCCTGTTGTGCTCTAGGGGTGTGAACCATTCTCCTTCCTCCTTAGTGTCATCACCAGCACTGGCAAGTCGCAAAATATGTGAGGTTTTTTTTAAAAAAAAAGAAAAAAGAAGCAAAAAACCCCTGCAAGATACATGCAGAATTTCTGTGGCTAGTAGAAGAACAATCTCATTATGGACAATGAATCAGCATTTTATTCTAAAACCTGCATTCACAGAGGTGGCCCAAGAAAAAGGCTTTCACAGAATACTTTTCTCACTATAAGTTGTTTAAAAAAAGGAAATCTGAAATGTAGGGGAATTAAAACTGTCCCACAGGACATAGAAAAGGGATTATATGTGAAGGATCTTTTTAGTCCAGATGATACTAAGAAAATTACATTTATCCTGAAATATTTAAGGATTATTTAGCTGTAAAGCTATTGCTACAGCAGGATAGACATATGTTCACATTCTGCTGTTAATATTCTGTACTGTTAGAATTGCAAATGAAGTCACTTTCTAGTAAAACAGCCAAAATGCACTTGTTAAAGGCTTTCTGAACTTGTTTATCCTGAGATTATTAATGACATCACAGATTTTTAGGCTGGTGAACTAAGAAATCCTGATATTATTTTCTCTCCTAATCACTTCCAGTAAACCTCTGCAGCATATTTTTGATGTACTCGTTCATCCAAGAAGATAAAGATTGGTCAGGGATAGGTCCTAATGAGATGTGCAAAAAACCTCATTTCTGTTTTTTCAGAACTGCATGGGGAAAGGTAAAAGTGAATTATTTTCTGTTGTGTTTATAATATTTTTTACAAATATTTGTTTTTAAATATTTTACATTCCAAGTGGCTTCAGAGGATGAAAAACAAATTCAGAAAACATAATAACATTTCTATATCAGTTTTCTGAAAAGCTACACTAATCTTGGCTAAGAATCGTATTTTGATAGCCCAGTAAAATACATGGTGAGGTTGGTTCTTTATTTTTGCTTTCTTCAAGCAAGACAATGACAGTGTATACAAGAAGTAATATTTGTGGCAATGATGATAGGGATCTAGAGCTGGAATCAGTTAGAGGAGAAAACCTGGCACAAGCTTTTGAAAAATGCATCTCTTTTCCAAACTAAGCCATTACTAAGAACTTCTGTTTAATGTTCATTGCTTTCTAGAATAAAGAGGACATTTGCTTTCTAGAGTAACACCATACAGGTTACTTAAAATCTCCTGCTCACTAAAAGGAACCATTTGCATTACAATCACTTTTTTCCACCAAATGTCATCTGAAACCTTGATCCCTAACAATTCTTTTAAATATTGACTTATTTTTCATCCGCTTACTAGAAACAAAGCTTCCACACCCACTACCTACTTCCCACTGCCAGAGATAAAAACAGGGGAAAATGACTCAGTGACTTTAAATCCATTTCAGTTGTTTTTATTGTCTCTTCACCATCATCTGACAACTTTGACATTTGTTGTCAAAATTCGCTTCCCATCCTCAGACAGATACTCCTGTGGACACAGTGCTCGTCTCACTGCTTTGAGACCCGGACTAGTTTAACAGCAGCACAACTGGGATGATGCAGGAGCAGTGCAAGTGTCCCAGTAGTTTATCATTTTGCTTTCAGAAAGGTAAACAAATAAATCACCTCCAATTTTCACTCTTTCCAGCTGGTTTTGAACTGTATATTAAATGTACATTTTACCCAAGAAAAACCTACATAAGTGAAAAGAACCAGATCAGGGAAGGCAAAATGGGCAGTCTGGCTGAATGACTTGCGGGAGAGAAGAATACAATTTTCAGGACCTGGTTTCAGGATTTAAAAATTATAATTTTGGGAGGCTGTACAGAAAAGTCATCTGTTATCAAACTATTTATGATATTAGCAGGATTCAGATAGCTGAGAACAGAAATGCAGTGCATAAGAGTGTAATGCAGTGCATAAGTGAGTAAACTTTCCTACCATGTCTACTACTGTTCACTGACATCAAAATTTCTACAGAAATTTACCAACAGTGGGTTGAATCTTTTCTTTAAAATATGGAACTGTCAGAGTTTTTCTGACATTTTAAGAATGAAGAATAGCCAAGAAGTTTCCTCATAAGTATCTCGAAACTTTTACTGTTCTGAGTGTATCAGAACATACAAACTACCTGCTCATGTTAAGGGCAAGACAAGAATTTTACTACCTCGATATCTAAAGAGTCTGAGTTCACTATAAATATCATTGCTTTGATCCAGAAATTTCAGCTACGGTTTGAGAAACGCAACTTTATACATGCAAGCTTGAATATTTTGTCAGAGTTTCAAAATTTAAAACTGATACTGCTTCTGAATGTCAACCATTACATAAAATAGTTAATGAGACTCATTTAAGTGTGCTGCAATGAAGTAGCATCCTCTTCTGAGGATGATACATGAAAGGATGAAACGGCGCGACCCAAAATATCTGTGAAGTCCTGATAAAAATATATGAATAAGTAGAAAGAAATAAAGAGTTCATGGTACTCCAAACTGAAGCCTAATTAGCTAGCATGCTAACCAGGAAGAGCTTAGTGCTGATTTGCTTCCCGAAATAAGCTTTCTCCAGTTCTTAAGGTGGCAAAACTCCTTTGAATATGAGGTCTTCCAAAATGCACCTGGATGTCCTACCACCACTAAAATAAGGCCTGGTCACAAATTTGTTTTCAAAAAAACCCAGTTATACATTTAAATCAAATCTATCTAATCACAGTTCTTTCATCTTCTGTTCCAGATTAACTACTATACAGACACACCAGGAGCCAGTCCTGTCCTGCTCTTTCTCACTGAAACGTGAAAATGGCAGAAAAAGACAGTGTTCTGAGTAGTAGTCACTAATCTCAACTTTGGCACTTGATGTATGAACACATAGGGAAATATCCCAAGGATTCAGTTGAGACGATGATGAGATAGTATACTGAAACAATACAGAAAGCATGCATGGTAGAGAAAGAGTGAAGGAATAATAACCTGAGGGTATGAAAACATTGTATATACAATCTCCAGGATTCAAAGTGAATTTTGGATGTTTTTGAGTGTTTTAATAGTAAAACAGGCAGTAGAAGTGTTAGCTATGCATTCTAACATTGCATGTCAGATTACAGGAACGTTGCAATAAATCTGGAGCTTTCAGAAGGGCCCTGAAGGATACTTTTCCAAGTGCACTTTATGTCCCAGAGGGGATGCAAAGCAAATGCAAACTTACACAGGAAGATTCAGAAGCAGAAGCAGCAGTTTCTAGAGACAGTTGGAAATGAGTGATTTATGAATAAGCATAGTGTATGCAGAAGGACGAGGTGATGTCATTAGGGGAGCAATGAATTAAGGAGACCGCCCAAAAACTAAGGACTGCACCTTTCAGAGGTAACCAACTAGCTTGTTATCACTGAGAAGAGGTATACAGCTTTCATAGCAGTTCTTAAGTTCATAAAACACCTGAGCGTAGTTCTGCCTCTTCCTCATAAGTGCACAGCTGAAGCGCAAAGCAGCCTCTCTGCCCACACTGGCTTGGTTGCACCAGGGAAATGTATTCTCCTAAGCACTGAAGTCACTCATACTTCTGAGAAATTCATATACTGTTAAAAAATTTATTAATGACTTACTATGTGGTTGGGACAGGAGGAAAAAAGAAAAGAAAAACAAAAGACCTGCAGTAAGAGTTTGAAGATTCAAAATCTCAGAAGAAACATTTTCTACGATAAAGGGTGCATCAGGCAGAACACAGGAGAATGCATAAAATCACAATGACTTGGAGAAAAGTCCTATTATCAGATTAAAGAAAAAGCTAAAATACTAGAGTTCCTTTCAGAGGAAGAAAAAAAGAAAAAGCATTGCATCAAAGGCACAGCCTGGATGCAGTTGAGTGTGACAACTGAAATAAATTAATAGGAAAGGTGTAGACTTTGACTGTGAGTCCAACAGCTTAATGAGAGTATGGAGTACACAACTTATTTTCCAGTTGTTACCAGTAGAACCAAAAAGTCTGATGAGTAACTGACCAATAATTTCACTATAGAAGAGTCTGCTTTACCTACCTCTACTTGCTAAATAACAACACAAATGGTGCTGATGTTAATTCCAATATTTAAGTTCTATCTGGATTTACAAGAGATACAAAAGATCCTTGCTAAAAAGATTTATAAGCAGCATGTTTTCATAGTACAGAAACACTCTTTTACAGCTACTATATTTTGTACCATGGCAAATGCACTTCTCAAGCATTTGCGAACATCAAAGATGGTGGTAAAAGAGCAAGGAAGTAGACATACAAAAAAGCCACCAGTGAAACAAACCCAAGAAGAATAATTCCTTGCTCTGTTAAACACCAAAGACTGAAAGAGTGCAGTATGATAATGGTTTTATGGCACACTAAAGTCATATTTCCATGTTATATGCTGGTTCATTTCTTCTCTCAGAAATTACTACTCCTTTCTTTTTCCCTTTCCTCATTTAATATCCTTTTCTGCTCCAATTTGTCTCTCAGGTATAACTTGGTACGTATTTACTTCAACTCTAAGACACTATTCTCGTGTATTTATCTTGAAGTATGAAACTTCTATCTAGATCCAAAATAAAGATTCCCTTACAGCAAAGTTTGTCTGTCCTTCTAACTCTACCAGTTATCTAACAAAAATGTCTGTCAAACAAAAATTAGTTTGTTACATTCAAAATATCAGCAGGGTTTTTTCCCAAAGCATGATGACATTTGGCAGGCATAGTGCCAAACTGAGGAAAGAGTGACCTGTCATGAGGTTGCAGTTAAATGTCCATAATTTGCCCTTATTAGAGCTATTCATATCATTTTAATTGAACATTTTTCCGACAGAGAATGAGTGTTTTTCACAGAATCACAGAATGGTTGAGGTTGGAAGGGGTCTTGGCAGGACATCTGGTTCAACACCCAGGCTCAAGCAGGGCCACCTCAAGCCAGTTGCCCAGGATCATGTCTAGATGGCTTTAAATATCTCCAGGCTGGTAACTCTACAGTCTCTCTAGGCAACTTGTGCCAGTGCTCAGTCACTCTCAACAAAAATGTGTTTGCTGATGTTCAGAGGGAAACTCCTGTTTTTCAGTTTGTGCCCATTGCCTCTTGTCCTGGACATCATTGAAAAGACCCTGTCCCTGTCTTGTCTGGAACTAAATATCTTCATTTATATACATTGATAAGATCTCCTCAGAGCCTCCTTTTCTCCAGGCTGAACAGCCCCAGCTCTCTCAGACTTCCTCCAGGTGAGAGGTGTTCCAGTCCCTTGGTCATCTTTGTGGCCCTTCCATGAGCAGGAAGTATGTTTGAGGACATCTCAATGTCAGCAACATGAAATATTTCAAAATTTTCATTTCAAACACACATCTTGTTCAAAATTCATTATTATTGTATATTGCACAAGACTAATAATAGGTGAAATAGTTACAGCTGAAGTAGATATAGGTTTTAAGGGCAAACATATTTCAAAGGACAGGAAAAGAAATGTAAATGTGTTTTTTATTTTTTTCCTTTGTAGTTGACCACAATATTTTGGGTTTTCTTGCCTCATTAAAATGAAAACAAGGTTTTAAATCCTCCACAAAATTAATTCTTCCTTCCTTCCTCCCAAATTTAGTATCTGAGTTATGAAGTCACATGGAACATACAAAGAAGAATTATACCTACATAAGGCCTTTCCTCTATGCAAAGTCTAGCTCTCCTAACTCTTTTTTGTCAATCTTCTTCTTGTCTAGCCAGTCAACCATTAGTGCGTAGTTTCTCCCTTGGAAAAAAGGGATAATATTTCTAACTTTGAAGAATTCTTGAAATTTTTCTTACAAACGTGACCAAAACCTCATACAGAACAGAATATATCATAATTTGTGAATGAAAGTGAAACACACTAAAAGGAGTCTTGAATCAGTTTTTAAGTACTATTTTGGTATTTTCATTGTCACCATTGTAAATGTTTGTGTCTGTATTTCAGATGCATGCTCAGACACACACAGCTGAGCAAAAAAGGAGTATTTTTACTGCTTCTATTAGAAATTGAAGCTCACAAGAATTCTAAGAAAGATACCTTGAAAATAAAGTATTTGCCTTATAGTGTAGCTTGATATGAAGACTTCTATGGTAGAATTGTTAAGTAATGACATAGAAAGATTCAAGAAATAATTATCTTTCCTTTTGATAATCATATGACCTTAAAATATTATTCTCATCAGTTAACTATATTTTGCAAACATGAACATCTGTTTGTAATGGGAAGTGATATTTTGTTTTGTTCTAGTTTTACAACAGAAAATTAAAATCTTTGTCAACCCCAAAGTCATCATTAATTTTCAAAACTTTTTTCACAGGTTTTCAAGGTAAATATTCAATGATCAACAGCTACAAGTACAGAATAACATAGTAAATGTGATATTTATTCTATTGAAAGGGCAATTTCTCTGTTTTGGTGTGGCGTTGTGTTTCATTTCTCTTTATTCACTTCTGTAATTCACCTATCTGTCTATATTGGTCGGTGAAGTGGATAGAGAACTGGCTGAATGGCAGAACTCAGAGGGTTGTCATCAGCGGCGCTGAGTCTAGTTGGAGGCTGGTGACAAGTGCTGTCCCTCAGGGGTCAGTACTGGGCCCAGTCTTGTTTAACTTCTTCATCAACGACCTGGATGAAGAGTTAGAAGGTACCCTCAGCAAGTTTGCTGACGACACCAAACTGGGAGGTGTGGTAGATACACCAGAAGGCTGTGCTGCCATTCAGCGTGACCTGGATAGGCTGGAAAACTGGGCAGAGAGGAACCTGATGAGGTTCAACAAAGCCAAATGCAGGGTCCTGCACCTGGGGAGGAACAACCTCACGCACTAGTACAGGCTTGGGGTGGACCTGCTGGAGAGCAGCTCTGTGGAGAGGGACCTGGGCGTCCTGGTGGACGACAGGTTAACCATGGGCCAGCAGTGTGCCCTGGCTGCCAAGAAAGCCAATGGGATCCTGGGATGCATCAAGAAGAGTGTGGCCAGCAGGACAAGGGAGGT
>Ga0181612_103772_pt1 | contig 11040 bp, 7 predicted proteins | sample HoacroProtozoa21_FD_119630 | JGI IMG/M metagenome (GOLD analysis project Ga0181612, IMG submission 119630) | Hoatzin crop microbial communities from Cojedes, Venezuel. Combined Assembly of Gp0051906, Gp0051904, Gp0051908 | reverse complement strand
TTTTTTTTTTTTTTTTTTTTTTTTTTTTTTTTTTTTTTTTTTTTTTTTTTTTTGTGTTAAACCTCATCTTAAGAAAAGCGGGGAGGGGAGGAGCTCACAGCCCTGATGACAATGCTATTTTCTTTCCTCTAATTAGTTTAGGACAAAACACAGGAGACCAGCGCTGAGAAAGGTCAGTGGTGTCATTGTGCAGTTGTGCTAAACCTTGCATAGCAATGCTGTAAAGTCTATTGTAGAAAACACAGAAGAGACCAATTCGTCGATTTTCTGTCCAAAAGTGAGGATAACAGTGTTTCCTTAGTCTCTAGGATTGGCCGTGTTCACTAATGCTTGGTGATTAACTTCTGTGGGGAATAGACAGTAGAGGGGCCTTTGGATCCTTCTCTGAAAATGCATAGTTTTGAGCTGTTTTGCATCTGGAAGGAAGAAGGTTCCAAATTTTGAGGTCAACCATATTAACAAACCTCTGCAGATATATTTTTAGTTCACGGAATGAAAGTCAGATTTGGCTGGTGAAGAACACGTTTCCTTCTGCTAAGTATGTTAGCCGATACTTTATTACAAAATGAAGTGTTTTGTTTCCCATTTTTCTTGCAAGTGGCAAAGTGTAAAACTTCCAGTATGCACTTGGCCTCAGAGAAGACTTCCCCCTGCTTTCCCCTCAAATTCCTGTATGTAGCTTGTCAGTAGCTTTATGGTAGGTGTTGTGGAAAAGTCACTGTTCTTGTGAAGAAAATGGAAAAACTGCTAATTCTTGTACAGATTCAAAGTGGCACATGTTTGCTATTGTCTTCCCAAGAGTGAAATTTAATTGTTATATGCTACTAAGACTTTAAGATTGTCAAGGGAACATTATCTCACTATAAAAATAATTGAAACCTCCTTTCAGGATAATGCATATGTGGCCAATATAGACATTGGCCACAGACATTGCATCTGGGGATTTTAAAGTTTAAGGTATTTTTTGAGTGCCGTGTTCTGATCTCATGTCAGTGGGTATAATTCCATGACCTCAGTTGAAATTGTTCTGTTCTCATCTGTGAGATTACAGTCACTAACATCTAATTGCTAATATTTTTATCATGTTTTATGCCTGTGTTTTAGGACATGGGAATATATGAATGGAACAACTTTTTAGTACATTGAGTTTTCAGAATGCTGCTTTGAGCTGGGTTTGTTTCAGTTCTATGTAGAATTGTAAAGCCAGGGGGACAGAGCAGCAAGTTGGCTTTGGAGTGCCCTAGGGTATGTGTCCTCTTGCAGAACGTAATGTAGATGCTTACGTTTTGTAATGTGTGGACTCAGAACTGAGAGGTTCTCAGGCCCTGGTGGTGTACCTGTCACTTGAGATTTTTGTGTCCCGTCAGCTTTTTGATAGAATTCCAGATTTTTATGGATCAAGTGCTCCCGGATAATACCCAGATCTCAGGGTAGTGCAGCGTGGCTGCTTCAAGAGAATTTTTTCTTTTAGTTTAGATTCTCTTACCTGCATGAGACTTGATCAAAAGCTGTTTATCTTCCCATGGTCCTAAAAACTATGGCTCTTCAGTACTGAAAAAACGTAAATTTTTTTTGCCAAAAGCTGGTCTCTTTTGTGATAGACTGAGTTGCAAGTCCAGTTTTCTGGATTTGTGGTTGACAAGTGCATTAAAAAGTATATGCAGCTCTTTCAGTTCTGCTGATAAGAGACACTATATAAGCACAGAGTATTGTACTTTTAAAATTCTTTCTTTCTTTGTAGTTAATTTACCTCTAAGGGAAGAAAACATGAAAGTGTTGAGCTCAGAGTGTCGAGTAAGTATTCAGTCTTCCTCAGCTGCTCAGAATGACTTGCAACTTAGTGGAAAAAAAATAAAAGGTTGGGGTGATCATTCTAAACCTGTTTACCCCAAGCAAAATTTAAAAAAACCACTGAAGTATTTTCCATGAAATAATCATTCTGTGATATTCTCCTAGTTCAGAACCATTGTTCTGGTTTTACTTGATCTTCAGACCAAGTAGGTGGCAGGGTGCCAATACAGCATTCGTATTGTTTCTGTTACGAATTGTCAGTGTCCGCATGAGCTTGTCATGGAGTATACGAAACAAGACCAATGCCACATGCCTCCAACTATGGGTCCTAATGCTGCAGCTTAGGCAGCTGAAGTGCATGTGTTTTAAGGCGTAGAGATACTTGTCGTTGAGGTCATCGCAGCAGGAAAAAGTGAAGAAATTTGAATATAGGACTGTGGCTCGCTGCAGTGATAGGCTTCAAATTCTAGGCCCATCGTTTATGTCTTCTGCTTTATTTCTGTATTGTTGATGTTTCTCAAACTTCTTGTTTCCAGTTAATTTCTCCTGAAAGTCTCTGGCATGTTAGAACAGAAGGACAATCTTCAGTATTAGAGACTGTTTAAAGCACATACTTTAGAGTCTGTTTCTTCCATGTGTAAAGGGAGAAACTCAGGGGTGAGGCTAGTCTATGAGGGACAGACCTCGAAGTGGACAAAAGCTGAAATGCTTGACAGCTCAAGCAGCTTGCTCTCAGCAGAGAGTGTTAGTAGGATGCGGAGGATTTTCAGAAGTACTCATCAGTAGCTTGGTTTTCCTCCCACTGAAGTGGGTTGTTTGTTTTGGAGCTTCTAGTTGTTGTTTTTTTCTACTGACTTCTCTGGGAGTGGCTCTGAACCAAACTAAGTGCTTCTGTAATTCTTACTTTTCTAATGTAGTGGCCATGTTTCTTGAAGAGCATTACAGAGCTGCATCTGTAGTTCTCCCTATACCTTCACAAGTATGCACATGTGCATACTCTACAAGTGTGGATTTTGCTATGACCTGCTCCTGCTGTGTTCCCGTATTGGATCTAAGTACCACTTTAACCCCAGCATGATTTGTACATGGGTTTTGTGTTTTAAATTTCTTTGAGTAATAAGTGTGTTTAATTCCTGCTAAACGTTGTTTACTTCCTGCCTCTGAATGGTAAAACCTCAATGTCTGTTTTTCGTATACTGTTTCCAGGAACCTCTTACGATCCCAATGGTATGCCCAAGGGAACAGCTTATGAGGTCAGCCCTGCCGCTTACTTATCTCGGGATTCAGCCTTCCGCCCTTGTTCTTCAATAGTGACATTCTTGGTTCAAAGCCACTATTGAAAGGTGGAGATAGCATGGAGAAGCCATATGGTTCACCTGGAGCTGATGGTGTTGCAGTGGGGGGAAAGGCGTTATTTCAGAGGGGCAGCCATCCTGCTTGGGGGCATTTAGTAACTTTTTACACTCTATAATAAGGGTGAAGAATTTCTTCCTTTGATGAGGATCAGATGGAATTTCAGACACCTGTGGCAGGTTATGTATTAACGTGTATCTTGGTCCTTGATCAACAGCTTCTTAACACAGCTGAAGGGTAGGACACGCAGTACTTTGAGGAGCATCATGGCTGAGCAAGCTCCGAGTGAAGAGGGCACTCGGCCACCCTTGAAAATGTTTGCTCATGTTTATATGCAAGATCTGCCTTTGTTTTTCTGATAGGTAACCTTTAAAAATCTTTCTCATGTGCTGGCTTCATTGTTCTCTATTTATTGCACTTCTTAAGTATATTTTAAAAGAACTTGAGCTAATGCCAGCAACAACATGTCTGAGCAACTTTGATGCAACTTAGGTAGCTTTAGGCTTGAGGTCATTTGAGAAATGTTGCTTTGGGGACTAAAGTCTTAAATATTATCCCAGCAGGAGTTTCCTTAGAGATTGCAAGAGTACTGTGCTAGTAATTCACTAGAGCTGAGTGCAATAGCATTTATGTTATCTGCTTCATAAACTTGAGGATTAAATATAATGTTTTTTTGGAATGAGTATATTGGGGACGGGATAGGGGGGTAAAGCTGGGATGGAGGTTAACGTTTTGCAGAATGTTGACTTGACGTAATACTGAATAATAGACTGCTTAAATTACATTGTCACTAGGAGAATGTGTTCTGACTCCATTTGAAATTAAAAATAGTAACAGTAATAAAAAAACGTGTCTAATTTTCCAGCTAATCCCCATGTTTGTGCACCCTTATTTTTCCTCTTGAATACTTTTCTTATTACTGTTGGCAACTTTCAGATACCAGTTGGAAGGAAATAACTGACTTTGTTTTAGAAGTGACACTGTGTAATGTCTTGTCTTCAGATAACTGACTCCTTCAGTGCTGGCAGAGCTCTGAGTTTGTTGGCATACCCATCAAGAACAGTCATCCCTCCAAAAGCTTAGCTCTTAAATAGGGTGGTTAAAAGACTTGCTCCTGATCTAGATGAGTGAGTAGGAACCTTGCTTTGAACAGCCGTCATCCACAGCTCCCTCCGACCAGCCAGCCACAGGTACCTCTCAAAGGTGAATGCCTCTCAAAGGTAGATGCCATGGGTACCTCTCAAAGTGCCTGGCCTTGCTGGTTGGGGAAGGCAAATGAATTGTTTTCCTGTGCCATGTTGGCTGCACACGTTTCTGTGCCACACTGACTCAGGGTGTCACCTCACTCTGGACCTGAGGCCTTTGAACTTCTTTCGTTCCCCTCACCCACTGGAGATCTGAGAAATTTGATGCTGTTGGGTTTTGATCATGCAAGATCACAGCAATTCTGAGCAGACCTAGTGTTATCAACCAGCAATATCAACGCCTAATGCAGTAAGTGCTTGGTGGTGTGTTACTGAATTTCTGATCTGTTGGACTATCTATTTTTGCTGTCATATTTTTAAAGCAAAGGAAGTGCAGAGGGAATCAGAAGGTATAAGGAAAAAATACATTCTTTCTGGAGGAAAAAATATTAGAAGGGTTGTTGGCTTTTTTTTTTTTTTACCTTATTTGAACTGATTTTTATACTTGTGAAGTTCTACCTTGCTGCAAAAAAGAGGCCCTAGGAAGCTTGAGCACAGCTGTTAATTAAAAAAAGAGATCATAAAGTCTAATGTGCCATGAAAAAAACACCTAAGTGTACCGAAAATATCTAACTTGATGTTTCCACACAGTGTTCAGCATAGTGCAGTCTACTGGTGGAATGTTTTCATCATCCACGTGTTGCTATTGCGTTAGCTTGCGAACGTCTGTTGCAGAGTGGGATAAGGTGGAGGCAGCGATGCTGTGTTTCAGTTGACCGTGGTAATGAAAAACATGTCCTGAACGTTTCTTTTAAAGTGTCACTGTTGTGTTGTGGTTGGCTGCCAGCAAGTTTGCCCATCAGAGTCAGGTAATGTGTAAATGACATCAGCCCCGTCAGTGTTTGCCCCTGAAGGGAGCGGCTGAGCCTTTCAGGCAGTCCTAGCTGTGAAAGCCCTGGCTGCCCATTAGCTCCGGTAAGGCACCATTCAGAGGAGGCTGGTGGACTGCAGTCAGGATCATGGTGTAATTTAGGTAGGAATAATAATCTTCCTCACTGCAAAAAGTGCAAGTGCAGTTGAGTCGGTTTGTTAAGCCAAAATCCATTGCTGTCTGCTGATTCACAGCGGGAGCTGACATGAAATATCAAAGAGGGATTAGTGTGTGCAGCGTGCCGTTGTTAAAGGCTGCGGTTAAGTGCTTGTGCCACTTGGTCAGGCCGCGACGTGAAACTGCGGTGAGTGTTGAGTTGCTAATGTCTCCTCAGGTTACTCGACTTGGGTTTGCGTGCAGGCAGAGCAAGGTGGCTGATTGGCAGGCTTGCTTCATAGCCAGGGATTTTGGGGTGTCGCTGAAAAATAGGCCTGAAATGTCACCCCTTCCAGTGCCTCACTAACAGGAGCAGCTACACGGGGCCTTACTGAGGAGGGAGAAACAGTGATCTGGATTTAAGCTGATGTTTTAAAAATACTTTGCTGCTTTCTTTCTTCCACATAGATTGCCGTGTTCTGGTGAGCTAGCCAGGCCCTCCTAGGCAAAGAGAAGTTTTAAGTGTTTTATTGAGCTTCCTGCTCAGGAGTCTCGTGTTTGTACGCAGGAGTTAATGAGTGGAAGAGGGTTTTTTTTAGAAAAAAAATGTGCATTTTTCTATGCCAAACTCCAGCCTTTTCAAGTTCTCAGTATTACTGGGGAGAAGCATTCTCCCATCCTCTTCCCTCACATGAGTGTCTTTCTGGCCAACTTCTCACATCAGGGATCTGGCTTGCTTGGGAGTCCCCTGTAGCCCATGCTCACTGCCCGTATGGTGACCCAGCCCTGGCAGAACTTAGCTGGAATGGTATGCCTGTTGTGTGCTGCAGAAGACGCGCGCAGTGCCCATTTTGGTGGTGGCAGGCATGCCTGAAGCCCGACACAGCAAGAAATGCATGTTAATCCTAAACTCCTAAAATGAGAAATGGCTATTGACTTGGGGAGTGAGAAAGCAAGAGGAAACCAGGGCAGAAAGCTTAAACAGAGGTCCTTGCCTCATTGTCTATTACAAGTTTCACAGAGGTGTAGGAACTGTTGTGTTTTGGTCCTTTCTCTAGACTTCAGACACCAGATCTTTGTCCCTGTTGCAGGTTAGCTGCAGGTGAAGGCAAGCAAATCAAACTGTGCCTAAGGATTGAGATCAAAACAGTGTAGGAGATGATGGTGTGAAGGATCTGCTCCTAAAGCTTTTGCTTATGCTGGAGTCTTTGAGGAGGGAAGCGTGCGTTTGTGCTAGTGCATTATCATTGAGTGTCTGAACTCCCTCTCCCTGTTGCTGGCTCTCAAATACTTTGTTATTGCCAATTCACTGACCTCTCCTATGCTGATTGCGCAAGACCAGGTTAAAGGTCTGTCATGTCATCACCTGGGAAACTAGAAAATAAATGGAGTAAGTCCCATTAAAGTATTTATTGATAGAGATTGAGTCATGGAGGGTTGGAGTAGATAGAGATATATTTAGTGCAAGCAGAACGATTTTTTAAAATAAAAAAAGTGATGTAAAAAATCTATCAGTGTTGGTAATTCCTACTTGTGAAAAACAGCATTCAGTGTTTCACAGGGGAAAAGAAAGGAAGCTGTGTGTGGGATGGAGAGAAGGTGGTGGTATTAGGTAGCAAGGCTTGATGCGGTTGAAGAAGTTGGATAGAGTTGTATGGAGCCCACAGCTCTCCTGTCTGTTTGGTTTCTGGGAGGGTGAAGGTGTGGCAAAGCTCATTTCTCACTAACCGGTGAGATCCTCCGGGCCATGCAGCCATGTTTCCGAGTCTCCTGTCCTCTGTAGCATGCTGCCTGTGTCCCAAGGGCTGTCTACGTTGTTACATAGCTGCTTCTCGAAGGAGTACTGTGGTGGTGGGCAATGTGCTATGTGCCTGGCCAGGTCTGAACTCCTCGGGAGATGGAAGAGTGTGCATGCTGCGGTCTGTCACAACCATTTCAGCCTGGAAGTTCAGGCTTCCTTTTGTACTGAGGCTACATCCTCATATAGTAAACTGTCGGCGGGAAATAGTCTCCCCTTGCATTATTATGCCAGCGGGGAAGTTCTCTATCGCGTGATAAGGTTTGTTCAAGCACTGTCTTCCTGCTGTAGTTTTTGCTGGCTGAAAAGGTCACTGCCTGCTTCCCACAAGCGCCCGCAGATCTGCCAGGTGAGTGGCTTGTGTTTGCTCTTGACTGCCTTGGGTCACCGTGAGCAAGGTGAGTGGTAAATAGCATGAGAAATGGGCCACTGCCCGGCTGGTTTGTTGTGGCTGAACTGGATGTGGGCAACTAGGGGGCAGGACTTGAACAGGGGTGATAATGGGCGTCGATCTTCCCCTTTCCCCTCTTAAGCAGCCACAGCCTATGCTGGTTGGGGATGTGTGATCAAAATATTCACAATAGGTATCTCTGCTCTGATATATAGACCTTGAGAAAATAAAATCATCTACTCCAAAACACGTGTGTTGCCTCTACCCTGGTGCTTATTTCAGAATGGATGCTTTTTTGTGTTTGAAAGCATATGCGTTCAAAGTGTTTGAAAAGAGAGGCTTAGAAACAAAAAGAATCCCTTGCCACACCCCGTCACTGGCTTTTTTGCTGCTTAATTTGGAAAATACAGTATCTGCTTTTATAAAGATCGTTCCTGTGCTAGCAAATGAGTGTGTCACCCACCAGTCTGCTTCCTTCTGTTCCAGTGCTGGGAAAGATTTCTTAGAAGAAAGAATGGAATAAATCATTCAAATGACTATGTTTTACAGTGCCTGCCTAGCCACAGGAGTAGTTTTCTGAGCACAAGGGTTGAATGTGCCTACTTTCCTATAAATTTGTGTCCAGTGGTTGACTGTGAGCCTCAGCTGAAACTTTTCCCATGGTTGAGGAATTTGCTGCGTTTCTCCCCTCGCTCTGGGATTGCACATGCCAGCCTCGCCTTCTGCGAGGATAATTATAGAATTGCCTCCCTGCCCATTCTCACAAAACTTGTAAGAACTTGCAAGAATTTGCTTTCTCCGGTTCTTTGTCAAACCTTGGTGTAATGGCTATGGGCCAAGACAAAAACTGGGATCAGCACACAGACACATACGCATAGATACAGTGGTCATATGCAAATCCTGTTTCCCTAAGCAGCAAAACAAAGGGGGTGGGCAGTGGGAGCCACGCTGTGGGCTCTGTGTGGGACAAGTTGTCGCTGACAGTGACCTGAGAAACGGGGATCTTGCACTTGCAAGGCAGGGAGGGGGAGGAATACAGCAGCTTCTCTTTCCCTGCCTGTTTCGGCTTCCCCGCCTGTGTGCCACTAGCACTATAGGGAATGCTCGATGGCTTTCTTTTCTTTTTTTCTGAGTCTAACTTGTCAATCAAACTTCACCTTGTGGCGTTCCACACAGTGGACCCTTGGAGAGGCTACCTTACTAGTAGGAAGGGGAGGGAGGGATTTGTCCTATTTAACCACAAGACGTTTTCAGAAGTAAGAGAAATATGGTAGTATTTCTAGTAACCATAAGAGAAATATGGTAACTGTGAGCATAAAGGCTTGGGATTTTAGTTAAACTAAGACTATCCAAACGTATGATTCTCACTCTGGTGGTAATTCACTCAGCGATAATCATGAGCAGTTACCTGTAACACTTCCCAGGTGTGGGAAAAGCATAGTTCAGTCTTGCATAATCAGCATGTGGAAAGTAAGTAGATGCAGAGACACACACAATAAATAAGAAGGAGAGCCACAAATGGGCTTACTGATGCTTTGCCATGTCAGTGAGGTTTATGTGCTGTTTCTGGCTTTGCCATTAACTCGGGTCTGTGATTTGAGGAAAATTATCTTACTGTTTGGAGTCAGGAGTGGAAGTGCAGTGGCATTTCCCAGAAACAGACTGTCTTCCAGCACAATGGCCTGCTTCACGCTGTTAAGACACTGCGTGTCAGGGTCTGAAACAGAACTGGAGCTTACAGGAGGACCTTGGATGGCATTGACCTTGAGCATGGAGTCTGCCTTCATGGGTGATACTCAGGTGTATGGCAGTTCTAGGAAGAGAGGTTTATGAGTATGGTCATAAATTACTCTGCTATTTACTGAGGGATTCACCGCCTTCGGTGGAAATGGACTTTAAAGGGGGCCTATATAATCACGTTAGCAACTGCTCTGGCTGAGAGCAAGTAATAGTGTTCCTTCCCACATCTTCAGCTGATTAAAAGTTCTTGTGAGAAACTCCACTTCTGAGGCTAAAGTTTCCCTACATATACCAGCATTTATTTATTTTTGGCTGTTCTGAGAATAGAAGGTTTCAGCCACACTTCAATAATGAGAGAAGAATGAAATGAGATTTTCTTTGTCCCCAGAAATGTTGGCTTTGAACATCCTTTCAGATGAGTGGATGGAATTGGAAAATTGGAATGTGACAGTGGTGCTTCAGAATTCTCAGGGGGACGCTGGGCTTGACTTCATGGTTTCGTGCAGTTTTTTGTGGCCGATACAGAGCGTATGAAGCAGACTTTTCCAGTTCATATTTTCTGAAGCACACGACTAAGGAAAGATTTATTACAGAAGCATCTGCAACTAATTTATCAGAGTAGCCCAATGAAGCATATTGCTGCAAATTGGTACAGAGACCTGGCACGGTTGGTGGCAAGGCCAGGGAAGAAAGTCTTTCGCATGACTGCCAAAACAAGGAGGTACCTTGTCCTGTGGTCAGATGGGAGATCATTTCTCAACAGCAAGGTGTTGTTTCTCCTTCCCCTTTTGCTTGACCCCCAGGATGGTCTTTGATCAAGGAAAGATAATCATAGTGGAGCAACCACACTTAATGCTGGGGTGACAGTTGAGCCCTCAGTGCTTTCCTCAAGCACCTCAGGGTCCAAGTGGGCGATTAAAAAAGGTTGTATAGTAAAAATCTTATCCAAACTGGTGAGAAGAGAGTGCAGAGAGTAGCTGATGTCTGAGAAGTGTGAGGGTTATTTTTTGTTTCAATTCCGTTCTTAAGCTCTTTCAAATAAAAGACCTGGCCACTGTTGCTGCCCTGGTCTTTCTTCTTTTCTCATTCCTTCCTTTCTGCTGGCTCATGTTTGAGTGGTGGGATATGACCCCTCTTGCACTACCCCTGTCTCATTTCACAGTTCAGTTCCTCATATGTCTCTTTCTTTCCTTAATTTTTGTGATGTTGTTTAAAAAAGAAAAAAATTCTTTGGCGGCACCACATGGGCAGAAGAATGTCTGGAGGATCACATCATTCAGTCTACACAATGCCTGGATCTAAGCCATTCTTTGAGTTCATTGCTTACATGACCTCTAAATATTTATTTTTGAAATGGGTTTACAAATTGCTATGATTGATTAAAAGACTCCTGAAAGATGTGTATTCTTCTAAACACATGCTGAATGGTGGTTGGTTTTAATAAAACAAAACAACAAAAAAGGAAACAACTTGTTTAATTTTACATGAAGTAACAGATCTATACAAAACTAAATGTTGTTTTATTCTATAAATCTTGTGACTGGTGTCTGAACAGCCAATACATATTCAGGATGACAATAACCTTGGCAGCAGCTCTGAACTCTTTTATCAACATTTCTAACATGAGAGATGTGACCATAATTTTCTTTCAACAGCCAAGTTTTGGGGGGTTTATTTTGCTTTGGCTTTTAATGTACTCCCCTTGTGCTTTTGCTTGGACAAATACTGTGTCTAATGTAATTAAAATCAAACTCTC
>Ga0181612_151652_pt1 | contig 11041 bp, 4 predicted proteins | sample HoacroProtozoa21_FD_119630 | JGI IMG/M metagenome (GOLD analysis project Ga0181612, IMG submission 119630) | Hoatzin crop microbial communities from Cojedes, Venezuel. Combined Assembly of Gp0051906, Gp0051904, Gp0051908 | reverse complement strand
TTTTATTTTTGTGATCTCATACCACGTACCTAATGGGCTTGTTTGCTCCATCAATGCCAGCACCTTCTGGCCTGGGCTGGCCTGTGTCTTCAGCGAAAGGATCATGTCTACTCTTATTTAGCTTTGATTAACATCATTAACCTATCATACACTGAAGCAACTTGCAGAGCAAATTGGTAAGCCAATTTTCAGCAAGCAACATAAAGCAAAGAACAGCTTGGATTGTCAGATAAACATACCCAGAGGTGCAGTTAGGATGCTGAAATTATTAGGTGAATGATAGGAAGCCAAAAAATCAGTGAACCACTTGAGCAGAGAGTATAAACATAAATATCCAAAAGCATGCCACAGTGCATGTGTATTTTATGTTGATGTGCTAATACATTATCTGCTAAGGGTTTATTTAAACCATTTTTCTATTCCCTGCAATTCATTTATCTGCATAAAGAAGAGCCACTAACAGGACAGCGCCTTATGTACAAGCAACCCTGTATGTTTTCCACTGCTGTTTATAATTCTTCATGCTCATATCTATAATTCATGAGCAAACTGGCTCGTGAATGTTTCCATAAAGGTTGAACAAAGTATGGTGCTGTTAACACTCGCACTGTCATGCACAGAATCGAAATGTGCCCACTCTCATTCTATTCATCACAGCTCAAAGACATTTTGGCAATGATATTATCCAAATATTATTAAAACTTTGAACTCTGTCCCCATAAATTATAGCAAAATGGCTTCAGAGCCATTAGGCAAGGAGGATGTATGGGCTCCAGTTGCTTTGGAGTAATTATGTGCTTAAAAGGAAGCGTGGCTAAGCATTCTACCAGTAAAAAGAGAAAAGCTATGATCGTTTGTTACTGCTTCAGTGCTGTACACAGTATTGCTCACACAGGTCAAGCCAACCTTACAGCAGGACAATTATCTGCCTAGAGAGACCAAACATCTGTTATTAAGTATGCAGAGGCACCACTGCAGCATGCTAGAAATCTTGTCCACTTCATTGGTTTGGCTTACGGTAATGTACTTCAAACACTTGGCTAACTCTGCACAACATCCCCCCTTTCTTACTGTTACTGCAATAGTTCAGCTTTGAAATATGCAGTACCTTCACTCCCCCATTCCTTCCTTTAATATGCGCACAGCTGTTAAAGATGATGGTGTAACTTTAGATGAGTCGCTCTTTCTCTTCTCTTTTCTTTCTCTCCCTCGCTCTCTTCTTTCTTCAAAATGTGTTTTGAGATGTCCTTGTACTTTTATAAGTTACCCACTGAGAGTCACTGTGGAGATCAGGAGAGGTGCAAAAGCACAGGGACACACAGTTTTTATATTATAAACCAAACGTTGCTTGATTTCAAGCATTCCCTAAGCTGGCCAAAGAGGTGAAGGATGACTTTTCACACAATAGTTGTGTTTAAAACAAGCAACAGCAGTGGAACAGATACCACTATTCTTTTTCTTTCTTCTTTAAAATTAACTTTGCAGTAGGAAGTTGATGAAAGAAAAAGAACCTGGGAAGTAGACTTGATTAGTAACTAGGGAGATGGCTAAGTGGATATGTGACTGTAACTGAGACACCAAGAACAGATGCAGCCAAAATCTATTCCAAGTGGATATTGTAAATCCATTCTGGGGTTTATTGATCCAAGGCTGATTGTTCTTCTGTGGTGAAAAATGTTGCTTAACAAAGCCTGCACTCCCTGACAAACAGGTAGAATGATCCTCTCCTGCCAGACTGATTATTCACCTGAAGTGAGGAGATTCTGAACTGTACACAATTTGCTCCACTTTTTAATAGCTCTGATGTTAATAGACAACAATTTTCCCCCCTCTGATAGAAACCGCAGATGTAACTGACACATTTGCTTTCACAGAGCATAGCAAGAACTCTTAAGAAAAGAGTAATGAATGGGTGGCAGAGATGTCAGGGTTAGAAATTAGATCTATCTTATCTGTCTTGGGTTTTTCTAAGGCGTCTGTCGCAGTGCAACAATCAAACCTGTGGAAGAGATGTTAGGTGGGAGAGCTACAGGAATTAAAGATCCTGGGAATAATTTTTTTTACAGGCTTTGATGAAAATTGTACAACTTCTGTATTGCTTTATACACACTGTACTGTTGTAAGAGGAGCTAGTACAACTGACAGATTTACGCCGTCCTGAGATTCTATCAGCATAAACTTCTCTTCAAAGAAACCCAGATTTCCTTATCTTAAAAGCAAATGAGAATAATATTCTCGAATGAAAAACACAGGTCCACAGTGCTGCATGCATAGGTAAAAAGTAAAAAAAAAGGATGAACAGGATCATAAGAGGAAAAAACAATCCTATGTTAAAGATGACATTACTGTGTAATCACCAGACTACTTTGCCCCTTAGCAGAAAAAAGGCTTCAGAGGAAAACGCATACCTCATCACTATGGTGCGTAACTCACTCCAGCCATTCCCATCTACTTTAACGCTCTCTTTTCAATATACGTGCTTGCGAATAAAAGACCAGTTAGGCAGAGAGTTTGAAACTGGATCAGTGAAGAGTAGTGTGTCTTCTGTCTGAACTTTATATTCACTCATTCCTAGCCTCAAAGGAATTACAGAATTAATTCAAAACATACCTATAAAGGAAAGATTTTAGTCAGCTTTTTTTAATTTCAAATTTATTCATTCTAAAGCCAAGCTCATGAACTCCTCAGACACTCTTCCTCTCGTAGTTACAGCAGACGCTGTATCTATAATGGATATGTTTGCCAAACAACAGGCAAAGACTTTAACACCTAATTCAAGAGGAGGTATTTGGGGCAAGTCTGAAAATGGGTGCACCAGCTAAGAGATTTGTTTCATTGTTCTAAGCTGACTCTCCTGGAAAGAACTGCAATTAAAGGTGTACCTTCTTTTGAATTACCACTGACTCAGTCATAATCCTTATAACATTTTCAGTACGCTCACAGCAATGGTCTGAACGGAACAAAGGAAACTGATCCTTTTGAATAGGCCCTTCCAGAGGATATGTTTCAAAAAGTTCATAGGCTTTCTAGAATTTTTTTGGCAAAGAAATACATTGCACAAAGTATCCAGAACTAGGATAGTTTAGCAATACATTTAACTAGGACATACTTCACAAGTATTTGGGAATCATGCAAGTTATCAACTCAAAAGAAACCTGTGATATTCAAGGGTACTGTGCTTCAGTAAAAACAATTTTAATCGTGCAAAGGGAAGAGAGGAACTCACCTGCTGCTGTTCAGAGCAGGTAAGACCTCTACCATGAAGACTGCTCTCCACCATGCAGAAAAAACCATAAGACAGTGCAGTCTCCAAAATTTATAATCCTCGCTGCAGCGTGTTACAAGCCAAAGGCTAAAGTTTTGGGTGAGAGAGATGCCAGGACATCACAAAGAGCCAAAATAACTTCAGCAATAACTCAGAAGTTGCATCGGATTGATTATATGTATAGTTAAAAAGCAACTTCAAGAGTACAGCACAGGCAGAACAAAATGACACCTTTATGGTCATAGAGTGTAGAATAGAGAAAATACACTGACTGGAAAAATAATCCTTTGGGTAGAAACACAATCCTAATCACAAGCAGAACTGATCCAGCTGGTCTTACTACACTATGTTATTGCTAGCAAGATATTAGTAAGGTTTTCCCGCCCAAAATATCGATCTGATACTCAGGTAATTATAAAAGGCCCAATTTTTTTAATGCAGGTAATACCAAATATTGTTACCTAGCTAGCAATAGGCACTTTCAAATGTACACATAAATTCAAACCATAGAAAGCTGTAACATGATTATAATTTACCATATTTGCTACTTTGAAACGCAGACAAGGTAAATTTTTAGAGAAATTCTGTAAGGTTTAGAAGCATTTTCTATAAATATTTATCTGACTTTACTGTGAATCACTTGGTTTCACCCTTCCGAGTTCCTAAGAACAATAAATAATCATGATAGGCTCTAAAATGACATTTTAAAATTTGGAATTCCACAGAAACCAATGGGAGCTTTGTTTAAGAACTACAACAGCCTCTGGTTACAATATAGTTTTCTGTCTCAAATAACTACAGTTTTTAATAAGTACTCATGATAAACCATATGTTTATTTTCAAAAAGAGGCCATGACTTTACTGATGAGACTCTTCCAAAAGAACCTGTGTATACATATACCGTATATATTTACCTCTTTGCAAAATGCACATTTACATAGTGCAGATGCATAAATTAAAGATACATCATACTCAGCTTTATGGAATATACCAAATCAAGCTCATAAACTCAGTGTTTTCTAATTCATTGCAACACCCTAAGCAACCAAGCAGGACAAATAAAAATGTTCTGTAAAATGACACTGTTTGTCAATATGTACGCAACAAAAAGGGGTGCATAACTTCTTGTGTCAGCATATGAGAAGTGACAACAGATGAACCAGAGCTCGAGGCTGGGACAGGAAAATGAAAAAGGAAAGGAAGAACCTGTGTTATTCTACAAACTCCAGCCTTTTTTGGAAGACATCCCTTCTGATCAATGAGTCGATCGTCTCGAGTCTCAGTTTCCTCATCAGTGAAATCAGACTGACTGCACTTACAGCTTATTTTGAATGCAATCCTGTGGGCTGATCAGTGGGCACCAATATTCACACCTAGTTAACTGCACTTGTAACAAACTAATCAGCATGAGTTAAGGCATCAAAACAATTTCTTTGAGGTCACTGGATAAAAGCAGCTCTGTAAGTGTAAAGATGGATAGAAAAAAAAACATGCAAAGGAAATTTCATAAATAGGGATTCGCCCCTGAGTGATGGGTGCTGCACGCAGTGCATATTAATTACTTAATACAGTCTTGAAACTTTCTGCACTCTTTACATTTGACTACTGTCAGTTATCACAACACTTCATAAAGCAGACAGCACGCTGGCCACCTGCACAGCTTTCCATACAGTCTAGTGTCTCTACACTATTAGTGTATGTACACTTACACGAACAAAGAAGTATTTGTGAAACATACGATGATAATATCTGATGGCTATTTAACTTGGGTATTTGTTTATGCAGTGATGAAAAACCAGAATCTGTAAAAATATTTTCAAATATTGTCTAAATTCAGAATATAGAGAAATAGTTCAGTAGAAGGAAAGAACAGATATTGTCTCATACCTGAGACTTTGAAGAGCATGAATGAAAGTGGTGTGGAAATGGCTAAAATTTAGAGAGGGCAAACAGTCCCTGTTAAGGAAAGTGATTAGCACATGAAAATTATCACATCTGAATTGTAACAAGCTGTTATTTTTTCTGTAAGTATGAAGAGGAAAAGCACAGGAGTGAGACATGTGAAAGAGGAGACAAACTGATGTGGTGGCAGAATTGTTAATATTTAAGGTTGAGAGATCTGGCTAAGAAGTAGTCTTTACTAGAAGAACATCCCTTTCGACTGAAAGCTAACAGTCTGTGATTGTTTCCAACTCCCAGCTTCTGAGCTAGGATAATACTGGGTGTGCCACTCCTCTAGGATCCACCAAGTGCTATCTTTCCATATTGTCCTGTTATTTGTTTGATTCCTTACTATTGTGACAGTTAGCAAGCTGCTGAAGTAGTCCATGGCTCCCAGCCTGGTTAACATTGAAATGATTGGTTTTCCTCACCTCTCTCCTTTTTTCTGAAACCAATACGTAGGTTGAGCCTGTGCAATCACTTGGCAGAGCACAGGGAAGCAGAAGGGGAGATGATGTCCACATGTTCTCTCGCTATGCTCATAGTTACCAAAGCTTCTGTCTGATTTCTCCTAAATTGTGCTCGTGCTATTATGCACTTGGAGTCCCCAGATTCTCTGACACAAAACACAAAGATGCGACATATAAGTGATGTCTTGGATATCCAATTAACATCACCTGTGGAGATGCATAAATTGCAAGGAGGAAAGCAGAAAAAGAAAGGCAAATCAGTGTAGCAATCCTCCAATCCTTGGAGTCTAAATTATGTTCCTTTACCTTGGCATGCATTTTTTATTATTTACACTTAATGTTTCTGAATTTGTCTGTGCTGATAGAGGTACCTGATATCTCGTCTTCCCTTCTGAAACAAGTCTTGGCATGGATAGTACTCTTGGGATAAACAGGCCTGAATTTAGCACCTAATTTGCTATCAAATACATTTGGAACAATTAATAAGTATACTTTCATTCTCACTACTATGTTCCAAATACTCTATCTTCTTACATGTGACCACAGCCAGAGCATCATAGCTGTGACATTATTTCAGGACTCAGTTTATAAGCATGTTCAATTACTGGCTCATTACCGGGGTAATGAAAAATTATGTCACAATGGAGAAGGTTTTTACAGCATAACTGTTTTATGACAGTAAGACATGATGAAGATTATTACTTTCTAAGGGAAAAATTCTTACTCCAGACATAACACCACTTCATATGGGTCTATACACACAGATGGTGAAATCATGTTTAACTGAGAAAGCCTATCCATTCAAGTTTTATGCTCAATCATACCACTTTTTCTTATTCTCTTGTGTGAGGAAACTTACAGCACATCCAGTCACATTACATTTTTCTGTACTGTGACCAAAGGTTTTTCCAACAAATATCACGTTCTTTGTAAAGAAAAAAAAAAAGAGAACTTGACACATGAGAGAAATCACTGATAGCATTACAGGGTACAGTTCAGAGTTTATACAGCAATAGTTCATCAAAGAATCTCCTTCTCCTGACTGCCTCACCCAAAGCCAACTTCAGCACTCTTCCCACGCTCTCAAACTTCTTTGACAGGCTAGTGGAACTTGCCTTGTTCCATCCCTCAATTTTTTAACTTCGTTTCCACATTTCATTTAAATACTCATTGCCAGAGAGATGAGTATGTGCTACTGAAATAGATTTCAAGGAAAGTTTTTCTTATCTGAACAAGCCTCCAGGAAAAGAGGAGAAACACGACAAAAAAAAAAAAAAACACAGGTTAAAAAGGAGAAGCGTGGGAATAAGCTTGTCAAAGAGGGTTTTTGATCTGTCTCACAAAATATTTGACTACGTGAGGAGACAAGTAGATGAAATTTTCCGTATAAGAAAACTCCTCCACAGTCTAGTTTCAAAACAAAGAAGTACACACGTTAATGTCAACCATTCTGTGCCATCTGATCAATTTTTGTAATCTTGTTTGAGGTTTCTTGTTCAATTGTCAGTTGTAGTTTCTTAAGAAATCTGCATGCAGCTGCATTTTTAAGCACTCTCTCTACTCAGATGAAATAATCTCTTACACTGTATTTGTCAGAAAAACCCTTTCAATGTTCTTTTCCTCCAGGAAGGCATAATTTATGCTAAAGCACGTTTTCTCAAAACCTTCTCTTCTGGAGAGGACATATGTGAAACCGTGGGCATAATTTTGGACTGTGTTTTGCCTTCTTGATAACAGACAGTCTAGACTGTATTTCTAACGCACTTATTTATGCAAGTGGATGGTAAAACCATCCTTCTACCTGAAGAAAAAAATGACTTCATGGAGGTATGATTGCACTTCCAAATAGGTGAGAAGAACAGATATATTTACAAACTTCTTTTGAAGCTTTCGTACATTGATACTACAAAGTTACTGCTTCCTGAGGGCAGCTGCCTTGTGCTGGTACTAATGTACACCCAGTTTCGGACCCCAAGTTATAAACAGGGTACCCCCCCTATGAGTATGTGAAAAAAAATACCCTAGGTATCAAGTAAATTTCAAAGTTTCCACGACAAATTTGAATACTCTTTTTTTCTGTGGTAGCTACTCACTACTGGATTGTGGCTGAGTTGGAAAATAACCTAAACAGTTAACATGCAATGAAAATTCAGTAGCCTATAGGGAAAAATCTTCCAGTCCATTTTCGAGAAGAGAAACATCCAAGCAAAACATTAACAGTTTCAGTCAGCAATAATCACCCTGGTTAGCAATCTAAGCAGGGCTTGTATAGACATGGCGATGAAGCTAAAATCGAATATTAGTTTGGTCTTTCAAAGTTTAGTTGGTAGATTGAATCAGGAAAAGTGTCCTGTCTAGACAGTCTCAGCTTTGTAAATAAAGACCCCATTTCCTAACTGTTTATCCAGTCCTTTTCTGTGTTCACCTGAAGACACAGACACACACACATTCAAGTTCACTCCAAGGTTTAAGAAAAGCAGTATATTCCTTTTAGGAAATATATTGGACACTTGGATTCAAAATTCTAGAGAGTTTTTGCTGGGCCTTTCAGCAATTTTTGTAGTGTTTATATGAGAGAGATTCTGCCACTAAGTTATTTGCAAATGTTCCTCTTTGGGGGGGGAATTGCAGCCAAATTATAATAAACTAGAGCAGATTGACCCAGATTAAAAGATACAATTAGTCCGTCTGATTAGTAAACCTAAAAAGTACTACTTGCACTAAGTTATTGTTTTTATGACAAAAGAAGACATCCTGGCAGAACAATAAAGTCAGTGCCATGGATAAGAACCTTGCAATTCACTCCAAACAGTATGAAAAAAATCAGTTTAGAGACATAGCAATTCAAAATCAGTAGAACTGAAATATTACCATGCCAAATGTAAGTCTGACAATACAAGTACATACACATATAACTGTATATGCCTGATTCTTTTTCATATCAAAGCCATTTTATGTTATGGCATGGGTCAAATTTTAATCCTACTAAAATCACATGCAAAATCCCACTGAATTGCAATAAGACTAGGCTCTCACATAACATGGATCTTTTCCAGTAAGCGTTCAGGCCAAACCAACTTCACCTTACAGCTCCAGTGGGACCTATCCAGCATAAATTGGAATGAAAATTAGGTCTCCATGTGTGTAAATATATACACATCTATATTTTTATTTGCAGAGATACTGAATTACAAACTGATTCCTGTAGGGACCACTCCTTAAAATATTTTTTATTCACTGAATTTAGCATTAATGACAAACAATGCATCAGTCACTACTTGTGGAGTGGAAGTAGGACAGAATTGAATCCATTTGCTATCTTATAAACCACTATTGTTAATGTAATAAATACATGAAGAGTATTATACTCTGAAAGATTTTATTGTGTCCTGTACAGCTTCCATTCAAGCAACTCAGAGTAAAGTGTTCTGCTACCACCATTCTCATCTCTCCTTAAAGCCTCAAATGTGTGCTTTTGCTGGGAACCTGTTACATAGCTCAGCTGTGGTTGCACACAACACTGCCAGTAAAGTGAACTATGGTCATGAGGCATCGGCATCTGTGATGGGCAGCAAGGCATCCTCAGCATGAATTCTGCCCAGCCTGAAAAACTGTGTGGTCACTGTGACCTGAGAAGGCACTACCCTAATGGACATCACTTCTTCAACCAGCTCTAAGTTGCCAGTCCCACCATTTGATGTTTCTAAGAAGCTGAGCCACATGTGGGCCAATATTACTGGTTTTACATCACTGGCTTCCCAAATTGCTTATACAATGCAGGTCATGACTAGGAGCCATGTCCTGTTTTCGCTCACATCAGATCTCTGAGTCCATCAAGAAAAAGAGGTGCTTTTTGAAGAAAGGCCGTCACCTGATTTTGAAAGACTCATGATAGCAGGATCTCCTGGGCAGCTCTCTTAAGTAGGAAATGGCAGTTGTGTTCCCATGTCTCTTCCATACAGAAAATCCACTGGTTTTCCCTCGTTCTGGGAGGCAGTTTCCCACCTGCTGCTGAGTGCTATGATGCTAGAAGTGCGACCATGTGTGACCATACCGTAAGCAGTTTCAGGATGACAGTGAAATGTGCATTTTTAAGACTAAAGGGAGAAGGAAAAGCCTGATGGCGAGACAGGAAGCTGATGAGTCTCGTAATAGCTGGCTCTGCTATACGCTGTCTTCGTGAGAACAGGAGATGAGCAAAAAGTGCCTTGCAAGAGATAGGAAGAAGCCGTCAGAAAAGCTTGCGGAGTATTTTGAGGCCCAAAGAGAAGATCTGTACAGAAAACTTACTCAGAGCTACTATATTTACGTTCCGAATCTAGGATGGTTTGTGAATAACATGTGCATTTGAATAGGTACATACTATTACACATCTTCATGTGTATATGTAGCTATGCAAGGAATTAATCCTGCCTTGTCTCTCTGTCTGATTATACTTCACGTGGGTTTATTTATTAAAGAGTGCATTCAGATTTACTAAGTGCATGTATGGATTTTATGGCAAATGATGTCAGGCATTAAAATGAATTACACATGACGCAAAATCATGACTGCAAAGGTAACTTCAATGAGTTTAAAACAAGTAATAATACACTAAATTGAAGATGAGGAGCAGCAAAAGGTTTCAGGGAGCATTCAGGATGACCCTGTGTGAAATTGAGCACTGCCATCCCTGGGGGACAAGGGCAAAAAACTTCAGCAAGCCGAATGCGAGGCATTCCTACTTAGCAAACAGAGTAGGTGAACCCTCTCCCAAGAAGGTATCTTAAGGGACAATGCTTGGCTGTATTCCTGCAATTAAGTGGGAAAAGTAGCACCCAGTCAGGATGTAAGGAGAATGTAAGTCATCCATAAGCGGAAAGTGAAGACTTTGCAGATACGGAACACTTGCTTCAGACAAAGTGCATCATTGTCTACTTTTCCCCAGGTACAGATGCTTTTCAAAATATTTCAATAGTCACATATTAAAATACTAGATGACAGACAAAATATATGCGTATAAACTCTCTAAATAACTGCAGCTAATCTACAAGACTTAGTGTGTAGACACGGTAGTGTTAAGGTTACCCTTGAGCACCAAATTCTGCTTCCTTCCATACACACCTATGTACACACACATACACTTCCCTGCTGCCCAAATTCCAGATTGACCATACACAGCTATTTTCCTATTCATAAAGCTTACGATGTGGGAGTACTCTCATAAAATTACTAAAGCAAGCATGAAAGAAAGATGCAGGAAATAAATATCACAGCACACAGGTATTTCTGCCTCTGTCTCGTTTCTTGGTAGTATCCACACTGTGATTGTACCCTATGTTCATCCCTGATGCACCTTCAGAGCTGCTACAAAACCTATCTGAAA
>Ga0181612_178799_pt1 | contig 11042 bp, 9 predicted proteins | sample HoacroProtozoa21_FD_119630 | JGI IMG/M metagenome (GOLD analysis project Ga0181612, IMG submission 119630) | Hoatzin crop microbial communities from Cojedes, Venezuel. Combined Assembly of Gp0051906, Gp0051904, Gp0051908 | reverse complement strand
CCTTGGCGTGTTTCAGGCTGGCTGAGCTTCTTACATTTTTCCAGGTGGTCGCCGCTGTGCCTCTGCCTTGATCCAGCAGGCAGAGAGCTCTAGAGCACGGGTGCTTCAGCTGGCCGTGGCATAGCTTGTGGCAGGATCTGCAGGACAGAGCGGCCGCTGCACACGGGGGCCAGGTTTCCCAAGGGGAACTGGCTTCTCTCTTTGTTTTTGTCCTCACCCCACCTCAGTGCTCCTTCCCGTGACGCAGAGAGCCCCCGGGGCTCTCGCACCCAGCCTGCAGCTGCACCTGGGCCGGCGGCGAGGAGGCAGCCCGCGCGTATGTAAAACACAGGCTCTCTTTCACACGCTGCTGGCTTCCCTCGGCGAAGGCGGGGGGACAGTCACGGTGCCTTTCCCAGCGCCTTGCAGATCGCCCCACAGCACAGCCAGCTCGAGGGGGATGAGGGACGCCAGCAGCACGGCACGCATCCGCTCCAGCAGAAGGAGCCCGCACTACTTGGCTGCCAAGGAGTCGGAGCAGGTCACATCACCGTCGAGCCCCCCGCGCCCAGCCTCTCCTGCGTACCAGTTCTTCACAGGCAAGATGGCCCCTTCTGCGGAGGGCCGGCCCGAGGGGATGCCATCCTGCCAAGCATCGCTGTGCCATATTAATATTTAACAGCAAGGAAGAGATCCAGAGACTTTGATTTCTCCCACCAGCCGATTCAAGGGTAATTGAACTGTGCAGGGAATTTCAGCGTTTCCGAGGGTGGTTGTGTTCCAGTTCACAACAAAACCCAGCTATGCTGCAGTGCCTTACGAGGAGGGTCGCAGCCCAGTTTCAGGCAGCCTCCCTGCCCGCAGCAGAGTCAGGCAGGTAAGCAGCTCAAAACACGGCCCATCTCAGGAGGTGCCTGGCAGGCAGGTCCCACCAAACCCTCTTCCCCAAGAACTTAGGTAAAAAAAAAAAAAAATCAAACACCAGCAATTAGGAAAAAACTATTCCTTCTGAATGTTTCCACCCAGTTCCAGATTTGTGACCCCAAAGCAATGTCAGTTTGCCCTCCTCATGCTCCTCCAGCAGAGGCAGCTCCTGCTGTAGAGGCAGAGCAAGCGAGGCACAGTGAATTTGAACACACGTGCCCAGGGTCACACAAGAAATCAGCCATGGAGGCGAAACCAGCCCAGTGTTTCTGGCTCCCAGCTCTGCGCTGTGCCAGCTATTGCTTTCTCTTGCATATAAATCACTTTTCCCCACCAGCGAAGGACAGCTGGTCACTGAATGGAAAGTGGCAGTTTTTCGGCAGCCCACAGCAACACCGCACACCAGCTTAGGGTGGGAAGTGGAGAACACTCTCAGCGTGCAGAGGAGACTGCCAGGGGATCTGGGCCAGCTGAACGGAGACAGAGCAGCTGGAATCTGGCCAGAGCAAAGCCCAGTACTCCTGCAAAATCAAGACAAGTTAAAAAAACTCCACAGAAGAAAGTATCGCTTGCTTTTGCCAGCAGAGCAGGCATCCTCTGCTACGGCTCTGCAGGTCAGCTCCAGGCAGCAGAGCAGAGAAGTCCCTTCCCGACCACTGTCCACAGCAGCAGTGGACATGATGAGAGCTACCAAGCAGCTCTTATAGAGCAACCACAGGTGCTGAGCACGACCACTGACCTAACCCAGCCAGCCGCTTCAAACTACAGGTCGGAAAGAAGAGACATCCAGTTTCAACCAATCCCCAAAGCAAATATTAGAGGTGGCCTTGAATCTAAACCTCCACCACCAGTTTCAAGGTTTGGAGGGACAGATAAATCCCCAGAGCTGGATTTATCTCTGATCTTTGTTCCAGGACAGAGAGATCTTTTACTATAGGCCCCCTATCAGTACACACTCTCTCTCTCCTGTTAGTAGAGTCCGAGCATATCACGTCTTCTCACGCTTAAAAGTTGGTCTGGTTTAACTGCTGGTGTAGCAAAGCCAGGGAAAAAACAAAAGCCCCAAGCTTCCCTTGGAAAACCTGGGCTGAGAGAGAGCTATAACCCCAACAGGCAACGCTAACCAAGCTGATATGTGCTAAAATCTCTCGCAGAGCACCTCCATGAGCCACTCAGCCAGCAGGCTGAGGGTACAAAATCTTCTTCACAGGACTGGACTGGAGACAAAATCCTGTGGGTCAAACAGCCACAGCAGGAGAGACTCTATTACAGCCTCGTCCAGTTCCACGCAGAAAAAAAAACCCCACACCGCATGACCAAAGCTTACACCAGTGCAACTTGTGCAAGGTCTTCTATACTAATTAAAACACTTCTACACTGATTTTGCTGACAAAAAACACATCCACAAACTGAAAGAGTCAAACCAGCAATGCTCATGGGTACTTTTGCCATGGGGGGGAGGAATTTCTTGTTGTAAACCTGCACAGAGACAGGGAACTAAGGCAACAGAGCGCGGAAGAGAAAACAAGTAACTCCAAAATATTTCTGTTCGTTTAGGTTTCAGCCAGCTTGGCAAGCTCTTTCACGATGTTTAAACACAACAGAACCTGAGTCACTAGCCTCAATTCAGCTTCAGGCCTCCCATGCCTCTGATCCCAATCCAAGTACTACTTACACAAGACCTTTATCAAACATTAGCCCTGGCTATTCCATCCAGATGAAAGATATCCTCAGCTGCCGTGTCTTCTCTGGTAGGGGCAGTGTTATGGCCTGTCTAAACTAATAGCTGACAGTTCCTAGAGATATTTACGTAGTTGAAGCTGTAGCTTTAGATGTGTCCCAACTACTTTCATTTGTAAAACATGATGGACCTGAGACACAGTGTCACATTCTTAGATACGCTCCACTTCCCTTGCCAGTTCTAGTAAAGACTTTTTCCTAAGATAAAGAAAAATATTTGCCCCAAGGTGAAGCGAGATGCTGCTCTTAAGGAACTAGATTTTACTTTGTATCAGCTGGGATTTGGCCACCTGTAGGAAGTACAAACAGCATCTTACTTCTTTGAAAGCAGTAGCAGGAAAGAAATACCGCATCTGAAACACGGCAGTGGAAAAAAACCCTGTGTTTGAAGGTGCAGGAACGGACACGAGCACGTGTGGGTGGCTACAAAGCATTCTGGGGTAGCCAAAGAAAGTTTCGCTTTCACCAGTTAAGAAAGCACAGCAAAATCACTCTTGAGGCCAAAGGGATTCTACCCGAGTCCAATAGTTATTAGCGGCAACTGGAGAGTGACCTCGGAGACGGAAGAGTCTCCTTACCTTACAGCAGCTGCGGAGGACACGAAAGAATGGCTCATTTCTTGCTGCAGCCCTTCCTTCCCTCCCCCAGACTGCACCTGCACATCAAGAGCAAATCGAAACCAGTCTATTCTAAACCATGCTCTCATTTATTTTGAGGGACCCACAGAGAGAGCGAGGCTGCAACAGCATAGCCAACAGGGAAACCCATTTCTGAGCATGGTTGCCCCTCTCCGGTGGCAAACTCCCGGCTAGTACCTTCAGGATCACAAAGCTAGTGGAAAGTAGGGCAGGCCCATTAAGCTCCCAATCCTTCTTACGTGGCCAGGAGAGTTTGCACATCTTTCTCCTCTGGGTTTTAGCCAGAGTCCAGCCCTTTTGGGCACCATAACACAGCTGAATGGTTTAGCTCCTTTTGTTCCAGCTGACAAACAACTCATCCCTCCCCTGCCAGCAACAATAGGACTGGAGCTAGGATTTGTGTGTCCTCTGAGCAAGGATACAGGCTTTGTGCCTTGCTGAGCTGTCTTTGCAAGGACTGCCAACACTCACAGCTGATTAAGCCTGCAGTGCTGCGTTCTGCTTTTTCCTGCTCACAGACAGATGTCAGGAACAAGCTAAGCGAAACAGCACACACAGCTAGAGCTCTGCACCTAGAAACGTTAAAGCAGACTATTAGGGATTAAATAAATTAAACCAGAGGGGAGCTTCACACATTCTCTCTAGACTTCATTTCTACCTGGCATGCAATTCTGGGTAAGAAACACCCCAGCCTTTCAAGAAACACTGCACTCCGGAAGGTGGTTCAACTCAGCGTACAGAAGGATTGCATTTGGAAAGCTTCTGCCACCACCACCTGGCTGAAATCGTGACTGCAGCCCACAAAATAAAGAAGTTCATACAGCCAGCAAGGACCAGCCTCGCAGCCAGGACAAACCAGGGCAAGCACTCATACATTTTAGAGCCCATGCCACAAACCTAAACAAAGAGCATACAACTAATTATTAAATATTATACATTTTATTAACTTAAAACTCCAAAACACACTATTGACTTGCAGTTAGAGTAAGGCACGAATTACTGCTGATAAGAACCTACTAGTTAAGGGGTTATACACAGCATATGCCCACCTTGCAAGAGACAACATGTGTTTTCTGTATGTTGCTATAGTCCAGGCTGTGTTTCACCTCTGGTCAGCCCCGGAGCGCAGAGCCTCAGCCCTACGGCTGCTGGCAGGACAAGTGCAGTCCTGCAGCTCTCTGGAGCTGAACTGCCCAATTTGCAGAGGCTTGCTGGAGGGCCAGCAACATCACCTCATCTTAGATTTGGCTCTTTGAGAGCACGAGAGAGAGAAAAGCTATTCTATGGCTCTCTACTTTGAGAGTGAAGATTGATTTCCACTATTGGCTGCATGTTTCTCCTCCTGTGGTCTGCCTGCCGTGGCTGTAACACACTAAGTGCTGCTACACTCTCAGTTACAGCCCCTTCACCTCTTCATTTCTTGACTCGGAGAAGGTTTGACCTCTCTGGAGGATTATTTCTTGGTCTGCGGGAAATGACTTGCAGCAGAGCAGTCCACAGCTGTCCAAATCACGAGCAAAGACTAGGGTTGCTTGTAACCCTGGCCTTGAGAAATGGAGCCTTTTTCTTTAAAGATCTAAAAGAAAGCTAAGGTGCTAGATCATCTTCCTTAAGTCCTTTCCTCCTCAGTTAGGTACCAGGCGTGAAAATACTGAGCCCTTCACTGGGCAGATGCTCACACAGCTGGATCATTAACTGCCAATTGCAGTCTACCTAGAAGCTGCAGGACAGCCTTCCTTCCCCATTATTCTCTTGGAGTGGAGACAAAACTTGTCAGCAAGGTTTGACATTAGCCCAAGGTGCCATATTTCAACTGAAAGGAAGCAGGAGCCTGCTGCCTCTTCTCTAGTACTTCAGGAACTAAGACAGTCAACCATGACACACGGCATTTGCGATAGCAGCCTCTTCTTCTGGTATTCTCTCAGTAAAACACGTGGCTCCTGGCCATTGGCAAAGTGGGTGAAACTCAAACTTGGTCATGAAATGCAATTCAGATGTAACAACGGATAGAAATCCCCAGTTCAAACTGCCCTCTCCACTGCACCATCCACTGAACAGGAATCCAGCTTTTCTAGAGAGATTAGCAACTAGGAACAGTTCTGGGTGAGTGGTCATGACAAGTCAGGCAAAAAACCTTCCCAATGTGATTCCAACTGCAACAGCTTGAATGCCTGAAGTGAGAATACTGATGAATGTTGCTGAATTCTCACAATGAGAAGCTAGTCATCAGCAGAGTTCCTCATCAGTGAGCCAAAGGACAAGGCAGAAACTCCTGGTACATGACCGGCACAGATCTGTAACATCCGGAGAAGTCGCTGAGCGGTGGCAACTCGTACCCCTTCCAACTGGAAACAAAAATGGAGAAGTTATTTAATCAACAGAAAAGAAGAAAAGCAGTATTAAGCTGTGCTAAAAGAAAGAACCAGGGCAGGTGTTGAATATGGTTCAGAGCAGCTAGCTACAGAAAACCCCAAACAGGCCCATTTACTCCCCTAACATGAAGGAAGGTACAGCGTTGTCAGCCGAGAACCCGGAGGGGCTTGCCAAAGGCACAGATACTGCCTGCTGGTGGGGAAGCGGTCTCTGAGGGTGGTACGATGAGTACACAGAAAAGTGAAGTGTGCTACCACTGAATGCCAAACTCTCCCTTCCAGCCTTTCAGGCCAAGCAGGTAATTGGACAGAGCGGCATATCAGACGGCAAAACAGCCTGCGAAGCAACAAAGCCTGGCCAACAGGAAGCATTACGTGGGCAAGAGAGTCACATGGCAAACCACAGCTCAGGGGCTCCCAGGAAGAGAAAATGCCTCAAGAAACAAGTGCACCAAGGCTTTGCATATCAGAGAAGCCTTTGTGAAATTAGACTTGGCTTCCTGAGGCTTTGAAGCAGCACAGGAAGGAGTGGTTAATCTAGAAGACTCACTTCAAGGACAGTCAGACTCTCGTACCTCTACTGTTCTCGTAGGAAGAGTCTGGTCTCTGGCACTTCCGCAAGACAGTAGCGTACATACACATATTTATTACTAATCTATGATATTCCTAAGAATCAGAGAGCAGTGGAATTCACAGATCCCTTCAGCCACCAAATAAGCACCTTACCTCCAGCTCACAGAACAGCACAGGACTGCGGTAGACTTCTCCCAGTTTCCAGATGGCATTCATCTCTACGCTGCAGTAATTCACCCTGCCAACTTCAGAAAAAGTTTTCCCACATTACAAGCCCCGTAATCAACATTCAGTGAAGAAAAGTATCAGGAAATTCCGCATCCACACAATGATCCAGAGCTAATTTTGAGAGCACCATAGCAGGCAAGGCAACAGTGAGCAGTAAAAACAGAACAGTACAAGATTTGCAAAGGAATTAGCACAGAGGTCTTTCATAATACCGACAGCAGGAATAGTATCGCCACATTACCGAGTACTGTAACACTAACATTTTGGATAAGGGATCAATACACTATCAGCACGGGCAGAATCTTCCACTCACTAATCAGAAGCCTCCCAGCTCATGTGGCACCACAGGGTGATCATGTCTCTGAGGAATTCACTCCTGTAGGAGAGCCATAGCACAGGACAATGCTAAGACTCTTTCTCACCCCAGAGTTAGGTCTCCTGATCTCTAAACTCCAGGAACACAGCACCTCTGTTCCAACACTGAGCAGTATGGTCTGGCCCCTTCAGTTCCTCAGAACTGAAGTAGAGAGGATATGCAACAAAGCACCCTCTGCGCTGGAGGCAGGGGGAGAGAGGGAGAGAAAGATTAGAGGCACAACCGGGCCAGACAGTACACAGCAGGGACACCAGTCTTGTATTAAAACTATACTTAATAGTTTAGTAGCTCATCCATTTAGATTCATCTTATTACCACAGTATCATATGCTCCTCCCTGCTCATTAAGATTACCATTAAGAGAGATCTGCGAGAGCACACAGAACAGACTTCTGCAGTGCCACAGGAAAAAAAATAAAAATCCATCACACAAATCATATTCAGGGATTAGTGACAGAGAAGAGAGGCCTGACTGGCAAAAAAAAACAAAAACAAAAAGGAAAGAGCAAGTGAGCATGAGAGAACTGTGTTTTATGCAATAAAACAATAAAAAAAAAGCAGATGAGTTCAGATATAATTTAAACAAAGTTTTCAACAAAGCCACCGGTCTCCTTTGCTTTGTTTCAAGTTAAGTCACTGCCTTGTTTTAAGGAAAACAACAGTCAGTTGTGTTGCTTGGAGAGGAGGAAGAGGGCAGATGCCATACGTACCCCCAGTGACAAGAAAGCACACTTTCCCCAGGAAGAAGCTGGCATCCACATAAGCTAGGGAAGCTTCGACATTCTTCAAGCTGTCAGAAAAGCACAGACAATCCAGTTGGACAGGGAGGTAAAACCAGTGCAGCATAAGAACAAAGGGAATAACTTTCAGAACAATCAGAAAACCAATGATGTTAACATCTGCCGATCTGTGAGCCGGCAGAGTCATGCTCTATGCTAAAAGCATGGCAGCAGGGACCTCTGTAATACCCACAGCTGTTTAATAATCCATAACATGTCCTTTCTACCCAAGACTCAGCAGTTAGACTTAGTTTGAATGGTGTCCTCCATGATTCGCGGACACTAAGCATCCAAATTCATTAACATCCAACGAGACTTCAGCACCACTTCAGCTCTTTCAGAAGAGATAGCCCACACATTTCTGCAGCACCATCTGTGCTGGAAGTATGCAGCTGGGCCTGTCATTTTTGGTAAATGAGAGCCCAGGATCATCAGTCACAAGTTAAGTAATAAAATGCCGACTTTTGTGTGTTAGCAAGTCTTTACTTACGGCCTGGGGACACAAATATCATTTCTATAAAGATGAGCACAAGATGAGAGAAAAGGGATCAATCCCTGCAGACCTTTCTCTTTTGCCTAGAGACATTCGAGGTGCTGATCCCACTGGACCAGCAGTACCCGTGAACTGGGGACACAGACGCAGCAGCTGGCTGGTTATTAGGTAGCACTGCCCAGCACGCATCAGCCGTCTGCGTATTACAGAACTTAACAGCACCACCATTGTTTCCATCTAATTTTACAGACAACGTCTTTCCAAAGCTCAGTTCATATCATCACATATCTGGATCCAGGCACTAATTCCACCTTCTCTGCTACGGCAACTTAGTGCACAACAGGGGCGTGTTCTCGGACACAGCAGTTCAGTTCTCATCCACTGCTGGAGGCCAGAAAACCACCGTATACATTACTGAGCTGTTACACCACAGCAGCTCTTGGGTTTGAAATCCACTACTCAGCAATTCTGACACACTAAAAATGTGGATTTAGCCAGCAATCCAGGAAAGAATATCAGTTTCACCCCCTCATATTTTTGCCCTTCTTTTACCTGTACTTGCTCTTGATGTCAATCATAAACGCAATCAGGTCTATCCTGGGCCGAAGGTGATCTCTCTCTGAAGGTAAGGGGAGGGATGTAGCAAGGTGACTGAAAAGCAATAAATTTTCCAGTTTAACTAAATAACTTGGCAAGGCAGCATCCACTTAACCATAACCACATAAACCATTGCAGTTCACCATGTAGCAAGTTATCAGGAAGCCTGCTAATCACTAAATACATAGGCACTGAAGAGAGACTGTGATTCTTGAAGTGGTATTCTCCTATCTTAAGCCTACTCATAGCTGCTGACAGCCACAACGATACTTGCTAGACAGGGTGGTTTATAATGGGAGGCTTATTAGAGCATAACAAGACTCACAGAAACATTTTCTCCCCACGGCTCTGCATGGCAGTCATTTTATTTATTTAATTGTTAAGAAGAGTCCTTTCTAATAAAGCAAACCCCAATGCTTTACTGGTATATTTTGCTGCCAAGTTCTAGTTAAAATGTGTCAGTGCTTTCCCGTCACATTGTGGGGACGCTGCTCATTCCGGAGAGGCCACCTGCTCAGGCGCCCGCGCTACAGAAAGTTCTGCTGTATTCGCAAAACCTTAAACCAGAAGTTTATCACTAGCATAGCTTTATAGATGAAGTCATCACTCTGAAAGAGCTTCTATTATCCCAATACCCCTCTTTTTATCCTTTTCACTGTGTCAGGAGTTACTAGGTCAGTTTCGGTGTCCTTCTACATGACACCACCACTGCTGATACAGCTGTTGGAAGAAGAATTACAGGGTGGGGATTTTTTGTGTCCCTTCCCACTGCAGGGGGGAAGGCGTCAGCAGTGCGTTTCTGGGCCTTCCACGGGGGAGAATATTATCAATACCATATTTTTTGAAGATCACTTGAAAGATAGATTGGGCAAACAAAAAATCCCAGAATTTCAGTCTCTCACACAATCTACTTCCTCTCTTGAAGCCAAGAGAAAAACACTCATTTTGGTCTCCTTGGGTAATATTACTTCTAGCAGCTAAATCTTAAGGACTTAACAGTTTTCCCCAGCAGCCACAGACCACGATGTACATTTCTTTCTGTCAATCACACACAGCTTGCAGTTTTGTCTGCCAGACTCCAAACAAAGGTGCTTTGTTTTCTATTTTTAAGGAAGATGCACTTTAATAAAAACACTCTGAAACTAATACAAGATATGAGCCAAGTGTGCTTGAAAGACAAACTGCAATACAAACAAGCTTGCAAATTTAAGGTGAAACTTCGGGAGAAGCTGTGGTGAAAGCACCAGATCTCACTGTCAGGGTAGGGGAGCTCCACGGTTTGGAATTCTACTACATTTAAAGCACCATCACTACGTGATGTCAGCAGCCTCCCCCTACCCCCCCGCACAGTGGAAGAGACAGAAAGAACCCAGCCCTGCAATTTTGCTCCCAACAGCTGTAACTGGCAGGTAGACCTGCCAGATGAGACACCATATTATTTTGTAATCTGTATAATCCCAAAGCAACACAGCAGGGAAAAAAAACCCATGACGAACCTCTGCTTCCCCAGCGATACTAGCGTGGGGACTTCTCTTGCTCTGCAATACAAGCATGGTTTCCATGCCTTTGGGTAGTTACCCAGCTGCAGTACCTGCAGCCATCTAGTGACGGCACTGCACAGCTCAGCAGAGGCTGCAGGATTTGCACTGAAAATTGGGTAATTAATTTACTATTAGTTGGCACAGGCATCCAAGATGCCATGATCAAAGCAGTACAGGCACTCTAACCGGCTAGCAGAACATTAGCTTGGGTCTGCTTTTACTGCATAGCCTTGGATTGCAGCAGCGAAATAACAGACACCTTCTGAGGAGCCACCTAAACTACTAAACTCGTTTGGTCTTGGCAAGAGAGCTGTCAAGGACACCATGTGGTAATAAGTTAGTTAATCAAGCTTTTAAGATGGGGCTTGTCATGTAGCTAAAGTTAAAATTCCAAACGCAGCTTAACAGCTTGAGGAGGAAAACCACGGGCATGCGTACAAGCCAGACAGTGGCTATAAGGACCACCAAGAGCAACGGACACCTCTCAGAAAAACTTGTTTGGTTTCAAGCAGTTGCAAGCATTCTACTTGTGCCAGTTCATCCCAGGATGTTTAATTCTTGTCTGTCTCCCAGGAGAAAAACAATATCTATCTATCTATATGTATCTGTGCTCCTCTCTAAGCCTTGCAGTTTGTTAACAAAACATCTGCGCACAGTGCCGTGATGTGAACACGATGAATACGCGAGAACCGTTCCCACGGCCGGTTCCAGCCGTGCCCACACGGCCCGCCCTGGAGGCGGGCGGTCTGCCTGCTGCAGATGTGGCCACATCTGCGCAGCAGCAGCGCGCTCCGCGGGACTGG
>Ga0181612_170427_pt1 | contig 11042 bp, 7 predicted proteins | sample HoacroProtozoa21_FD_119630 | JGI IMG/M metagenome (GOLD analysis project Ga0181612, IMG submission 119630) | Hoatzin crop microbial communities from Cojedes, Venezuel. Combined Assembly of Gp0051906, Gp0051904, Gp0051908 | reverse complement strand
TTGTGTTTTGGAAAAATATATTCCCTTTTCCAAGTGTGGAATAGGGGGTGTCTTTTCCCGTTTTTTTTTTTTTTTTTTTTTTACATCAAGCGCTTTTAGGTTTTTCACAGGACAGCAGCTGTTTAGCCACTGCAGATCATGACTTCGCCAGATGACTTCTCTAGCTACTAGTGATTTTTCCCTTCCTCTTTCTGTTTTTCATAGTTTTAGATCAAAATGGCTTGAAAGAGGATTCGTCTCCTTGAGATGGTGGCAATGCCAGGTTCTATCCAGCTGTCCGCACCTTTCCCACCGAATTTAGGTCAAACTAATGTGGTTGGCAATAATTACACTGGTAACCAACCTCTGGAAATTTCGTGGGCTTTACTTTTGTAGCTGGGACTGCCTAGGTAGCTCAACTCAGAGCATACCCCGCCCTAGGGTATGTGCTAAACATTTAACTTTCCTTGCAAAAAAGTGAGCTGTGATGGAAGAGACTTCTTCTTATGTACGCTGGCAGTATACTTAAAGGTTTTCTGCTGCTCCAACTACACTGACAGTATGTCTGATCATGCAGCCTCAATAAGGGCTGAATTACTCTCCCAGCAGAAGCTTGTGCTTTTGGCTTTGGACCCCATCTTTCAAACCCAGTTCAATCCCAGTTAAGCCAGGCATGGTGATAGCTGTTTTACTGGTGCAGCAGCTGGGATAATGCTGGGCTGCATCTCCATTATTGAACTTTGCTTACTAGTACCTGGCCATTAGTGAGAAGAGATGATAAGCCAATGGAAATTGAGGCTCAGAAATCTGACAAATGGAAGGTTTTTATCCCCTAATTCTGAACTGATTCCAAAATTGACTAAACACTCAGCAGTCTTATGGCTTGAATTTCAGGAGCCTGGAGATCTTCAGATTGAGGCTTTGGGGTTGTCCTGTTCGGATGCAGAGTTAACATGAGAGGGCAGGATTGCTTCTATGCAGAATTTGCAATTCTTTTGCCCTGTGTGGTGGTGGAACTTGGCATTAAAGTCAAGTGCAATACAGAACGTGGTGGGAACACAGAACCTTTACATGGTAAAGGCTTAAAGGCTATCTGATGTTATTTTTTCTAACAGTGGACAGACATCTCTATTTTCAAGACACTCATGCTTTCTACCAGTTCTCAGCGGATGAATGTACCTACCTTTTCTGTGAATTTGAGAAAGACGAAGGATGGAAAAACGGAGTAAAGCTCCTACTTCAACTACTGCCACTGCCACCTGCCAGGATTGACATGTGTAACCTGTAAGTGTGCGTATACAGCTGTTTGCAACTTTTGCTGACTGTTTTGTATGTGGCTGGCTTGTAGTGACACTGTTTGCCCCCAAACCACTGTGCAAATGAGCCAGATTTCTTTTTCAGGGTTGACAGCCTTTCTAGAGATGGGCCTTTGATCTGAGAAGGTCAATGTGGGTAGATAAATGAAGACACTTGACTTGGGGTTTTTGCTATATTGTGGTTCTTGCTGACTCTAGCTTGCTATATTATTTGTTTGGTCTCTTCTTACATTTGGAGGTTTGGCACAAATTTGGCAGCAGGCATGCTGTGGAGCTGATTGAGTAGCAGATCAGATGCCTTTGTGCTGTGTCAGCTGTCAGATGGATAGGGAGGATAGGTAAAAATGTGGTACCTTCAGTCATCTGGTTTTAGTTTGCTACTGCATATTTGCCAGAGCTATGTAGTCTCACATTATAATTCCTTTTTCAAAATATGCCTCTTAAGAGTTTCACTTCATATATGTCTCCTCTTTCACCTGACTTGGATATTATCATACCCTCTGTGCTGATATAGCTGCACTCTAAATGTTGCCTATTTAGGGCAGCTAGAAGGAAGCCGTAGTTATTTGTGCCGCACTGAGAGGCCAAAATATAGGAAAAAGGTGTCACTAAGGGGTCTGGAGGTTCGTGATCCCTCATGCCTTAGCAAGTCTGCAGGAACTAGCCTGGATAGACAAATTGAATTAAACGCTTTCATTGACCCTAGCATGATGAGTCCTCAAACCTGATACTTATACTGGGGAGAACTATTACTCTGCCAGTACTAGGATTTATTCTCTTTGATGTCAAAACCAAAACTTTCTTCTGTAAGTACTTCTTTCTCTACATACCAGGTTTAAAAAATGCATTCTCTCAAATAAATGTTCAATGGAAATACTTTAAAGGAGCACAAATCTCAAAGTCCCTATAAGCTATCTCAAGCCCATCCTCTTAAATTCAGACGTGTTGAGCTGGTAGAAAAAAAATCTCAGTAATTTCTCTGCATGGCTCAGGGCAGAAACTTGATTCCCCCCCTGTTGCTGACTGCCCTCACCAACCAGAAAGTGGCAGTTCTGGACTGGAGGTTCCCTTGAAAATGCGTTTATCTGTCCAGCTTGAGTGAGTGTAGCCAAGTGACAAGGACTCCAGATTGGCTAGAGGAGGAGACTGAATGTGATCTTCTAAGCAGATGACTCATATGGGAGAAAACCTTTGAATACTTCTACAAACAGAAATTCTTGTCTTCCAGCCTAGTCTGGTGCTAAGCAGTTCGGCCGTTCCTTAAGTATCACGGTAATTTCATCTTGACTTCAGTGGGATTTGGGGTTTTCCTCATTATCGCTGCAGATCAGGCCACTTTTCATGGTTCGTGACTACTCGTACAAAGGCTTTGAATCAAAAAGACAGAACAGATAGGTCATATTGATATGTTACATGAAGGATGCTGGGTAAGAGAATGGATCGAAGACTTCGTAGGTTTGAGTTTAAAACGTATCCTGCATGCTGACCTCCGCCGGAGAGTACCACTATTTTACGGTCTGCTTTGCAGTTTTATCATTCCACTGCAACTGTCACTTCTAGTGGAGGATGATCCCTGTCACGTGAATTGAACAATTGTTCATTAATGTACATTTCCAGCTCCTTCCTGCTCACATTATTCAAATTTTAGTTGAAGCTGGATTTCTTTTGGGAACACTGTCACTGAAGAAGTATTTTCTGGAGGTTTTACCTGTCAGATTGTGAAGCTGCTTTTTAAAAAAATATGTATTGAAGGAATCGAATTTTAAATAATGGTATAGTCTCACGGGAATGTGATATTAAAGGGAAAGGAGGCTTTTCTAGGTTCAAAATTCTCCATGCTTAATGCAAATAATATGCTGCTAAAATACAATCTGAAAGGAAATAGATGTGATGAGTTATTTGTTAGTTAGCTCATGAGGTTAAATAAACCCATATATTTCATGAAGAAAGAGGACAATTCTAAAAACGCTTCCTTGCAGTAAGTGTCTTTTCTCAAATAAGTAAGCTGTTTTGCATACTATTAGAAGCTTAGCCTTTCTTGTAGTTTAATATTTTTGTATTCATTTTTGTGTCTTAGTTTTTCTTGTAGTTTGTATTGACAGCATTAATTCTGTATGTATGCAGGGATAGCGAAATTCTTAACTTGCCAGTTAGATTTGCTGCTTTTAATGAAATCAGAAGTGACTGCCTGCTTGTGCACAGAAGGCAATGTTAGACATCTCCTGGTGGTCCTGGGAGCCAGACAAGCTTTGTCTCCTCTGCAGCTGGTGGGCAGCAACCTGGTGCTTGCCTGGACTGCGAGGTGCATCAGCAGGGCTCTGTGGAGCACCGTGGATCTGCTCTCCCAGAGGACCCTGTAGACTTGAGTAGGCAGTAGCAGCTCTGGGGACTTCCTTCAGCTGCTTTGCTGGAAACCCTATTGAATAAACATGGCCCGTTCTTGCTGTACAGATTTTTGATGTATTTGTATTGGTTTCTGGTCAGGATTACCAGTGCTTCCAAATAATACTATATGAAGTTCTACAATGAAAATATCATTCTGAAGCCTGAGACATGCTTACTGTTCCTGAATAAATGCTCCCTGTTGCCTTTTGACCTTGGCAGATTCCCTACATTAAACATAACGTTGGTGGGAATCTATGATGGAAAACAAGATGGGACATAGCATATTTTTAGCAGCTCACACTAAACTGAAGGCTAATGTTGTTATGTGTATTCCACAGGACTCAGCCCCCCTAAATGTTGTCAAATGAGATGGGACTGATGCAAAGGCCTCTTGGGGTCATTAAACACCCTATGTTAATCACAGCCAATTCCACTTGAATAGAAAAAAAGTGAATACTGCAGTAGCCTGGGAACAAAAGATTTGTATTGAAAGCTGTGCCACAGACTTCCTTACAACCTTGAACATTAGGCTCTCATCCAATGCCTCCTGGACTCTTTTCCAGTGACTGCAATGGCTTTGTATTAGGTGTTTAATCTTTGTGTACTTCTATTTCCTTCTTTGTAAATGGAGGTGTTTATAACAACACCTAATTCCCAGACTGGTAGACTCAATGAATGTTTCAAGAATGCATTGGGTAGCTTGGACTATTGAAATGTATCCCATAATATGTTTTTTAATTATTTGAAGAGCTGTGAACGGGATTTTTTTCTTTTCTTTATCTCTCATTGCTTATTGTTTTTTTTTTTCAGAAGTGTTGCACTGTATTCTGTGTCTTCTGTCCTGAAATAATTAACATTTTATTAATTTCAGAAAAGTAACCGTTCTTATAAGTAATTTGTTTTTAATGCAAATAGCCAGAATGGAATATTCATTTAGTTACTGCCTTGTAGAGTTCCTGGAAAGGTTTTGCTGAATGCAAACAGCTATCAGGTATCCATGGGTCTTTTACTGGCTTTGTAGGTGGATTGTAAAGCCAGCATAGAGGCATATGTAGTGGCTCGACACTGGACAGTTGAGGTCCACGCCCAGGACCATGGGTGTATCTGTATTGCTTCTGCCGTCAGCAGGTCGGGAAGCACCGTTAGTTGCTTTCACGTGGCATACAGTAACAATTGTGCTGGACCTGAGTTGCCTGCATGCAGGTCTAGGGCAAGCAATCCTGCACCTTGCTCTGATTAACACACTACCGAGCCCATGGACTACTGAGCTAGTAGTCTAAGCATTAGGTTTGTTTGCCTGGGCTTTGTAGCTCCTGTTTGGTACCAGCCCTACTAGGTCTTAGCCGGACTGTTTTGAAAACAATAGAGTGGTATCTGTGCTGATTCTGTTCCTCCATATCCATCCTGTCTTACTCTTTTTCCATAGCCTGGGTGTCATAATACACTCTTCCTCTCTGATTTTGGAGAGCTGACTATAATTTTTAGTATATTAATAGTTTCAGAAGTATTTGATGCATGTATGCAGATGAATATTGTGAGTATTTTTAAATAGAAGATGAAATGATAAAGGCCCAAGACCGAAATAGCTATGCTATATGCTGTTCTGGGTTTATAGATTGCATCTGTGGCTGTCTCTACTGAGCTGCTGTCTTTTGCATCCAGTTTTGAAGCATCAGAGAGAGATTCTGAGAGATCAGAAAAGATCAACCGTGCAGGGAAACATAGGCATCTAAAGTGGTCAGTTATTTTAATCTCATTGCAAATTTGTAAAAAGAAAGACCGAATAAATCAGTCTTTGCAAATGAAACGGCATTCATTTATTTCTTTTGGGGCTGTTCATAATGTTTAAAATGTTAACTCACATTTTTCTTCGAAAAGAAAAGGCAGTTCTGAAAAGAATTGTGATTTCTAATCTGAATTACCATTTTGGTCCAAATATGCTTGCCCCAAAATGACTGTATGTGTCATTCAGTGCTTTCTGACCTTGATTCTTTTTTTAATCAGGGAAAGAAATTTTTTGGACATGGTATGTAGGATCCACAATATACCAGCTGCATATTCCAGACATGTTGTCAGCTCTCCTCCTAAATACATCAAGGCATATGAGCAGTTAAATAATTTAGACAAAGATAGAAGCTTTTGCTAATACCTGGGATTTATGTTTATTATAGCAGCTGCAATTTTGCGTATATGCTCAGTTTGCTGGCATGCAACACTTCTTGAATACTGTGAAAAGTAAAGATATCAAGGGCATTTTCTTTTTCTTCTTCCCGTGGTAATATTCCTATCATATTGCTATCTTTCTTCTGATTGTCAATAAACCTTCCAAAAGGCTTGTAGATGTTTTAGTGACGGGAACTAGACTCTTTTAAAGAAAAACACAGTCTGATCCATGCTGTCCGCAGCAGCTTTTGTGCAGCTTTTTCCATGTGGGCCAGACTTCTGTGACAGTTTCTGGAAGGGTTCTTCTTGTACAGCCCCACTTTTGCAAAGACACATTAAGTATCTCTGTCTTGTGAGTAACTGTCAAGACAACCTAATAGTGTTCTCAGCTGTTGCTTTAATTTGCTAATTTATGGCTTCTTACCTGTATTCTTTTCATTTTCACATACCTTTTTTTTTTAAATATCAAACTTTGTGTCACATAATGATTTTGATGTTGTCTGCTTTTATCTATGTGATCTTGCATTCCATAGCTGTTGCTCCACACTTTAGCAAAGCTGGGTGATGAGCAGGTGGAAAGCTCTGATGGAGTATGTTTTTAACAGAGCAAAATATGCATTCAGTTAAGCAGCTCTGAGCTAAGAAGGTCCTGCATTCTTCAGTTCTTCATCATATTTTTATAGCTGAAGAATGCTCTCACTGTTTTGTGTTAGTTCAATCAAAAGACTTCTTGACAGCAAGGGACAAAGGGTGTACTCTGTCGTTACTGACAAAATTAATTATTGTGACGTTGCAGTCATCATTTTGATGTGGAATCTCAAAAGCCCTTTTACATCAGTGCCTGTGGCTACGAAGTTCCTTGCTTTCCAGGAATCAAAAGATGTTGAAACAGAATGAAAGAAATAATAAAATCTTATTTTTCTTTTTTTAAGGCCTGATCAAAAAATAGAAGATACGGCGGAAACCAATGCTGAAATTCTTGCTCGTCTCACTTCTGCGGTAAGGTCACTGCATCAAAGTTTGTACTGATCATGTTTGAACTATTGTCATGTTTTGGATCCTTTAAAATTAAAGGCTTAGTCTTAGCGAGCAGGTGTTTGTAATGTAAACTATTTTTTTGTCTCTGAAAGGAAGAAGCTTTACTAAGGTCTTAGTGTGCAATTGCAAACCTATTAAAATCAGTCCAAGCAAGGACTGTTGCAGCCTGCTGTCTTGTAATCCATGCTATTCGTTGCTCAGGAGATACCAGTCTGGAGGATCATGCTGATTATTCTGCCAGGTAGCTTACACTCAGATCCCCTTGGTCAAATGGACATCAGTGTGAAGACAATGATTGAATGGGGGACAAAGGGAGAGAAAGGGCCTCAGCAGCCCTGCATAGATGATCATAAGCTTCTGAGGAGACCCACCTGGGAAGCCTGGGTATCTGGCTTCCAACTATGTTTAGCTTCAATAAACTCCATTGTAATAAACAGCAGCTTATCCTGTCTGTGCCAGAATTTGGTGCATCTTGTTTCTTTAGTAGCAATGCCATTGCTCTAAGAAGCAGACAGACAGGACTTCAGGAAGTTAGGCTAGATTCACTTGATCTAGTGTAATCTGTATGATGGTACAAAGTACACACTCAGAAAGTTTGCAGGTGATGCAAAACTGGGAGTAATGGTCGATACACCAGATGGGTGTGCTGTCATTCAGAGGGACCTTGACAGGATGGAGAGATGGGCCTACAGGGGTCTCATGAAGTTCAACAAAGGGCAATCCAATGTCCTGCATCTGGGAGAAATAACCCCCTGCTCCTGTGCAGGCTGGGGTCTGAAAAGCAGCTTTGCAGAAAAGAACCTGGTGGCCCTGGTGGGCAGCAGGTTGAACATGAGCTAGAAACGTGCCCTTGTGGCAAAGAAAGCCAACTGCCTTCTGGGCCACATTAGTAAGAGTGTTACCCTCAGGCGAAGGGAGATAATCATTCCCTTCTACTCAGCACTGATGTGACACATCTGGAGTGTTGCGTGCAGTTCTGAACTCCCAGTACGAGAGAGATGTGGACATACTGGAATGTATGCAGAAGACCATGAAGATAAGGGAATAGAGTATCTGACTTGCAAGGAGAGGCTGAGAGAGCTGGGAGTTGAGCTTGGAGAAGAGAAGGCTATGGGAGGATCTTATCAATGTATATAAATACCTGATGGAAGGGAATAAAGAAGATGGAGCCAGGCTCATCTCGGTGACGTCTAGTGACAGGACAAGAAGCAGTGGCACAAACTGAAATTCAAAAAATTCTACTTAAGAAGAAACTTACTGTGAGGGTGATAAAACAGTAGAACGGGTTACCTGGAAAGGTAAAGGAGTCTCCATCCTTGGAGATGTTCAGAACTCAACTGGACGTAGTCTTGAGCAACCTGCTCTAGCTGACCCTGTTTTGGGGCAGGGATTTGGATCAGATGACCTCCAGAGGTGCCTTCCTATCTTAACCATTCTGTGATGTATGGTTCTGCAAAGATGACACCTAAATCATAGGATCAGCAAAACATGGAATTGGTGCTAGTTCTATTTTGAGTACCTGAGAAAGTGCAGAGATGAAAGTGAACCAAGCAGGGTGAAGTTGTCATGAAAAAGGCATGAGGGTAAGAGCTATTTTAAGTAAAACAAATAAAGTACAGTCTTGACATTGCTGAAAATGGCAGGGAAGGAGAATTTCTGCTATATTTTGTGAATACAAATGTTTTTACAAGAAACATTTTGTAATGTGTTTTGAAAGCCAGTGGTTCTGTATGCTCAACCTTACGGAAAAATAATTTAAAATGTAAGACATTAGAAATTTTTGTGTTTTAAAATTGTTTTTCATTTTTTATTTCCTCTATATTCAAATTCCTTTTTTCTCTACCTTTTTTACTGAACTGAAAATGAAAGGGGAACTCAGAACCTCAATATCCTCCATTTTTAGTTCCGCAGAGAGAAAAAATAGAAAAACATAAAATACCTTCTAGAAAAGTTATATCTTTTCAAAAACCCACAAAACTACCAACTCTATAAAACATTGCCAGTATCCCTCAATAGTTTCGCCATGCAAACATAGAAGACTAATGCTTTTTCATCAGATTAGAAAAAGGAAAGCACTCGACAAAACAAGGTGACTTTCTGCGTTTAAGAACTGGATCTAACTTTTGCTGGATACGCTTGAATAAAATGCACATCCTTAAACATGTGAGTAAATGACAGTCAGTTCAGAGTGTTTCACATCTAGCTTGCAAGGTCAGACCTTTGAACTACATCTTAAGTGATTCCAGCAGCAGGGCACATGGACAGGTGCTGTCAAAAAGACTGATCTTTTCTCCTGCATTTTCTGATTTTCCACAAAAGTGTGCAGGGTCCCTATAACAACTTCCTAGTCTAACCCTGGTGAAAAGATGTAAGACCCAGAGCAGAATCCTCCAAATATTGACGTCTGAATATGAACTTCTCCCTATTACTGCTCCATAACATTGCTTTTCCTCTTTAAAGTAGACTGGGATCTAAAGTACTCACTGTGAATTTATGGAGAGCCTGTATGTGTCCCAAAGGAAATTGAACCCTCAGCTTGCATCACTCAGCAGAGGGCTAGGCTCACCAGGATACAGGTTCTCAATTTTTTTTTTGCTGCCAGCTTCAGAATTTGTACGGAAAAAGAGTCCTGTGAGCAGGAGCTGGAAACCAAAAGTGAAGGTATGAGCCAAGACTGGAAAGGTGTTCACACTGTCTTGCTTTCTGGCTCACTGAATGTTTATCTATTTTGTACAGAATCAAACCAGTCTTCCTTGAAGAATTAACAATTCAGAATCCTGTTCACAATACTCATCAGACCAGTGTTTCAGAAGTGGAACACCACCCCTCTGCCCCTCCCCTCCCAAACTTTACTCACAGCCCTAAAGCATCCAGAGATCAGAGTTGACTTTTTTGTACAATTCTAGGTTTGAAGGTTCAAATCCCATTGGCACTGGTAGTACCACCATCTATTCTGCTTTTCTTTTTGCTTTTTTTTTTGTAATGGAATAAAACGTTCTGTGTCAGGTCAGAAGGATGCTTCTGTGTCAGCTTTTCTTTTTTGGAGATTAAATTCCAAAATTGTCAAACCGAAACTGTTTGTGAAGACCCAGCCCAAGCTACATTGGAGGAATCTGTGTGCCTAAAATACAAATCACTGTTTTAGAATCTGAAAGCACAGGAAAAACTGTAAGCATGCATGCACATAAGGTCTCATTAGATATTTCTGTAACTCTGTAAAAGCTATTGCAGAGGGTGGAACTCACCTCACCTAAATATAAGTGGCCATATGGCAAGGATCTACATCTGAGCTAGGTTCCCCAGGTGCTCCTTACAGCCAGGCAGCAGAAATAGGCACTTTTAGGATGCTGAATGTATGATTCATTTTGAAAGTCTACTTTTGGGAAAAAGTCACACCTTAGGCTCCGCTGGTAAGGTATGCACTCTCTATGACAGGATTATGGAGTGACCAGCACAGACATAGGCCTCTGTAAAGTCTGGTGAATTCCTCACTCCATCTCTTTTTCTTTACTGTAGCCTGACTGACTTGGTCGGTCTTTCTCTTATTACTTATTTCCTACTGCTTTGTGTTACCAGGTGATATTTCTCTTGTAGAGTTCCACTTTTCACTTTCACTGCACAATTTGTGACTTTTTTACGATTCAGCCAGTCTAGAACTGATTAGTTAGGGAAACGCACTCTTCGTTTTAAACAATGGTTATGGAGATTGTAGAAGATAATGGCGATAGCTGTGGTGAATAATGTCAAGTCAGCAGGACAGTGGGGAAAAAAAACTGCAGAGGTTTCTTTATCATCTTAATTTGTGCATAATGTATGGAATACACCTCTTTTAGGAGCAGAGTCAGATACAAAATGTAAGAAGCTAACTTGTCTGGGGTCTCACTTTTTCTTTATGCTTTATTCTACGATGGCAGAAGCAGGGTCAGGCAAGATAACTGAATGGAACCTGTCGAATTATATGCTCATATTATATGCTCCATTACAATAAGACCCTGACAACACCAGAAGGACAACACCAGTGATACACCAGAAGGACGGGATGCCATCCAGAGGGACCTGGACAAGCTGGAGAGGTGGGCCTGTGTGAACCTCATGAGGTTCAACAAGGCCAAGTGCAAGGTCCTACACCTGGGTCGGGGTAATCCCTGGTATCAATACAGG